>Ga0210394_10002262_pt1 | contig 26895 bp, 31 predicted proteins | sample IncBWC12MmetaG_FD_160121 | JGI IMG/M metagenome (GOLD analysis project Ga0210394, IMG submission 160121) | Forest soil microbial communities from Barre Woods Harvard Forest LTER site, Petersham, Massachusetts, United States - Inc-BW-C-12-M | ecosystem: Environmental > Terrestrial > Soil >...
TTTAGTTTTTACCTTTTATTTCATCCCACACTTGTTGCAAGGTCTTTTCACCTGGTTCAAAATATAAATCTCTTTCTATTGATAAGCCCATTGGAAATCTGACTGCTACCATTTCTTCGAGTGAAATAGTGCCAATTTCTGCATATTGAGGTGAATCTAACAGACAAAACGCCATGTATATATCTTCTTCTATGTTTTCGTAAAGCCACCAAGTACCCGCTCCAACTGGATTAAAGAGCTTGCAAATTATTTTCACATCAGCCATACATTTTTCGCTGGTATCACCTTGCTCGGTGAATGCTTTTTGAATATGCTCTGGAATTAACTTTTTGATTTTCGGATTCATGCTTTGTTTATTATTATAGGTTGAGAAGTGAAAAAAAAAGAATTTAGGCAAAGTGGACTTCAATATCTGTTGCTGTCGTTATTTCCATTAGCATCAGTTCACTTCGCTCAAATTTGTCTGCATAAAAGAAAATGTTTTCATCAATTTCTTTCGCTTCTTCAACATAAATATTACCCCTACTATTCTGTAATAGTTTAAGTGTTGCAACTGGAGCTATATTGAGTTCGCAACCTTCGGAATCTATAACCTGAATAACAGGAATCTTAATTCCGCAACTCAACTCTAAATACAAATCGGGTTCTATCATGGAGCTTGTTTATATTATAGGTTGGGTGTAAGAAAAAAAAGAATTCATCTTACTACTTCTAAATCGCTTGGTATCACAGAGCCTCGCACTAGTGGGTTCTGTTTCCAACAATTTTCGGCTGACTTAAATCCCAGGCGTTGATGAATATTATAGGTCTCGCAGTAGCACAAAAACTCTTCATACGTAGAATATATATTTTGCAATTTATTTTGCCAGCCTTTGGTTCCGCTTTTACAGGTTACTGTTTTCATATTTAATATATTAGTTGTTATAAGTGCCGTATTTGATATTATATCAGCTCTTTTATTCGCTTAATATCTGATTTACATACTGTTGTGCATCTGCTGAAAGGCTTGTTAATTCAACCTCTTTGCCAAGCCATTCAGGATTATTCTTTGCTTCATTCAGGTAATTTGCCAATTCCGTTTTCAGAATTTTCTTTTCAGAAAAGTGATTGCGCCAGCCGTGCCCGTACGTTATATTCATTCTATCGCAGATATTCCAACAGTATTGCCCAAAGCCATAGGCAGGGTGGAACGGCCTTTCATTAAAGCCAACCACATCCCCTGTTTTTGTGATAACTCCTGTGTACCTATCGCAGGTCTTGCCTCCGTTATCAAATATTACTATTGCTTTTTTTGCCATGATGAACTGTTTATCTTATAGGTTCAACTTTCTAAAAAAAAGAATTTCTTTTTTTTTGCGAATCCAACCTATAATTAAAATGGCTAATCAATATTGGCTGGTATATCCATGAATAAATTGACCTGGCTTAAAATATTGTTGCCCTGCTTTGTCTTTGTAAACACGATGCTATTTACGCAGAATGGCGCACGGATAATCCATTCCTTTTATGCCATTGCAATAGGCATAAATAAATATGGCTTGAGTTTTCCTTTTATAAGGTTTGTGATTATTTACTGGATGTTCTTTGAAACAGTAGTAAATAAATATCTATTCCCACCTGCATTTAGAAGGGAATTCCTGGAGGACGGAAAGAATATTGAGCATCAAATAAGGCAGGAAATTAAACGACTTGAAAAGCCAGATGATGAAAAAGAAGATGATGACTGGATTGACATTTATTAACGCACATGCTCTTTATAGATTTGCCAAAATTTTATGGCCATTTCCGATAAAAATAATTTGCGGTTCCTATACATAGTAAATGGGAAGTTATTTCCGAGCTTTTCTAGCAGCCTAAACAATTCGGTTTTGTTACTAGTGCCAGTAATTAAAATAAGGGTTTGAAAATCAACATAAAGTCGATTATCTGGCAATAAATATTGAACGAAGCTTCGTTGTCCTGTATCTTTTGTATCCATAGTTTTTTTAAAGTAAATAGGCGAGATTTTGTTTTATAACGTTACCCTTCTCTCCCTTTTGCGTGTTTTTTGAATGTTGTGTTTTGTTTTTTGCTAAAGCAGGTATTGCGCACCGTGCAGTATAAGGTCATTGGATGTTAACGTTAAGGTTCATCAATCTCTCCCTATTTTTTAGGAAATAAAATTCGTGCCTATCTGGACAAGGTGCTTACTAATTAAGGCCTCTAAGCGTAAAATAAGTGCGCTAATAAGGCTCCTAAAATAGGCCGATTAATTAGCCCTCTAAACAGTGGTAATTTATCGGCTTATTTCTGTGGCAATTAAACGCAATTCTTTTTTTCTGATACACGAACCTATAAGATTTGAAATAACGCATTTAAACAGCCTTATTTTAAATTTTGGATGGCACAGGAAACGTGAATCCCAGTTCTTTGAAATATTGATTTAAAACATAAAGAAAAAAGGAGTCTGGGCATAGGTTTTCTACATCTAAGAAGTAATGTAGATAAACCTTGCTCAGATTGGGTGTAATGTGCTGGGATTGTAAATGATGAAATAACAGCAGGCCATATTGGTTAAAGAAAAACTCATCCTCCAAACCGTTGGCAGTAAAAATGGTTACTCTGGTTACTGGTTTTGATTTTAGATTTTCTACATCAATTGTAGAGCCATGTTTAATAGTGCAAGCCAAGGTAAGGCGTTCATCTTTATCCAATAAGAATATGTTACCATGCTGGTCAAGATGGGTTTTTAAAATGTCGATGGGTATTTTTTTCATAAGCTTTATTTATAAATAGCAGAAAAAAATGAAAAAGTACGTTTCGGTTCAAATTAAAAACCCATCTCTTTAATGGTGTACTTGCCAGTAATTATATTACTGCCCGTCAGCAGTAAAGCCCATCTCGTGAAGCACAAATCCTTCTAAAATGGTCGTAATGAAATTATCCTGTGTAAAAAACTCCAGGTTGATAGCATCCATGAGTAAATCATTCAACCATCCGCCTCTGTCAATCGAAATAAAATAGTAAACAAGTTCGTCATCTTCAAAAAAGAATCGGTCTTTACTGCCATTCTGATAAAAATCAAATTCAACACATTTGATTAAGAGACATGTGCCGTCTTTCGTATATCGCTTCCCAAGCTCATTATTTGACCCAATTAATCTAACCTTACCATCTTTCAGGGAAATAAATTTACGGTCAGGTGTTATGGAGTATATCTTTTCTGAATTCATAGTAAAAATAAATAGCAAAAAAAAAGCCCCACAAAATTGCAGGACTTTAATATGAACTGTGATAATTTATTTAGCGGAACCAATCATAAGCCACAATCATAAGGGCAGCCTTTTGCTTATCACCCGTAAATTTGAATTCCCAATACTTTTCAAAATCCTCTGGTTTGTACTTGGCTAAATCTTCTGGTTTTTTACACGGAATTAATTTATCGCCTACAATTTTACCAGTTATTTTCCCGTCAGTTGTATTAGGTAATCGGTATAAGGTAATAAAACCTTCTTTGTTTATCACTACTCTTACGCATGTTGCCCCTTTACATAACTCATTGCCATTTTGAATTTTCATTTCATTCCATTTTTTGTCTTGCGGATTAATGCTAAATAACTCTTGCCCTTCTGCAATAGCTACAAGTTTGATTTCCATCTTATCCGTTGTTCCTTGCCCAGGAATAAACACTCGCTTTTTTTCATAAATTCTGCTTGAGGCAGCCGTAAAATTATCCTTAGGAATTGTCAATTTTTCTGGAGCCGATGCAGTAACATTCGTAGCGTGTTTTAGTTCCACAATTGTATTTAGAATAGAAACGCCATCGTCAGAAGGTAACTCTTGGCTCGTGTATTTTATCTCATATTTCTTTCCTACATTATTGGTATTAGAATGATTTGAAACTGGAAGCCCGTTAATTGAGTATTTTTTTATTGCATCTGGGTTCCAAAACTCACCAATATAATGGGCATTACCATTTGCGTTGCTTTCTCCTCTCGCTGAAAATGCAATTTTCTTTTTGTCTTTCTCAATGGTAAAATAGACCTTTTCCTGATAGTCTGTTGCGCTGTCAAAAATTGCCACAATGGTTTTTGTTGGTAATTGAGCTTTTAGTACCAAAGCAAAAAGCAAAGATACCAATGTGATTGTTTTTTTCATACTGTTTTGTTTTATTGTTTATACAAAAATAGCAAAAGTTCTAATATATAGTACACTATATATGAGGGTTTACATTTATAGGGCATTTAGGGACTTTTGTAAGTATGAAAAAGTCGGATAAACTCCCTGAATTACTGGATGTAGCAAAGAGATTAAAAGTATTACGCTTAGAGAAAGGCTATAAATCCTATGAACACATGGCCTTTGAGCTTTCTATGAGTCGCTCGGCATATTGGCGTTTAGAATCGGGAGAAAACTTTAGTATGAAAACACTTGTCAAAGTCTGTAAAGTGCTCGGTGTTACGCTGGAGGAGTTCTTTGCTGACGTTAATGTTCCAAAAGTTGAAAAGAAGAAGAAAAAGAAGTAATACATTTGTGCAATTTCAAACAAATAGGCAAAAAATGTTGCTACTTAGTTTTGGTTTGAATTACTGATAAATTGAAAATTTTGTTTTGTTGTCAGATTAGTTATGAGAACAGAAACACTTGATAGGTAACATACACAGCAATACAAGTCTCTGATAAGGTAGATAATCATTTGTTATTTTAAGTACATACTGGCGAAATACAGCAGAGTTAAATTTTTCTCCACTTTAGATTTGCTTTCCATTTTATAATTAAAATAACCTAAACTGTTCTTAGTAAAAGTAAACAAAATATCTCTTACATTAGTGAGCAATAAAAACCTATTCGACTTTGACCAAGCAGAGAGAAAGGCAATGGAACATTATAAAGTAAATTTCTGAAATGAACAGCCTCGAAATAGAAAACAATATAAAAAAAATATTTGAGAATTTCTCTAAGAAAGATTTTCTGTATGATTTGTTATTAGCTTACGGCATTTCTAAAGCCTCTATTACACGATTGAAGAGCGGAGACTTCAATCTTTCAAAAGTTGAAGGAGAAATACTATACAAAAAGAAAGTATTTTTTAGAGAAGAAAAATCCGATAAACTATTGAGTGCTATTGAAAGCGTTGCAAAAGATGAACATATTTTAAAACATTCTCCTCGTTTTGTAATTCTTACTGACTATAAAGGCTTAGTAGCTAAAGACCTTAAATTAGGCAAAAATTTAGATATTTCTATTCATGATTTGCCTAATCATTACGCTTTCTTTTTACCGCTTGCGGGGAGCGAAGTATACCATTCCACTAATGACAATGAAGCCGACAGAAATGCTGCCTATAAAATGGCAATATTATATGATGAGTTAGTAACCAAAAATCACGGCATCTACAACTCAAAAGATAGTATTCATAGTCTGAATATTTTCCTGTCCCGAATATTATTCTGTTTTTTTGCAGAAGATACCGAAATTTTTGAAGGTGACAGCATTTTTACGAACACCTTATATCAGCATACCAACGAGAGCGGAAGTGATACACACGAATTTCTTGACAGACTTTTTAAACGTTTGAATACAGAAAGTGCAAAAGGTTTTCCAGCACATTTTGCACAATTTCCTTATGTGAACGGTGGTCTGTTTCGTGATGCAATTGCTTCGCCTGTTTTTAGAGCAAAAGCCCGAAAAATATTGATTGAGTTGGGCGAACTGAATTGGAGAGATATTAATCCTGACATTTTCGGTTCTATGATTCAGGCAGTGGTAATACCTGAATACCGAAGCGATTTAGGAATGCACTACACCAGTGTACCCAACATTCAGAAACTCATCAAACCTTTGTTTTTAGATGTATTATACGAAGAATTTGAAAACTGCAAAACCATTCCGCAATTACGAAAATTGATAAACCGCATTGCAAAAATAAAATTCTTTGACCCTGCTTGCGGTAGCGGAAATTTTTTGATTATTACTTACAAAGAAATTCGTTTGTTAGAAATAAAAATCCTGCAACGCATTATTGACCTTAGTCCAACCCCTGCTATGGAGTTTACTTCCATACAACTATCACAATTTTATGGAATAGAGTTGGACGATTTTGCTCATGAAATGGCGATATTATCACTTTGGTTAGCAGAACACCAAATGAACAAAGTGTTTGAAGAAATTCTATTTGATTATGGACGTTCAAAGCCGATTCTACCATTAAAGCAAGCGGGTAAAATTGTTCAAGGAAATGCTGCCCGCTTAGATTGGGAAAGGATTTGTCCGATTGGAATTGATGACGAAGTTTACATTATAGGCAATCCGCCTTATTTAGGAAGTAGGAACCAAGACGAAGAGCAAAAAGACGATATGAAATCTGTTTTTCGTAATGACTACAAAAGTTTGGACTACGTTTCTATTTGGTTTTGCAAAGGAGCCAAATACATTGATGGACGAAATGCACAATTAGCTTTTGTTTCTACAAACTCTGTTTGTCAAGGTCTCTTAGTTTCATTAACATGGCCACGAATTTTAAATGAAAATATTGAAATTGGTTTTGCATATCAATCATTTAAATGGACAAACAATGCCAAAGGCAATGCTGGTGTTACAGTTATTATTTTGGGTTTGAGAAATAAAAGCTCAAAAGCAAAATATTTGTTCATTGGAAACTTTCGGAAAGATGCAAAAAACATAAATGGTTACCTTTTAGATAACAACAACATTTACATTGATAGTTTAAATAAACCATTATCTAAATTGCCAGAAATGAATTTTGGAAACATGCCTGCAGACGGAGGGCATTTGCTTTTTACAGAAGAAGAAAAAAATCAATTTTTACTGAATGAGCCTAATGCAGCAAAATGGATAAAAGAGTTAATTTCTGCACACGAATTTTTGAACGGAAAAAAACGATTTTGTCTTTGGTTGGAAAACATATCTAATCAAGAATTAGAAAAATTACCTAATACAAAACAACGAGTAGATTTAGTTTACAAGGAGCGAATAAAATCCTCAAGACCGCAATTAGCAAAAAATCCGCATTTGTTTGCTCAAATTACTCAGCCTCCTAATACTGATTTTATTGTCATTCCCAGGCATTCATCAGAAGAAAGGGAATACATTCCTATGGGGTATTTCAGTTCAGATTACAAGGCAAGTGATTCTACAATGGTTGTAGGTTCGTCTCAGCCTTGGCTTTTCGGAATTATCCATTCCAAAATGCACATGGTTTGGTTAAATGCTGTTGGCGGCAAATTAAAAACAGATTATAGATATTCAGCAAAGTTGTGTTACAATACTTTTCCATTCCCTGACATCACACTCAAACAAAAAGAAAATTTAAACTTGTATGTGTTTGCCATTTTAGATGAACGAGCCAAACACCCTGAAAAAACAATGGCACAACTTTACGACCCCGATAAAATGCCAAAAGGTTTAAAACAAGTCCACGAAGAACTTGACCGTGCCGTAGAGCAATGTTACCGATTGCAACCATTTACTTCAGACACCGAGCGTTTAGAGTATCTTTTTAAAATGTATGAAGAAATGACTAAAAGTGGAACCTTGTTTGAAAAACAAAAAAAATCTAAAAAGACACCAGCAAAAACTAAGAAATAAAATATGCCCGATTTAGTAAAAGTAGAATACGGCCAAACTGGTAAAAGTAAAAAGACGAATACCTTGGGAATGCGTGAAATGCAAGAAAGAGCATTTAATGCACGGACTGCACAATACCTTTTGATTAAAGCACCTCCTGCTTCTGGAAAATCAAGAGCGTTGATGTTTATTGCTTTGGACAAACTCAAAAATCAGGGCATTAAAAAAGCCATTGTTGCCGTTCCTGAAAAATCAATTGGAGCTTCGTTTAGTTCTACCAAATTAACAGAACAAGGTTTTTTTGCCGACTGGTATGTAAATCCTAAATACAATTTGTGTACAGCAGGAACAGACACTAGCAAAGTAAAAACCTTTCTTGAATTTTTAGAAAGTAAAGAACAAATTTTAATTTGTACACATGCTACTTTGCGTTTTGCTTTTGATGGTTTAGACGAAAAGAAATTAACCGACACCTTAATTGCCATTGATGAATTTCATCACGTTTCCGCCGATGGAGATAATCGTTTAGGAGAGGTGATGAAAAATATGATGGCTAAATCAAATACTCATGTTGTTGCCATGACAGGTTCATATTTCAGAGGCGACAATGTTCCAGTTCTGCTGCCTGAAGATGAAGCGAAGTTTACAAAAGTTACCTACAACTATTACGAACAGTTGAATGGTTACGAATTTTTGAAATCATTGGGGATTGGTTATCATTTTTATACAGGTCGTTATTTCAAAAAACAACTGGACAAAGAAATATCTGCTTTGGAAGAAATTTTAGATGAGAACAAAAAGACCATTATTCACATACCCAATGTAAATTCAGCGGAATCGTCAAGAGAAAAATATGAAGAAGTAGGGCATATTATAGACGCTTTAGGTGATTTAGAATCGCAAGACGAAAAGACTGGTGTGTTGTATATAAAAAGTAAACGCTCCAACAAAATTTTGAAAGTTGCTGATTTGGTAAATGACAATCAAAAAGAACGAGATAAAATTTCTGCTTATTTAAGAGATTCAAACTCTCCAGATACCATTGATATAATTATTGCCTTGGGCATGGCAAAAGAGGGGTTTGATTGGCCTTACTGCGAACATGCGTTGACTATAGGTTACAGGGGTTCATTAACTGAAATTATTCAAATCATTGGGCGGGCAACAAGAGATAGCAACAACAAAACACATGCACAGTTCACCAACTTGATAGCACAACCTGAAGCCGAAACAGACGATGTGAAAATTGCAGTAAACAATATGCTGAAAGCCATTACTGCATCATTATTGATGGAACAAGTCCTTGCTCCAAATTTTAAATTCAAATTGAAAGAAGAGGACAATGAAGAGGACGAGAAAAATGATGACGAAAACACGATAAGAATTAGAGGGTTTAAATTGCCCACATCTCAACGTGCCAAAGACATTATTGAAAGCGACTTGAACGATTTGAAAGCAAGAATTTTGCAAGACGACAAAATGCTTAAAGCTATGCCTGGGAATGTTGAGCCTGAAGTAATCAACACAATTTTAATTCCTAAAATCATTCGTGAAGTCTATCCTGATTTAAGCGAAGATGATGTTGAAGCAGTGCGTCAGCATGTGGTTGTAGACTCAGTCATTAAAAACAGTGTAATTGAAGAACAAGGGGGTAAAAAATTTGTACGAATGGCAAACAGCTTTGTGAATATAGACGACATTCACATTGATTTGATTGACCAAGTAAATCCCTTTCAAAAGGCATTTGAGATTTTATCGAAATCAGTAACAACGCAAGTGTTGAAACTGATTGATGAGCATATTCAGTCAATAAAAATTGAAATGCAGGAAGAAGAAGCCGTAATATTATGGCCCAAAATAAAAGAATGGATTGGTCGAACTGGGGAGGCCCCAAGTATTCAATCCCATGACCCGAAAGAAAAACGAATGGCAGAGGCTGTAATATTTTTACGTGAATTAAAAAGACAAAGAACATTAAATGGGCAGCAATAAGAAAAAAATATCATTAGACGATATTTTCAACGATGATGAGTTTGGCTTGTTGGATTCAACTATAAAAGCTTCAAACATAAAAACCGCAGACCAAAGGTTAGTAGATTCGTTTGAAGAAATAAATACATTCGTTGACAAAAACAATAGAGAGCCGAATACATCAAGTATGTCAGAATATGGACTTTTTGCTCGTTTGAAAAACATTAGAGAAAACGAGCAACAAAAAATTCAATTAAAACAATACGATAAATACAACCTTTTAGGCGAAGTAAAAATTCCTAAAACTTCTATTGATGATATTTTGAATGATGATGAGTTTGGCTTGTTAGAAAAAGACAGCGATTTATCAATTTTCAAATACAAACATATTCCAAGTGATGATGAAAGAGAAAAAGCAGATTTTATTGCACAAAGGAAACCGTTGAAAGAAGATGAGTTTAAATCTTATGAAATAATGTTTCAAAAAGTGCATCAAGAAATTAAAGAAGGAAAAAGGCAAATCAAACCATTTCATAATATTGAAAAAAACTTGCACGTTGGCAACTTCTATTTGCTTGACGGGGTGATGCTATATCTTAAAGAGGCAAAGCTAGAAAAATCAGTTTGGGAGCAAAAATCAGGAAATCGTGAACGTGTTGAAGGACGAACATTTACCATTTTTGAAAACAGAACTTACAGCAATATGCTTTATCGTTCGCTTGGAAAACAGATTCAAAAAAGCGGCAAGTTGATTACAAATACGCAGGAAGGAATTAACAATGAACTTTACGTGAATGCAGGAATGGTAAAGGAAGAAGATATTCAGGCGGGGTGGATTTATGTATTAAAGTCTAAATCTAGCCACCCTCAAATTTCTGCAATTGAAAATTTATTCAAAATTGGCTTCACAACTACGCCAATTGATGAGCGAATTAAAAATTCAAAAAATGAAGCTACGTATTTGTATGCAGATGTAATTAAAGTTTCAAGCTACGCTTGCTATAACCGAAATGCGGACAAATTAGAGCAATTACTTCATAGGTTCTTTGCGGAGGCATGTCTAGATATAGATATTGAAATTTTAAGAGGGCATAGAATTACACCAAGGGAATGGTTTGTAGTTCCATTTGAAGAAATTGAAAGCGCAATTGAACTGATATTAAACGAACAGATAGTGCATTACAAATATGATAAGAAAACTGAGAAAATTGCACTTAAATAACTTATTGAAATAGGTTTCTACAATCATATTGCATCATTGTATGATTTTTTGTTCATTCGGGTCATCTAGTGGTGATTTGCCTGGATTTTCTTCTAACCATTTATGGTAACCTTCCAACTCTGGCCCAGCAATATTTAAAGTATATTCAATTCCCATTATTGCCAAAACAAAATAGTATTCGCTTTCTCTTGTTATCAAGATAGTAAATTCATGTAACACTTCATAATTTTCTATTCTAATTTTAGGGTCATTAAACCTGGTTTCTTCAGTATATATCCGTCTTTGATGATAAGGCCAAAAATTTACTCCAGCTCCATAACGAGCATATTTTTTCAAATCTTCTAATTGAGGGTGATTCATAACTTCCTCTAACCATCCTTCCATGTAAATAAACTTATATAAAAGAACTTCAACCGCAGCTTTTGCAAGAAATCTTGATAATGCCTTATTATCTTTTTCTGGTTCACTTACTATTGGAATAATCATAGAGCCCTTTTTTCCAGAGAATGCTTTCATTAACTTCTCTTCATCATCACTATTAAATAATAGGCTATTATTTTTGCCAAAAGTAAGCTCTGCACTTGCGATTTCTTTACCAAGTATTATCACTTTTTCAAATGGAATTCTTCCTTTTTTACTTTCAATTCCAGCCCTATGTCTTACATTTTTAAAATATTGTTGCTCTAGCAATGGTTTTTCAACTTTAACTGCAAAGTATTGGTTACAGCCATCGCACACTATACCTTTAGATAAAATATGGTCTTTGTTTCCTAAACTTTCTGGAATTATATGCTCAACACTTATAGAATATTCACTGTTTTGTTTGCAAAATAGACACTTCATAACTACATAAATGTAATTATAAAATCAATCAAAAAGACTCATTTGCGCAGTTTTCGGTGGGTGAAACGTTCCAATGCTATGGTTATTAAAATACTTGTGTGCGCTCATTTACCTGCTTTCCATGTTGATAGTATTCTAAAATACATATTCTTTCTTTAATATTTAATATCATATAAACTCCGACAACATAACCGCAAACATGCTCTGGATTTGTTCCACCATCTGCTGACCAAATGCCATCATAGCTGTCTTTAGTCATCGCTCTTAACCTTTTTCTGTCCGATATTTTTTCTGCTTCTTGCCTTGTTGATTTCTTCATTTCTATAGCAATCAGATTGTCTTTTCCTTTAAATACACCTCTACTATGAACAATTAAATCACATTGAATACGTATTACGCTCTCCTCCTCGTCTAAAATAGTCTTTACATCACCTCCTTGCTTTCGATTGTACTCTGGGTCTGCGAAGTAACCTTTGATGTTGTATTCAAATAATTTTGGGGTCAAGTGAATTGCTAGTCTAGCACACAGATTCCGTTCTGCTACATCATCTTCAATGTTTTTAATATCTATTGCAAAAAAACTATTTACGGATTCATTAAATAGTTTGATTAATAATTGGCTCATATCAATAATAGTTTAACGTTAATTCTATTTCCAAATGATTGCACCTGTCGTTAAATCAAATGTTCTTGACCACCCTGTTCCTTTTAAGGAATAACCTCCATTTTCTTTAGGAGTGCTTTCTACAATACTTTCCTCAACAATTTTAAGTTTGTATTTGGAGTCAAATATCTTTGGTTTAATAATAATGTTTGAAAATCCTAAGTTTTTCTGAACACTTGGATAGACTATTGATTCGATTGTGCCATTTTCAAATTCATATAGAATCCTATTTGCAAAATAAGCACTTAAATAATAGTCATAGTGATTTTCAGGGTCTACATCCTTTGCGAAACTTTCTGCCATAAATTGAATTAAAGCATCTATTTGCTCAGCAATATTCTTCTCCATTTTATTAATATTGTTTGTGTAACCAATTTTAAACTCTAAAGAAAGAGCGTTGTGAGTGAGATTATCTTTACTTGTTATTTTAAAAATGGGACTTACAGACAGTTTTGTCGCCTTTTCAGAAACCCAAGTTGAAATTGTTATTAGGTCGCCAACTTGTGGTTTTAATTCGTCTAATATTGTCATATGGTCAAACGCACCATAAAAAGCGCTTTGCTGGTTGAAATTTGCCCTACCAATTCTATTTATGTTTTCTGCAGGGGGGTATTTTAAAAAATTAATTTTATTAATTCTCTCATTTTTTCCCTCGAAAATTCTTTTATTAATTGTAACACGGTGAATTTCTGGAAAGGGAATTTCAAATATTGGAGCACTAAAAAATGGAATAGAATCCAAAATATTTTTTATTTGTTTAGCTCGGACTTCTGTTATTGTTCCTTTATTGAGAAAAGGCCTTAATGAATTTAAGACTAAGTTTAAGTGATACAGCCCTTCCATAATTTTATAATTTGGTAAATAATCTTGTTTGGTTTAGGACTCAACTTTTCTGTTTTATATCTAACCTCTTACTTACCCTGAATGGTCAATTCTATTTTCTAATTACTTTTGGTCATTATCATGATGATAACTTACAAAACAAGTCCGTGCCTTTTTTATATTGCTATTTTTTAAAAAACTTAATTAGAATAAATTTTTGATATTATTTTGAAAAGAAGCTCCTGACGTTCATTAATTGCATCTTTTGTTAATAAGCCTTCGGCGTCAGGTTCATAGCTTTTAAAATGGGATTTAATTTCGTCAGAGCAGTTGTTTAAAGATGCTGGATTAATGGAGTTAGTTAAAATTCTATTCCATATAAAACCACTGTTCTGATAAGAATCAAATTTCTTTTCATAGACCCAATTACTTGTACGGATATTCTCATTACCTTTCATTAAAATGACAGCACCTAACCTATTTCTTTCATCAATAAAGAGCTTCTCGTCAAATTTGCCATGAGAATCCTTAAACTGCTCCATTATTTTTTCGTTATTAGAAAACATATGCTCAATATGAAAGCCATGCGCAGGACGGTTACCGCTATGAGTAATAAAGTGTAAACTCTCTTGTTTGGCAAAAGATTGTTCGTTTAATAAATCGGCCAAATATCTATCAACCCTTGAAAGAACATATTTTGAGAAGCGACCATCAATTTTTGTTTTTTCAAAATACTTATATAAGAAAATATCATTAAAATTTGTAATTGGAAATCTGTGTTCGCTAAAATAAGGAACAGTAATGCTATCAAAAGCTTCACTAATTTCAGAAAGTGGTTTATTACGAATAGCTTTATTCAAATCATGGTATAATTTCTGACGGTCATTATTATCACCAGCATTAATCAGACAGGATATAGTGAAAAATTGGTCAAATTTTTTAGCTATCAAATTAATTTTAGCATCACGTTCAGGGTCATTCAAAATTAATGCAGATATAATTAAGAGAAATTGTTGGCCTTGTTCATTTGCATGATTTGAAGCTATATAAAGGTTTGTCCCTTCTTTAGCGTGAGCTGAGATTTCCAAATAGAGCTTATAGAAATATACAAAATCGTTCTTAATGAACTTTTCTATTTTTGAAGGATTTCCTCTATCCAAGTCTTTTATTATTTTTTCATTTGACAATAAACTTCTATGATATTTATTAGCAAATTGTTGATACTGGAAGGCGGTATCAGCATACTTTGCTCTTAAATAAGTTCTAAAAAAGTCATCAACATTTTTGTAATTATTGTCAATACTAAAAAATGTTTTTAATCCTTCGTTCCAAATAGTATTGCACTCTTCTTTTTCATGTATGTCCAATACGCCTAGAAGCATACCTTTCAATACTTCATGTGGCTCTAATTCTTTTCCTCTATCATTAGCTGTCTCAAAAATCATTGCTACATCTTCTTTATGCTTTATCACTTGCTCGATAATAAGTACCTTTTGTAAGAGATTATAAACATAGTAGTTGTACTTTTCAGCAATAAAAACATTATTCTTATCAAAAAAATAAGCATCAAAATGTTTTGAAATAATTACGTAATTATCTCTCAAATTAAGTTGAGTAATATTGTTTATATCTGCATCAGTAATGGTGGTAAGTTCAAATATTTTTCTGATTATAGTGTTTCTGTCAGAATTAGAAATTTTAAAGTGCTTAACACTCGCCATATCTTCTTCATAAATCTTTTCCCCAATGAATTTTTCTACATTAAGTACGGAATTTCCCTTTCCAACTCCAATGTGATATAGTTTAATTAGTATTAATAAAATAGTTGTTAATCTTTGCTGCCCATCAACAATGTATATATTCCCACCTTGCTCGTTAAGCATTATAGTGTTTAAAAAATAGGGGTTGAAATTATCTTCTACGTCTTTAAGTATTTTGGATAATTCTGAGGATTGATTTCTTTTATTGGTTTTTAAATTATTTTCAAATCTTAATTCAATATCTAATAATAATTGTGAAACAATTTTGTACTCTTTATCATCGCTCCAGCGGTAATCTCTTTGGTAGACATCAAGACTGTATGGTTTTGGTTTCCCAAAAATATAATTAATGTCCCGTTCTTCTACTTCAATAAGCTTTGCCATAACCTTTATTTTTAATTTATATTATTTTGTAATATTTAGAACTAGTCCGTGTTTAATTTAGTATTCGTAAACCTATCTTCCAAGGCATCTTGTGCTTTTTCCATCTTAGTGTATTTCCCAAAATCAAACTTCTTAATCGCATGGGATTGATAAAATTTGTTAAAACAAACATACCCCCTTTCTATCTTATAAAAAAGTACAAAAACTTGATTTTTCTTACATGCCTAGTCAATCGTAGGTCATCAATACGTTTAGTGTAACCCAATCAAGAATAATTTTACTTTGTTTCTCAATTATTGGTAGTTAAACTTATCTTTTCAATTTTTAAATACTAAACTAATGAAACTCTTTTATACACTAGTGTTATATCTTCTTTACTCAATAAATCGTCTACCATCTTACTTTTTGGTTCATACCATTCTGCTTTCTTTCGTGCCCAGACAATCCATTTTTTGGTTTCTTCATAATCACTTTGGTTATTTTTTGATTTAGCCTCTACATCGTCAATGTAACTGCGAATCTTTTTTACCTGATACCATCGTTCAGCTTCTGCTATTAGCTTTTTGAAATCATCTAACTCTTTTGCAACTCTAGACTGATATTCTTCTTCAACCTTTCTTTTTTTAGCTTGTTCTGCCCATCTTTCTTCAAGCTCTATTCTTTCTTTTTTTATCTCTTGAGCTTTCAATTCAATATTAGCCATTATTTTTGGCAGTAACATTTCAATTGGTTGTTTCCTCTCTGCCCAATCAATAGTCCGATATGCACACTCTTTATACCGTATAAGTAAGACACCAGAATAGGAATTCTTTGCCTCTTTCCAGTTTGTTTTTTCGTTCACAACCATTTCTCTTTTCATCCTTTCAACTAGACTTATTTTCATTCTTTCCCCATATACAATCATGTACGTTCCGTTATCGCATATCATATCATGCCCTCTTGTACGTAATAATTTTATAAAAGCATCCATGAACCGTATGGCTCTGTCATATTGTTCTTTTGAAACATGTATGTCAAGTATGTTTGACGGTCTTGTTAAATGTTCCCAGTCCTGATTTTTGCGTACCCTTTCATAATCTTTCTCGTATTTTTTAACTGCATTCTGACTTTCTGCAATCAGCCTGTCTGGAGTTTTAAGCTCCGATTGAATTACTAACGCTTTTAAGTTACTTTCAATTTCTCGTTGTTTAATGGCTTTAATAGATAGAGATGGAACGGCTCCTTCCTCTTCTGCTTTATGAACAAATGTAATTTCGTTCTCTCCATTATATTCGGCTGGAAGAGCTTCAACTTCAACTGGTTTCCCGTGCATGATTTTCATCCAGTGACCAGTCTTTGGTATCGGTATATTCATTTGCTCGCAGATTCTTTTAAAATCAGAATATGGTACCTGATATTTTTTCATCAGACTCGTCATCGACTGAGACCATACTAAATCATAAAGCTCTTTACGGCTTAAGGTTACTTTTTCCATGCAATACAAATTAATTACTTCGAAATTTAGGAATATTATAGTTTAGCTTGTAAGTGCCTTTTTATTTAATGAATTTAAGAGGGTAAAAATGAATCCGTCATTTTTATCTCCAATTAGCATCTTATAAAACTTAGAAATTTTAATGTAGTCTAATGCTTTAGTATGGGCGGCACCATTTCGATACTCTGATGAAATAGTCGTTAAAATGTCAAATAACAGTTTGCTTAGCAAGAAGTTCGAATCATCAAATGATTTTATATATTCCTTATATGATTTTATTGTTGGGCTGGTTTTGGCCCTAGACTTGCTATTTAATGCAACAGATAGAAAGTAAGCAAAAGTCCCTAACTCTGGGGCCTTAGATTCTGGATTATTCAGGAAACCTGTCATTCTGCATATATCCTTATCTTTTAAATCACTTGTTAAGTCTTGAGTCTTAAATTCACTTTTATTGAAAAAATCCCTAAAAGGTAATAATAACTTCTGCTCTATTTCTGTTTCAACCAATTTAGAGAATTGTATAGATGCGGGAGAACAATCTAAAATATTACCATTATAAAGTCTATACGTTTCGTAATATTCAAGTCCAACAGGAAATATTGTTTGAGAAGTAGGAGTTAATTTATGCCAAAATTCGCCTAAAACTTTTTTAGCATTTCTTATAAGCTTTTCATTATTATTTGGGTCCATTGGTTTACCCGAGTATATACCTAGCTTTTGCAATCGTTCTTCGTCACTAATAAACTTATTAGTTTTAATATAGTAGGCTTCATTATCCACTGAGAATAATACAGATTTTATATTGTGTTTACAGAGTTCGAAATAAAAAGGGGTTATATATCTTTCTAATGTTGAGTTACCAAAACTAAATGCCGAATTTCTATTAAAATCAACATCAATAATGCATGGGATACCTTCAAGTTTGTCAAAGAGCCAGTCAAAAATTGGCTCATCTAAATCAATAAGTTTAGAAATAATACGTGGGGTATTTTGAACGTTTATTAAACAACCAGGGTAACCTTCATTATATTCAGTTCTATACATATAGGAAATAATGCTAAACCTTTCCTCATCAATTTGGTGATTTTCAGTTAAAATATCGGCAGTTTTTATTATGGATAAATTATCAGATGAATCACTAATATAATATTGCAGTTTGGTTAAAGTATCCAGTAATATTTTTAAAATAGTTTCATAGTCTGCTAAAACAAAAAGTTTATGGGCCTGATATGAATTCTCGCTCTGGTTTTTGCGAGTTGACGGCTCTACATTTATGTTTCTATTCCAATAATCTGAATAATTGATTTTAATTATTTGCAAAATCTCTTCCTGAGAAACTTCGAGCTTTTCAATCAGCTTATCGTCATTGTTTATTTTATATACATCATATCCATAAAAATTTGTGGAGGATAAATAATACTCAGCCTTATAATCTTTGTGTATAACCTCAAAAAGAAAGGGATAGCCTAAATCTTTAAAAGGGTATAATTCAACCCAATAGTAAGTCTCAGATTCATCCATTATTTCAAGACATTAAAGAATGATTTGCGTATTAATCTAATTTATTCCAATGCTGCATTACTAGATTCATTATAATTTCCATCCACGGTTAAATGTCTTATATTATTGACATTTTGGAGCTGGGTTTCCTGTTGAAGCTCTTATGGGTTGTCTTGGTTCACCATTTAAGTTCCCTTTTGTGTTTGGCCATACTCCACAATCGCATATTCCACCAGCATCTCCACCTATTCCAGAAAGGCCACCTATTCCAGGACATCCATTGACTCCATAAGCTTCAATAGCTCCTTCTACAGTTAATGCAGCGGGCCTTACAGAAGGGTTGCCACCAGGACAAGATTCTATACATGTTGGCTTTACTATAGGTTGACCCAAAAAGGTAAATTTCACTATTGATGTCCTACCCGCATCCCCCCCTTTTCCTCCAGGGCCCCCTTTTCCTCCAGGGCCAGCATTATGATAATGGCCTCCACTACAATTTCCTTTACTACCATCACCACCATTTTGTCCATCACCACCTTCCCCGCCATTAGCTCCATCAGTTCTAATCCAAAGATTTCCTGTTTTGGATATAAAATGTGTTTCTAATGTTAAGTTAGTACCGTTTTTTCCTGAAGTACCATGAGAACCAGGCACTCCATCTGTACCCTTGTCAATCTCAAAACCATCACAATCATTGTGATGTGGAGAGCTCCAAGCTTTTCCAATACTTGGCGGTTTGGAATAAGTTGCTCTCCTAGACAAATCTATTGTTGCACCTGAATCAAAGACAACTTTATCAAAAAACCAATTTATATCATCTACATCCATTGCAACTACAATTGTAAAATTTTTAGGTAAATACAGAGTCCCTCCGTTTCCAAATGAAGACCAAGCTTTTGTAACAACAAATTTACCGTTTTCAACTGCATTGGGAGGAAATGTTGTTTCAGAAATTTTTGCATCAGTTTGAGTATGTGACTTTAAAACTCCAACATCCAATTTTGAGTTAACATATTCCGAATATTCTAAAACATAGTTTGCAACACATCTATCTAAAACACCATTTGAAAACCTAAACAAAGTACTATCTATAAAGTCGTTTATTAGTTTTGCCGAAATTCTTTCTATATCTACTTCTAACTTTTGTGGTCGAGTATTACCTTCGATATTATCCGCCATTAAGGTTAAATTTCCTTTGCCATCTTTACTAATTCCAAATCTCAGTTTTATATCTAACCCACAATGATTATAAACCCGCCCTTTAAATATGTTTTTCTTCCAATATTTATGGGTTCTTAGCTGTGTAGATTTAAATATAATAGTGCTGTCATAAACTTTCATAGGCAAAATTTCCTGTGAAAAACAATAACAAAAAGGAAAACAAATTACAAAAACAATAAGAGCAAATTTTTTCATAAATCTTTTTTTAATATTAATTAGCGACAATAATAAATAAAAATTCAAGGTTAATCTTACAGAAATATGAAATAAAGAGAAAAACTAAAGAGGATAAACTAATTCTTGAGTTTACTATCTTACAATTTTTCAAATAATCTTACATGTGTTATATTTTTTTTGAGTTTACTAATAAATATTTTGTAATCTTGTTTTCAAATAAATAAAAAATATGGCTACGGAAAAACACACACACACTCATGAAGAAGTAATGCAGGCTTTAAAAAAAGCAAGGCAAATCATTGCAGATAAAGAGAAAAGTAGTACAGATGCTGCTACAGGGGCATGTATATTTGAAGATGGTTCATGTGTTAATGGTATTACACAAACATCATGTCTTTTATTGTTAGGTACTTATTATGGTGATAATACTACTTGTCCTTAATACTACTTATCAGAATTAACGGAATAAACAGTCGTCTTTTTACTTTTATTGTCATTATGATTGATGAAAAACATGAATTATTTAAAATCAGGAATATTACTTTTTAGTTTGTTATTATTGGCATGTTCTACCAAAGAAAAAGATGAAGCCAACATCAACTTCCCATCTAATACCATCCTTGTTGCTGACATTTTGAGAGGCGATTCTGTAATTTTCTCGGCCCTTAAAGCGAAAGATAGCCCTTGTAATGATTGCAATCAACAGGCTTTAGCTAATTATGTTAACTGTTGCGCAAATGCAGGAAATGATAACGAAAAGAAGAGCCAATGTCTTAAGCAGCTTGTAATTGACCAAGGTGGATGTCCATGCCCAGGCTCTCCTGTATCTAAAAAATCAGAGGGAAAAGAGGTTTCGCCCGAAGAAGCAATTAGAGGATGTAAGGCAGATGTGGAATGGATGAAATCTCAAAAAAACAAATTGTCTTCGATTACAATAACAGTTTGGGGTCTTCAACTCTTGGGAGGAGCATATACTTGGTATCAAGCGGACCCTTGTTCTTATAATGCAGGCATGTGTCAGGAAAACCAAAAGATAAGTATTATCGGGCCAGGTGGGACATGTATTTTACCTGGGGGTAGGGAAGTTAGCTTATATACTTTTACCTATAAGCCTTTATAAGTAATAAAGACCTTAGGTAATCAAACTATAATAATTGTAACTAAAAAGCATGGAGTTTAAATTTATATCAAATAAATAAATATATGTCAAGCGAAAAAAATTTACCTTCTAGTGAGCCAAAACACTTTGCAATTGACGATGGTGTTTACAAAATTGATGCTTCTGGAGAAAAGTTTGAATTAACAGATAAAAAACTTGAAGATTTTTGTAGTGGCAGCGCTTGTGGGTATATAAAATTTAGTGGTACTGGTGGGCCACAAGGGTGGAATTTTACTAATAAGAGTACTAAAAAAACCATTAAACTTACTACTAAAATGTTTTGGATTAATTGCGTCTCTCAACCTGCAAGAATGATTGGGCCAGGAGCCAGTATAAATGTTGTTTTTGGGCCAATTCCTGGTATTGGCTATGCTACAATGTGTTTGCCTTTTCAAGCAGATTTTGTTTAAAAACTATACTTGTAGAAATAAGCCGACCCTATAACTCATTTTATTCAATATTATTATCGAGGAAAGTTTGGTGTGCGGTTTTGGTGTGCGGTCTTTGGCACTTTTTGCCTCTTTTTGCAATATTTTGATGCGATTTTACTGAGGTTCCAGAGGGTAACACAAGACTCATAATCTGAGGGTCCTTGGTTCGAGCCCAAGTGGGAGCACTTGATAATTAAGGTCTTACAAAATGTAAGGCCTTTTTTTATTTCTTTAAGTGTACTTTCTAAGTGTACTTTTGACTTTTTCATATTATATCTGACCTATTTGCTGTTTATTGAAGTAACTGAATCCTTTTTTGGCGATTGCCTCTACAATTTCATCCTTTACGATATAATTGTTTAAAATCACTTTAGCTGTTTTTTGGTATCCAGCAGATTGAGCGAGACCAGTTTGAGACTGTAGTCTAGTAAGGAATGTTTTACGAAGATGCTTAATACTAAATATATCTCCAAGGCCAGCTTTTCTTCTAAAAAAGGTAAACGAGTGGCTCATCTGCTTTGCTAAACTTTCTCTGGATATTTTACTGTCACCATCAATAAGGTACTTATCACTTCCTATATTATTTTTATAATCTAATCTATTCAAGAGGTCTTCCAATTCTGGAGAACGTGGGATGTTTACAATCTTTGACTCCTTGTTTTTGGCCCAGTTGTGAGTTAGTTCAAATTTTAGGTCTGTTCCTTTAATATGAGATAATCCTTCATCAGAGTCTAATACAATATCTGAAAACTTTAACATGGCGACCTCTTTCAATCTCATGCCAGTAAAAGCAGCCAACTCGAAACTTGTTTTGATATAAGGTCTGTACATATTCTTTCTTACACCATTCTCATAGGTGTGTATAGAATCTTTCTTTGTAACTACTGAAAGCAATTTAAGAAAGTCAGTATCATTGACACTTTTCGGGTCTGGGTTTTCATACTTTAATCTGATTCCCTTTGTTGGATTTGGCATATCATATCCCTTTACATTTATCAGACAATTAAAAAAACTCTTCAAAGGTCTTAGTTGATGGTTGAACGTTGAAGGGTTTTCATATTTCTTTTCCAAATATTCATAGTAATCACTAATCACAAATTTATCTACTTGATAAACCGTTAGCTTTTTTAGGTTGTAACCATTCTTAACAAGAAAATCTTTGAAACGGGTTACAATCCCGACTGATTCTATTACATATCTGAGGGAACGTTGTTTTTGTTCTTGTACAGGTAGTCCAACGTTCTCAAGCCAATCGCTAAACATCCAAATACATTCCTCAAATAGTTCTGGTTTAGATTCAGAACTTGAATTAGGTAACTTAAGCTTATAAGGCTTATTCAAATCTTCTTTCCAATATAGAAATTCCTTAATAGCACCATCATAGTCCAAAGATTTCAAATCTTTACTTGGCCTACGACCATTTATTTTTACCATGGCTTTGTATCGCTGTCTTTCAATTGGATGATTACATCCTTTGTATTGGTCTTGTGATACTTCTATATTTCGATTGCACTTTTTGCAAACGACATGAAGCCCTTTAAATGTTTTGTATTTTAATAGTTTCATTGTTTTTTAAGTTTTAACTCTATGCGAGTGTAATTTATTTTTCTGTCTCTGGCCAGCTTTTGGTCGCCTTTAACTCTTTGGCTATAGTTCCCTTCGGAATATAACCGCTCTCTTTCTGTTTTGAACTGGATTCAAAATCAAGCAACTTATAAAGCTCACCTTCAAGGTAGGCCTTATAGTATTCTTGCCACCTGTTCGAATCAAGTGCTTTAAGCTTGATTATTAAAGGCCTGTCATAGGCTAAATCAAAATCATGTTTAAGTATATAAGGACCTACAGAGTCCTTATATAAATCAACATTATTCTTTTTACACCAAGTAGTAACTGCCCTTTCGTCTTCACGGTTTATCAACGGGCAAACTTGATGGAAATACATTCTTTCGATATAGAAATACATATCTTTCTTTTTAAGCTGCTATTTTATTTTTAATAAATGGAAATTCTCTGACCACCTTAGGTTTGATTTAATTATTAGTTGCTAATTTTTATAACTCCATAATTAATTTATATGGCAATTTGGAAAACATATAGAGTGTCAGATATAATATCAGATATTTCAGATGAAAAGTTTGTACTGCCTGTAATTCAAAGACCACTTGTTTGGGAAGAGGAAAAAATGGAACTCTTATTTGATACACTACTAAAGGGGGATAGTTTTGGCGGTATTATGGTAATTGAAGAAGAAAAAGATAGCGTGCCGTTATTTAATTTTAGGCCATTTACAAAAGATGGAGAAGTGATACCATCTAGACAAATTGCAAAATTAACTCAACTTCAAAATTTTGTGATTGATGGACAACAAAGATTACAATCATTCTATATTGGATTAAAAGGAAGTATAAATGGAAAAGTACTTTATTTCGATTTGTTTAGCGATTTTAATTGGTATCTTTTTAATTTTTTTCTTGTCTCATCTAACAATGCTAAAGACGGTTGAATAATCACAGCATTCTTAAACTTTCCGCTTGCAATAAGTTCTTCGATTAGTAAGCTTTTTCCAAAACTGGTTGGGGCACTAACTACTAAATTTTTATTAGAGTTTAAAATTTCAATTAATAATCTTTGCTCTTCATGAAAGTATTTTCCTTCTAGTTTTTCGGATTTATGAAGCTCTTTTCTCAGTTGTCCAGAAAAACTGTTTAAAATGAGTTTCTCTTTTTCTAAATAAGGATAGAAGCCAGCAGACTCTATTAAGTCTGTCCAAATCTCATGGGTTTCGGCAGGGATACATTCCCATTTGTCAAGAACGTTAATTATAATAGACCTGCCTTCATTTTCTTTACTTAGGTCACGTAAATATATAGAGCAGTATTTTGCTAAATCAAAAGAATCATTGATTGAAACGTTTTCACTATTTTGAATTTGCTTTATAATTTTCTCGTTATACATCTTAGGCAATTTGTGTTTCATGCAACTTTAGATGTAGTCTCTTAACAAGTTCTTTTTTATCTGGCACTGGAAATAACATTAAAATAATGTTTAAATTACCTTTTATAGGCTGCCCTTTAGCTGATGTTTGTTTAAGTTTCTTTAATTCTTCGTCAAATATTTTTTCCAGTTTTCTAATTTCTGTTAGATATTCAATTTTAAATGCATCTGTAGTTTCATTTTTGTGACTTAAGATAACTTTTGATGTATATGTACAAAGCATAGGAACAGTAACCGAATCGAACAAGCTCTTTAATTTACTTTTCCCAGACTGAATTTCATCAAGTTTATCAAACCAATGATTTTTCTTTTCTAAATATAACTTATATTCTTCTTTTGTTGTTTTGTCATTATATTCTTGTAATGGCAAAAAAGCTCTTTTTTTATTGCCAACAAGAATAAATTCACCTTCTAAAAAGTCAGTGTTAAAATGCGTTTTAATATCTTTGATTAATTCTTTTACTCCAGTTTCACCTGTACCATGAATTTTAGACTCTCCTAAAAAAAGGGAGTCCTTAGTTTTATCCAAGATTGATGGCCCAATATGAACAGCATCTATTCCTTTAATGGGCGTGTTATAAGAATCCCTAAAAAAAATCTTTGATATAAGAGGTACAGTATGCAGGCAGATTTTAAAGCACTATCATTTATTGGTAAAATTAAAACAAGGGTACATGGTAATAAAAAAGCCTATGTGGTACAACCTGATTTATGCCATGCTTGTGGGCTGTGTGTAACGGCTTGTCCTGAAAAAGCAATAAAACTTAAAAAGGTGTAAGTTTTTTCACAAATAACTCAACCACCATTTTTGCTTGTTGCTTTGTTTATACATATCAAACCTTTTGCAAAGGGGATAGAGTAAAAGCACAATTACAATCCAAACAATATACACTCCTAAAAGACCAACCCCATATCCTTTCATGTTTGGTTGAAAACCTATCCACGTAGGGAGAATAAGTTTTTGCCAACCAAACCCCATTAGTTGAGCATAAACCATGGCTGCTATATGAATTAGGTACAAATGTAGTATGTAGTAAAAAAATGGAACTCTACCGAAGGTGCAAAAGAAATTTACGAGCTTACCTTTTAGTTTTTCGGTGTTTGCCAAAAACAAAAGGCTTGCACCTAAGGTCATTAATAAATATAAAAATGATGGCGGATACTTGCTGGGGTTAAAAAATGAAATCAAGTCTTTCGAAATTGTATCGTAGTGTTGAAAAGGATGTTCGTCACCATACAAATTTGTAAATCGTAGAATGAAAAATAATACTAAGGCACAAGTCCCAATGATGTTAAACGTTTTCTTTCTTTTATTGCTATCAAAAGATGAATCGTAAAATGTACCAAAATAATACCCTAACGACATTACTGCAATCCATGGCACAAGCGGATAGCCAATCATTACATGAGTGTTATCGGTTAATTGGTAAAACATTCCGTCGTGCAAAATGGCCCACAATATATTGCCTTCAAAATGTAGATTATCAAAAAAATCGTGACAACAAATAACCAATAAACTAAAAATTAAAATGTATATTTTTGGTAAGCGACTTAAAGCGGCTAAAACAATCATGCTAATGCCTAACGACCATATAACGAGTAAGCCAAAGGTGCGGAACTGAAAATCGAAATACCAGGCGAAATTTACAATGGTTAATTCCATAAAAACCAACCAAAGTCCGCGCTTTACTAAAAAACTTGATAATTCATTTTGTGTTTTACGTCTGCCAACCATATAGGCCGATAAACCAGCTAAAAAACAAAAGGCGGGTGCACAAAAGTGGGTTATCCATCGGGTAAAAAAAATAGGCAGGGTGCTTTGTGTGGGGTCGGTTGGACTAAAGAAAAAAGCTGAGTAATGAAAATAATCTCTCACATGGTCTAATGCCATTATAACCATTACCAAACCTTTTAAAAGGTCAATAGATTCTATTCTGGGTTTGGTAAGTGATGTCATAAAGAATGTATCAAAAGTAAGAATTTTCAGTTAGCGTTTTTTAGAAAAGAAGAGTTCTTGTTTTCCGTATATTAGTTTAAATTTGTTATACCCATTAAAACCTTCAATTAAACTAAAAATGGACTATTATTCTAAAACTATAAACTCGCCTGTTGGAAAGCTTAACCTATTTGCCAGCAACGAAGCTTTGGTTGGTATACTTTGGGAAAGAGATAAGCCAAACCGTACGCATATAAAAAATTCTGTTGAAAAAGCGGATCACCCAATACTTGTAGAAACCGAAAAACAGTTAAACGAATATTTTGCCGGCGAAAGGAAACAGTTTGATATAAAGCTTGATTTTATTGGCACCGATTTTCAAAAGCAAGTGTGGCATGCCTTACTAACTATACCGTATGGCGAAACCAGAAGCTATGGGCAAATAGCCGAGCAGTTAAATAACCCAAAATCGGTAAGGGCGGTTGGTGCTGCTAACGGAAAAAACCCTATTTCTATTATAGCACCTTGTCATCGTGTTATTGGCGCATCAGGTGATTTAACAGGTTTTGCAGGAGGGATGGAAAATAAAAAACTCTTGCTTAAGTTAGAGAATTGTAAAATAGATTTTACGAGTAAAAGCGCACAGCTGGAAATGTTTGAAGAATAAAATTGAGCCGTGGGGACCCCTTTGATTGTGGTAAAACCCCTTAATACTGAAGTGTTTTTAACGCTCAATAGGAGTTAGGCGTTTTTAAATGTTGTATCTTTATA
>Ga0210394_10002263_pt1 | contig 26895 bp, 33 predicted proteins | sample IncBWC12MmetaG_FD_160121 | JGI IMG/M metagenome (GOLD analysis project Ga0210394, IMG submission 160121) | Forest soil microbial communities from Barre Woods Harvard Forest LTER site, Petersham, Massachusetts, United States - Inc-BW-C-12-M | ecosystem: Environmental > Terrestrial > Soil >...
CAGCCCCGAGGAAATCGCCGATCATTACGGCTTCCCCTTGGCCCTAGTCCGCTCCGTAGCGCTGCGCGTCGACCAAAACGAGTACAAACGCAAGCAAGCCCCCCCAGGATTAAAAATCACCTCCAAAGCCTTTAGCGTAGGCCGCCGCTTCCCCCTAGCCCAAAAATTTTCCGTCTAAACGATTTAGCGTTGTGTCTTGTGCGGAGTTCCGACGAGTGTGCTAGGACCGCGCGATTTTGTTGGGAGGTTCATCTTGACCTTAAATACTTAAACCCACGGCCCCCGCCGGTAAGACTCCTAGCTGATGCGCATTTGCTCTTAAGACTTAAATGTAGCGCCGGGTCCTTCTGCCCGGCATCTTTCCTATGCCGCGCACTCCCATCCGTGCGAATTCGCCCCGACATCGCCTTACTGGGTCGTGAGTTTTTTGCGGAAGCCCCGACAATCGTTTTGGCATTGCGTAGCTTACTTTAAAGGCGGTTCGTGCCGCGCCCGAGAGGAATCTGACAATCGCGATGATTCTCAAGTCCGCCCCGATGCTCGTCCTCGTGAGGTACTCTTTAGACGCCCGCCAAAGTTTGCAGCACGAACGGAGACTGCTCGTTGAATTTTCTTTTGGCACTCCGCCCGCGAGGAACTACAATCCGTTGTTCTGACTTTATGGCCAAATTAAACTCGTAGGTTTTGATTCCGTAGGGGAGCGAAGAGAAATGTTCCGACGCGCAATAAGCAATCAATTCAGCGCAATCGTTCTGGCCGCCCTGACCTTAGCCGTCCCGCTCGCCGCGCAAACAACGCAAACAGCCCAAACTCCCGCGCCATCGGCCGCGCCGTCACCTGAACAAGCCAAAATCCTTCAATCCACAGAAGCGTTCGTCCGCAACCTATTCGCCTGGGGCCCCGACATCAAAGTCACCCTCGGTCCCCTGACGCCATCCGTGTCCCCAGACTTCTACGACGTCCCAGTTCACCTAACAATAAACAACCAAACCAACTCAGGAACCGTTTACGTCAGCAAGGACGGCAAAACCTTCCTCCGCGGCGATCTCTACGACATGTCCGCCAATCCCTTCGCCGACAATCTCGCTCACATGAACGTCGAAGGTAACCCCTCGGTAGGTCCCGCCAACGCCCGCGTCACCATCGTAGAGTTCAGCGATTTCGAGTGCCCGCATTGCCGCGAACTCTACCGCACCCTCAAAACTCTGGAGCCGCTATACCCGCAAGTCCGCGTAGTCTTCAAGGATTTCCCGCTACGCCAGATCCATCCCTGGACTGAAACCGCCTCCGTGGGCGCCCGTTGCGCCTACATGCAGTCGCCCGAAGCCTTCTGGCAACTCCACGATGCCATCTTCGAAAATCAGGATTTAATCTCGACGGAAAACGTCTGGGAAAAGCTGAGCGCGTTCGCCAAAGCCGCCGGCTTAGATACCGACGCCTTCAAAGCCTGCATGTCGTCGCCAGAAGCCCAAAAAGCCGTAGACGCAAACCGAGCCGACGGCATAGCCGTCGGCGTAACCAGTACCCCTACAGTATTCGCCAATGGCCGCATGCTAATCGGTGGCGACAAGCAAACCCTGGAACAATACATCAAGTACGAGCTGGGCAACCCCCGCCCCAAATAGCCACCAAAGCGAGCAACAGATGCGCAATTACGCTTGTGCAGAACTCCTTAAAAACAACATAATACTAATTCCCACACCTTATACGGACGGCGTAAAGCCATGAGAATCCGGCTAATCGCGCGGGGCCTCTAACTCTAAAACGAGGATTATTTTCATCGCGTTCTGTGGATCAAGCGAATCTGGTTATTCCCAACGAAATACTTTCGCCGACAGCGCGGTGCAAACGAAAAACACTAAAGCCAGTGCCGCGACGTCACCCCTGTGCGCGGACCACGCGTCGCCCTTCCAGATGCCCCCGAGTAGCGACACCGCGTAGGTCATCGGCAGCGCCAGGGCCGCGGCGTGCAGGACCGGCGGCATCGAATCAAGCGGCGTAAAGAGTCCCGAGATACCGATCATGGGATACAAAATCGCGGCGCCGATCGGTTGCGCAAAGCGCGCCGTGGGAACGATGCTAGCGATGAGAAATCCGATCGACAGGATGCATAAAGTGCTGATCAACAGCGCAATCGTGAAACCGAACCATGGAACATGAATGCCGATCGGGTAATATCGTTTGCCCGCAAGCACCATCAAGGCGAGCGTGGCGGCGGTAAGCGCCAGCTTGACGATCACGTGCGCAGTAAGGATGGTCTGTGGGCGCAACGGAGTGGCGCGAAGCCGTTTGAGGATTCCCCCTTCGCGATAGATCGAGACGATTGTGACCAGCGATATTACCGAGCTGACCGCGATCAAGAGCGCCACGAGAACTGGCAGGCCGACGCGAAGAAAACCGCTGGTGGCGAGCGAGGGCGCCGGGATGTTGCGGCCGGCTACTCGGCCGATCACGAGAAATACGACTACGGGAAAGCCGATGGTCCCGAACGCGCCGAGCGGCTCGCGCATGAAGACTTTGATCTCGATCCAAGTTAGTTTCCAGAGCCCGCGCAACATTGTGTCCTCTAGTCGCGAATCGAATGGCCAGTCAGTTTGAGAAATACATCCTCAAGATTCGGGACGATCATGCGAAAATCGGTGACGCGCATACGGTTCTCGGACAGACAGTGGATCACTTCGGTCACCAGATCTTCGCCGCGTCCGCGAATCGTGAACTGCATGTCGCTGCGTTCCAAGGACTCGATTCGCGGGATCGCTCGGAAACGCTCCTCGGCTGTCAAATCATCGGTGGCTAAGACGACCGTTCGTTCAGGACAGTGCCGATCAACGAGTCTCTGCGGCGTGTCGATGTCAATGATCCGGCCGCGCTCGATGATTGCCACGCGGTCACACAGGCGCTCCGCTTCCTCCATCAGATGCGTGGTCAAAAAGACGGTCTTGCCGCGTTCACGGATGCCGCGCACTAAATCCCAGATCGCCCGACGCGCCTGCGGGTCCAGTCCAGTCGTCAGCTCGTCGAGAAACACCACTTCCGGATCGTTGATCAGCGCGAGGGCAATGAACAGTCGCTGCTTCTGGCCACCCGAGAGATTCATAAACCAGGCGTCCCGCTTGTCGGCAAGGCCGAGCTGATCGAGCAAGCGTTCGGCGTCCGCGGGCTTTTTCTTGTACAGCGAAGCCCAGAGGTCGATGGCCTCCCAGACTTTTATCCGCTTCTGTAGCTGCGCCTGCTGGAGCTGCACGCCGATGCGATCCTGCAGCTTGTACACTTGCCGGAAGGGATCAAGGCCCAACACTGAGATAGTGCCGCGGTCGAGAGTGCGAATCCCCTCGATGCACTCCATCGTGGTGGTTTTTCCCGCGCCGTTGGGTCCGATCAAACCAAAAATCTCGCCGTCGTTGACCTCGAAGGAAACTTCGTCGATAGCCACAGTTCGGCCGTAGGTTTTTCGAATTCCGGAAACCTGGATGACCGGGCGAGGAGATTTTAGGTTGTTCATTCGACGTCGGCAATTCTATCAGTTAAGCCCTGTTGCTCGATGGGGCGGGTGCGGACTTTCTCCCCGCTTGCTGAGTGCTACGACGCGGATTGTTTCGCCTTATAGACAACGCCCATTCCTCCACCGCCCAATTTTTCCAGGACGTTATAGCGGGAAATGTTGCGGCCTACCTTGGAACAAGTATCTGGCACAGGCCGTGCAGTGTACGTCGGCAGCCAAATACAGGCAAACCGCGCGCAACAGCCTGCTTGCACGAACACATCGATGAGATTGAGCTATAGGTGCAATAATTTCACGGCGTTGCTACGGGTGATTTTCGCGCGGTCAGTTTCGCTAAGGGCAATTTGATCAAACCACGCGGCGGCCTCAGACGTATCTTCGAAGGGATAGTCCACTGAATAGAGGACGCGGTCGACGCCGACTTCCGCCAAAACTTCGTTCAGCGCCGGCGTGTGAAAGTTGCCGCTGGTAGTGATGTAAAAGTTTTCGCGCAGGTATTGGCGCATGGGCAGCTTCGCTTTTATGACGAGACCGGGCTTGGATATGCGGTGATCGACGCGCCATATGCTGAACGGAAGACCTTCCCCCAAGTGACCTAAGACCACTTTTAATTTCGGATATTCGTCGAACAAACCGCTGCCCATCAAACGCAGCGCGTGAGTGGAAGTTTCCACTCCAAATCCCCACGGCCCGCCGCTCATCCATTGCTGACCTTCGTATGCTTGACGGCGTGACGCGAGAGGTTCTCGCGGATGCAGATAAAATGGCACATCGAGCTGCTGCACTGTGGCCCAGAACGGCCTATATTGCGGCAAGTCGTAATAGAACGCGGTATCGGCCTCGCCGATTTGCGAAAACCCGTGAACCAGCGCGCCGCAGAAGCCCAACTGTTTCACGCAGCGCGTTAGCTCCTCAGCAGCAGCCTGCGGGTCCTGCAAAGGCAATGCCGCGAAACCCTTGAACCGTTTCGGATTCTTGGCGACGCAATCCGCCAGATAATCGTTCGATCTTCGTGCAGAAGCGACCGCTTGCGACACGTCCGGGATGACTTGAACTCCAGGATTGACCAGGGAAAGAACGCAAAGTTCGATGCCGCCGCGGTCCATTTCAGCGACGCGTCCACTACCGAGGTCCAGAATCTGACGCTTAAATTCAGGCGAATGCGGGGCAGCGCTGCTGTCGCCGATAGTTTCAGCAAGCGCGAAGTGTTCTTCCAACGCGATTTTCGTTGGGGTTAAATCAGGTTTGGCGATATCTGACCCGTCCGCGACGCGGAGTGCGGCGTTGGCGGGACTGACATCGGCGAGGAGTCCGGCGGTCGCAAGGGCCGTCGATTCCAAGAATCCGCGTCGTGAAATGCGATCTCGAGTTCTTGGCTTCAGGATTTCTTCCGTCACCCGCAACCGTTTCGCAGTGGTCAAGAAAACTACATCAGCCACGCGGGACTGTCAACGCCGCGCGATAACAGGCACGGGCATCAGCGAACGCTTTGCTAGCTCCTGGAATTCCGCACGTCGTATTTCTCTCGCGCGGTTTGAATTCTTTGCCGGTTCTGCGCCGCCCAATCTCCGAGTCCGGTAATCGGTATCAGCAAGCTCCGCCCAAGCTTCGTTAATTCATAGTCCACGCGCGGAGGAATTGTCGGATACACCGTCCTGGTGACCAGGCCGTCTCGCTCTAAGCCTTTCAGAGTGAGCGTGAGCATTCTCTGCGATATGCCTTCAATCGTGCGGCGTAGCTCGCTAAAACGCTTCTTCCCGTCGCCGAGAAGCGCCACGATCAGAACGCTCCATTTATCTCCAACGCGATTCAGGACCTCGCGAACGGCAAGGCATTCGCCGCGAACATGCTTGTGACTGGGTGACATGAACGTGCCTGCTTGCTCTTTGCTGGTTCTTATTTTACTCTCCGTAACAGAAAGGAACCTACTAAAAAGAGAGAACCCATGAATAATTCTTTGGAAACAACAAATTCCACTGCACGCAAGACCTCCCTCCCGGAAAATTGCCTCAACCAATTATTCCGCGAAGCGCGAACGCATTCGGCGTGGCTCCCCGATCCTGTGCCCGTTGAACTTCTGCGCAAGGCTTACGAACTGACGAGTCTTGGGCCAACCAGCGCCAACGGCTCGCCGGCGAGATTTGTTTTTCTGACCACACCCGCGGCCAAAAAACGCCTTCGGCCAGCTCTCGCTCCGCTCAATGTTGACAAGACCATGGCCGCTCCAGTCACGGCCATCATCGCTTGGGACACGGAATTCCATGAGAAGCTTCCCAAGCTCTTTCCCCACGCTGATATGCGCTCTTACTTTGCCGGAAAACCGGCCTTCATCGAAGAAGCCGCCTTCCGCAACAGCTCCCTGCAAGGCGGTTATTTCATCCTGGCCGCGAGGGCTTTGGGATTGGATTGCGGACCGATGTCCGGATTCGACGCAGGCAAACTCAACGCGGAATTTTTCCCCGACGGCAAATGGAAAGCCAATTTCCTTTGCAACCTCGGCTACGGAGATCCAAGCAAGCTCTTCCCGCGCAATCCACGTCTGGATCTTGAGGAAGCCGCAGTGGTTCTGTAACGCGCAGATCAATCAGCAGACTGGAGTCAGTTGCATCGAGAGGAGGAGATCGCGCGGCGGGATGCACCACACCTTCGTAGTCCGATAAGCCGATGGCATCCACGAGATTTTTTCAGAGACGAGCACATTGCTCGGCGAAGTAGCGCCGTCCAGAGTCGGCGAGCCGCCAGACGCAGTTCCCGCATTGTTGATGTGCCAACCCGGGCCCATGATTTTGCGAAGCTCTTGCCAGGCGCCGTAAATTCCTTCGGCCTCAATTCCCTGCTGGAACGAATCGGCTGCGCGATAACTGTTGTTGTTGCACACAGGAGTCGCAGGACCTTGCTTCGTCCACACTACTGTTCCATCCGACGTTGTTGCGCCCGTTGTCGCGTTCCACACTGGATGGCTGCTGCAACCGGTGGTGCCAGCCGTGGTTACCGACGGGAAAAGCGCTGTTTGGGCCGACCGTTGACGGCGTAGGGCTGTTCTGATTTATCTGCCAGCCCTCGAGCGAATATTGGCGCGAGCTCGCTGTGCCGGAGCGCGGGACATAGGAAACTACGCAGCCATCGGATTCGTACGGGCAATTATTTCCGCCGCCAGAGTCCCCCTGCGGCCACGCGCCTTCTGTGGAGTGCCCTTGAAATAGGTACGTATACTCGCTGGTGGTGAAGCCGCTTCCTGAGACGTTTCCGCCGGCGGTTTGGACTGTAGGAAGTGCGAGCAATGCCAGCAGGAACACGAGAACCATTAAGTATTTGTCCATGGGATAAAATCAGCCTTCGAATGTGGAAGAGATTCTCTGCAATAAAATATGAGACCTACTCTGTGCGGAAATCTTGAAAAAACAGATTACCGAGTCAGTGAAATAATTGCGAGGCGTTATAGCGCTAGATTAAAAAGCTGCTCCCGAATGGGATGAGGCCGCGAAGGATTTTATTGCAGCGGCTTCATCCTTCTGCACGTCAAAGATTTTGTGCAGCATGCTTCTATGAAGCATTTCTTCGATCTTGGCACTGGGGTTCAGAAGCTTCAACTGGCCACCCGCTTTGCGCACGGCGGAGTGGCTTCGCACCAACTCTCCGATCCCCGCGCTGTCGATGTGATCCACCTCCGCCAGACTCAGCAGGATTTTTTTGTTTCCGCGCGTCAGCAAATCCTGGACTGCGTCGCGAAGAATGATATTGCCCTCGCCTAGCATGATCCTTCCGTGTAGTTCCAGAACGGTAATGCCGTCGCCGGCAGGCCGCGAAGTGGCGCGCATTTTCTTTTCGAGCGGCTCGGGCGCAGCAGCTGCGCCGGAAATTCCCATGCGATCGAGAATGCTGCAGGCGGTTTCGGCGATTTGGCGCGACTCTGTGCGGACCACGATCAGCGACCGATTCCGTTTCAGAATATTCAGGAAAACTTCCGCATCTTCAGCAGACGGGTGGTCCCTTAGAACTTCGGCATCGACGTTTTTGGTCAGCTTCGCGCCAGCGGCCTCGCCGGCTTTCTTGCCGAGAAGGGCGAGCAGCGCAGCGGCGCCCGCGCCAAGCGCGAAAACCTCTCCCATACCTGGGATTAGAGCAAGCGTCGCAGCCACCACTCCCGCGCCGAAGCCAACGGCCCCGCCCGCTATTCCCCCCGCAAAGCCGCCAATTTCTTTGCCCAGGATTACGGCTTCGCTTTCCGAGCGCGTGAGGTAAACAATGGCGTCTTCCGGTACTCCATTTTCGAGCAAATACTCCAGCGCGTGTTCGGCGTTCTCTCGCGAACTGAATATTCCGACGGCGGTCTCCAAATGAATTCCCCTGTGGCACGCAGATTTCGCTGAGCGGACGACACTCGGACCGCATGCAAGCCCAAGCAAATAAAATTGTACACCCGCTTGCCTCTTTGTGGAGACTCGCTGAGAAATCGTCGAACTGCTACATGGCCCTGAAGAGGTTTCTGTAGGACGGGCCCGAGATTCTATGTCCCTGAAAGAAATCAGCCAGAGCGACTTGCCCAGAGAATTGGTTTTGGATTTATTGAAGCGACGGTATGCTGAGTCTGCAGTTTCTGAAAAGAGATCGAAACAGACAGCAAAGCTGGCAAGACGCCGGCGTACAAAAAGTTCCGGTGAGTTGAAGCCTACAATTTTACTGCGGCGGCTCGCTTCTTGATCAGATAAACGGAAAGAAAGTAGGCCACGAAGCTGACGCCAAACACAATCCACATCAACTTAAAGTTCAGCGTAATGGCGAAGACCAGCTCAGCGGCGCCGAATAGCCAGATTAAACTCTCGCCCGCAATCGCCTGCCCCCAACGTGGCTCTTCACCGGCAGAGGGAATGCGCGGCGTAAAAACAGGCCAGAATCGCGGCACCTCTTTCAAGTAAGCTCGATACGATTCGCCTTGCGTGCGTAGCAAGCCGTCTTCTTCGCGAAAGATCAGCCGGTACATGAACAGCCACATCGCCGCGACCATAAATATCCAACCCGCTCGGCTGGCCAGCAATCCAATACCAGCAGCCATCGCAAGATTCGCAAAGTACAATGGATTGCGAACGTGGCGATACGGCCCTTCGGCGACCAAGCCTTCGGAATGCTGCGCCTGGTCATGAACAACTTCCGTTTTCAGATACGCAGTGGCCCATGTGCGGAACGCGGCGGCCAGAAAAACCAGCAGCGCGCCCGCTCCAAAAATAAATCGCGCCAAATTATTTCCGTGGTCACTGTTAGGATCAACCGACGGCGCGACCACATGCAGCAGCCACAGCGCAGCGTTCGTGCGATCAACCGCGTAGAACGAAAAACCCAACCAAAAGACCATCCCGATGAACCAAAAGCGCTGCTCAAACTCGAATTTTGTAGCCCGCATCGATACGAAGCTCCGTACAACGCGCTGACTATACGCCGGCCGATGCGCTTTGTCATGAAACGACCGCCGGCTTGACTTCACGAGGTCTGTTGGTTACTCTGCGCGCAAGAGTAGGACGAGATGCGAGTTTTCTTCCTTTGGTTTCGGCGCGTAGGCTCAATCACCGAGGAATTTCGATCACGTTACTGCCGAGGAGGTCGGCGTCCATGAAAAAACTCTATGGCTTTTTGTTGGGAGCATCGTTTTTAGTCGCAACCGCAGGCATCGCCGTAGCCCAGGATAAGCCGGGCGAGATGCATGTGCCGCCGCCAGTACTCACTATTACCCGCGAACTTGTGAAGCCTGGAAAGTCTGGCGCGGAGCATGAACGCACCGAAAGCGCTTATGTGAAAGCGCTGACCAATGGAAAAGCGCCGGGTCACTACATAGCCCTCACTTCCCTCAGCGGCAAGCCGCGTGCACTGTTCCTTACTGGTTTCGACTCGTTCGCCAGTTGGGAAAAAGAAAACAAGTATGAGGGTGAGAATGTAGCGTTGGCGGCTGCCCTGGAGCGGGCGTCGGTAGCTGACGGCGAACTTCTCGATTCCGAGGATCAGAGTGTCTGGATTTACCGCGAAGACCAAAGCCTAAAGCAAACGGGAAACCTGGTCGGGATACGGTACATGGAATTTGAGATCTTCCAGGTCAAGCCCGGACACGAAGAAGAATGGAATGCCGCCGTAAAAATAGTAAAAGACGCCTATGCCAAGCTGCCTGATGCCCACTGGGCCATGTATCAAAATGTTTTTGGACGAGAGGCTCCCGCGTTCCTGGTCATCACTCCGCGAAAGTCTGCTTCCGAAATTGACAGCGATTTCGCGAACGGCAAACAATTCGTTGATTCGCTGGGTCCAGAGGGATTGAAAAAGCTGAACGAGCTTTCTGCCTCAGCCATTGCCTCGAGCGAAAGGAATATGTTCGCCATCAGCCCAAAGATGAGTTACATGGACGAAGATCTCGCCAAAGCCGACCCCGACTTCTGGGGCCACAAGCCCGAATAAGCTGTTTTCGCTGGGGCGCAGCTCTCCCGACCAGGCGGGGACCCTGCGCCCCCGCGAACTTTTAGTGAACTTGTGACCATCGCGAGTGTGAGGTTGCGAAGATGGAACCAAATCATTCCGCGGCTTGCGACGAATTCGGCCCCGCCGTGATTTAATTCCGATATGTTTAGCACAAATCCGGGACCGAAAGATCTGATACCCGAGCTGGACGCTCTCGCCGCCGCGGCACGTTCCTCTACAGAATTAATGAACGGGATTGTCGCGCTGCTCCACAAAAATCTGCTGAATTACAACTGGGTCGGCTTTTACATGATTCAGAAGGAAGTTCCGGAAGAAGATGTCTTGATTCTCGGCCCTTTCAAAGGCTCCATGACGCCGCACACCCGCATTCAATTAAACCAGGGCATTTGTGGCGCGGCTGCATCCAGCGGCAAAACTGTTGTGATTGACGACGTCAGCGCCGACTCCCGCTATCTAGCTTGCTCGCTGGAAACCAAGTCCGAGATCGTGGTGCCGGTTTTTGTGGCAGGAAAAGTTGTCGGCGAATTGGACATCGACAGCCACTTTCCCGCTGCCTTCGCCGCCGATGAAAACCGCGAACTCTGCGAGCACGCCGCAAAACTGCTCGGCAAATGGATGGAAGCCCACCCGGGAAGCTAAACTTCATTCTTATGTTTTACAAATTGCAAACGAGACGCGAAATCTTCCGATAAATAGCGGGTACGACTGTAAGTGGCTTTCAATACACGCAAACCGCGCGCGACGAGATCGCGTTCACCGGCGCGATCCAAAGCGAGCAGACGCTCGTAACGTTCGTACGGCTTCCCTTCACCGGGCGCAAGCAAATATGGGCCTTCCGTCAGCGCGTAAATCTTTCCACTGGAATTATTCGAACGGTGAAAAACCTGCCCCTCTCCGTGGCACCGCTCGATCAATCCGCAGGAGTTCGCCGAGATCATCCACGGCGCCCGTTTTCGTAACGTTCCGCCGCGGCCGTCTAAATCGAAACGAACGGATCTTGCATACCTTCCGTGTAATCGTGCGTGAGAATCTGGCCGCAACCATCGGTACGCCCACATAAATGCGCTTGTGTTGCGCGTCCACTTGCACCCAGAGCAGTTGGTCGAATTCCCAGTTGGAACGGGCCGGCTGAGACGCCCTGCTGAAACATTTTCACTTTGTTCGAGTTCATCGTGGCCCCAGGGTAGAAAACGTAATGGAAACCCGCGAGCTCGTCCTAACGTGCACGCGTTTGCCGTCTTCCCAAGTGTCCACAAGCGAAAATGTAAGAGCCATTGTTCCTCCCAACCTGAATTTGTTAATTTCTGAATCGCGGTGCGGGATGTAATTAAATGTTATGATTTAGGGCAGCGCGTGTGCGTTGAACGAAGCCGCCATATTTCAGCTGCATGCAGACTGCACATAGCGTGCGGCGGCGCACAACCCGACGGCCTTCAGTTGAATCCTAAGCGTCGAATATAAGGAGAGCTTGGTGCGACGATTGCGACTCGCTTGTGCGGTAACGGTGTTGACGTTGCTTGGATTTGCAGTCGCTCTGAAATTGTCCGCGGCCGGTCCTGCTCACCACGTAGGAAACAGCACTACCGCCTCTGCTTCGCAGTATCCTTCGACAAAGGAAGACGCCAACGCAGCTAAGAGTAGAGCGGCATCCGAAGCGGCGACGTCTGCGCCGGCTAACGCGAATGCTCCGGTGATCGTTGCGACGAATATTTCGGCGCGTTCGCTCGCCGTTGAGCCACAACCGCAAAGCCCTGCGAATGCAGCCAGCGCAGAAAATTCTTCGGCGCCACAATCCGCATTGCTTTATCTCGCAAACGCCGACAAAGGAGACAGGATTTTCACGTTAGCGGCTGCCTTAAACCCGCTCGGCTCAGCGAACCCGCTTGCTGCCAGCAGCAAGCTCGCGCTGTTTGCCGGACAGGCTTCAGCGGGCTCCCTCGGCGATGGCGGCGCGGAGTCCGGCGCGGAATTCGATTTGAAACTCGATTCGCTTGCCATGCGCAGCGGAGTTGTAGTCGCGCCCGACGGAACAATTTTTGTCGCCGACACTCTGAACGGCACCATTCGCACGATCGCTGGTGCCGCTAGCTCCGAGCCCGGAATCGTTCGCAGCGTAGTGGGACGTTACGGTCCGCGCCAGAATTTTGAACTCGTCGAGCCGCTCGGCTTGGCCCTGGATCGCGCCGGAAATCTATATATCGCCGACCGCGGAGCAAATGCTGTGCTGATGCTGCACTCCGCTACATCCGCTTCGCCGGGCGTGCTGGAAATTCTGGGGCACGTGATTTCGCCCACGAGCGTCGCCGTCACATTGGACGGAGGTAAAGTTTTTGCCGCTTCGGCTGATACAGGAACCATCGTTGCAATCAATAGGCAGACGCGTTCGCTTACTTCCGCTGGAATTTCCCTGGCAAATTTAGCCGCCGATAACCAGCAACGCGCCAGCGCCACGAAAATTATTCCTGCCGCCATTGCCGTAGACGGTGCCGGCAATCTCTTTGTATCTTTTTCTGGAGTCGGTTCGGGGCAGGATCAGATATTGCGCCTAGATGCCGCTACAGCGAACGTTAAGACCGTCGCGCATGGACTAACCTCACCCGGCCAAATCGCATTCGATTCAAATGGAAATCTTTTTATTGCGGACCAGGGTACGCGCCGGCTTCTCGCTGCCCGCAACGCAGGAGTGCCGGCGAATGGTGTGACGCTAAGTCCGCCGCCGAACCAGACGCCCTACGGACCGGAACCCGTGGCCGGAACATCTCCCACGCAAACTTTCATCCTCACAAATAACTCCACCGGAACGATCACGCAAATCACTTCCGGATTCCAGGGCGCGGATCCCGGCGATTTCACCGTGCTGAATAGTTCCTGCACTGGCACCTTACTCGCAAATACGAGCTGCACTCTGAATGTCGCGTTCACTCCGCAGGCGACTGGACCGCGCGCGGCCTCTTTGGCCGTGACGTACACCAGCGCTGGCGTCCAAAATACTTTGACGGCCGCTGTGAGCGGAACTGCGGACGATTACGAAATCACGTTGGCAAGCGGCGCTATGCAACAAATCACAATCGCGCAAGGATTTGCCGCCAATTTTCAATTGCAAATTGTTCCCGACGACACGTTCAGCGGCACGCTAACGTTGCTCTGCCCGTCCGGATCGGTATTGCCCGCGGCGACGACCTGCGGAATTTCTGCTGGCACCACAATCACCATGCCGCTAGTTCCTATGCTCGTGGTGAACGTCACGGCGGGCACACCTGTGCCTTTCAACGTTACGTTTCAAACTACCAGCGCGGCTACCGTAACAACCACGACTACTACCACCATGGTTCCTGGTTTCGGCATTTTCGGCCGCGGTGACGACATGAGTTGGCCGGGCGCGACGCTCCGCAATTCCGCGGGCTTCTCTGCCGTTTCGTCTCTCCGTTCGTTCGGAGTGTTAGCCGCGATTATTTGCGCGATATTTCTGTTTTACGTTTCCGGCTCTGACGCGAAACGAATGATTTCCGTTCTCGCAGTCTGTGCGATTTTTGCTGTGGTCTTGGCCGGCTGCCATCACAGCAGCACGACCGGAATCGTGGTTACGCCCAAGGGCACCTACAATCTCACCGTTCAAGGCACAACCCAAGGCGCCACGCGCGGCTTCTCCGTCACCATGGTCGTCGATTAAACATAGTTTGCGCCGAGAGAAGCGGGCGAATATGGGGGCTAAAGCACTGCCGGCAGGCAGGCCCTACGAAAGCAACCCGTCCGCGCGCATTCACACAAGCAGACCGCGCCATTATGGTCTCTCTAGGGGTCGAACGGTCCAACGCAACGCTTTTCGCTATGCTTGTGCTCCGGGATATTATCGTCTCTCGTTATATTCAGAATCTGCGAGGGGAAAAAATGGCGTCAACTCAGAAGCGGTTGCATATTCCAGCAGCAGGCGGTTTCGGTTCCTTGCCCTTTAGCAGCGGCGTGCTCGTGGACAAGACTTTCTATATATGCGGGCACCTTGGCCTGGACCCAGTCACGAAGAAAGTTCCAGACAGCGTCGAGCGTGAAATTCGTTTGATGATGGACAGCCTGCGCGACACCCTGGTCAAAGTGGAAATGACTATGCAGGATCTAGTGTCCGTGCAGATTTTCTGCCCGGACGTGTCGTTATTCGCTCAGTTTAACGAAATCTATCGCACATATTTCGCGGAGCCGTTACCGGCACGCGCGTTCATCGGCTCAGGCCCGCTGCTTTTCGGTGCGCGATTCGAGATCCAAGGCATCGCGGTAAAAGACTAGGCGCGGCTTTAAAGCTCCGGCAAGTTCCGTGCTTACTCGCCGCGGCAATTGAAGGTGTATGTCGAGCGGGAGGCCGGCGTGCCATTGTACGTTAGCGTCATGCTCCCGGTGGGGGCGGTATTTTCCCTTGTGACGTTAGCGACGGCTCCGGTTCCACCAACCACCTTGCAAATAAAAACCGGCGTCAGCGGCCAGGTATTCGTGAAATTAATCGCAATGGTAGGATTCGCCGCGGTTGTTCCGCTAGCAGTCACTGACGCCGCGCCTCCCCATGCGCTCGACAGCGTAATGTTCGACGGCCCAATCGAACTCCCGCGATTTGCCAGCAAGAAAATTCCCTGCACGTTGCCCGCGTAGGAAATCGAAGCGTTAATCGTGGCCGACCAGCCGGGCGCCATCACCTGTGCGAATCTTCCACAAAGTCTGCTGCATAATTCCGAGCCAGATTACGGCGTCGCGAGCGGGCAAGTTCAGGCGACGCACAAGACGGCGTATTCTTTCTTCTGCGTCGGCGACACGCCGCAATTCCAAAAAACCGGTGGCATGTAGAACGTCCAGCAGCTTCGTCGTGAATCGCTCCACATCACCTGCAGCCGCGCGCGGAAGTTTCTCCGGCAGCCGACCGGTCTTCGCGTCGCGAATAATTTCGTATAGGCAGACCGCGACAGCCTGTCCCAAATTCATCGAGATATTTTCATCGGACGTGGGAATGCGCATCAGCCAGTGGCAATGGCTTAAATCTTTATTCGACAGGCCAAATTTCTCTGACCCAAACAGCAGAGCGACGCAACTCGCCGCTCGGATTCGCTTGCGTATCAAGCTCGCGCCATCTTCAAGGCGTCGCAAGGGATGATGCAGTTGCCGGTGACGCACGGCCGTTGTCCCCACCACTAACGTGCAATCCTCCACAGCATCGGCTACGCTCGCAAATTGCTCGGCGTTTTCCATCACAGACGAGGCGCCCACGGCAGATCGCGCTTCGCGAAACGCCTTTTCGTAAGGATTTACGACGCGCAAGTGATGAAATCCAAAATTGCTCATAGCGCGGGCAGCCGCGCCAATATTCAGAGGATTGCGCGCGGACACCAGAACGATCCGCAATCGGTCGAGTTGCGCCGGAGTAGCCAAGCGCGTTCATTCTAAATCAGGCGTGGCAAGTTCTCGCAGGAAAGCTTCACTATTATAAGAAGCCTGAAAAAGTAGCTGGCGCTCAAAGACGAAGCCGCTTGACAGCAGCGGAAGCTTGTCCCTAACTTTCTCCAGTTGGAACGCAACCGATTGCGCATTTTGCATTTGTGCCATGTGATTAAATTCTCCCTTGGAATGGAAATTGAAAATTGGTTAACGCCTACGTAATCGACGATCAATCTTTGTGCGTTAACTTTGGAGGCTTACGCGAGCGTTCAGCGCGGATACAAATTGATGCGGATGTCCTCCTCGGACGATTCGAAAAAGACTTGCGCGGCAAAAAACCTTGGGCGTGTCTTGCGCGTGAGCGCAGAACTACTGGCCAATAGCCCGGCTTCGACTCTGCCCTTCCGGCCAGTTGAACGCTTTGCGGGTCACAGGAGAAGATGCCGGTGTCAGGAAGTAGGCGAGCCAGGCGCTCGTCTCAGCCCCCCCTTCCGCAAGTGTCGCAGCAGGAATTTCAGGGAGAGGTCTGTTCATTATGCGAGTTCATAAGTTTGCTTTGCTGAGTATGTTTCTGGGAGCAGCCGTATGCGCAGCCCCTGCTGCCTTCGCGCAGAATTGCGCGTCGTCAAAGGACGCGGCGATACAGTGCTTCGTGGCCAATGCAGTTACCACAAAAATGATTGAGCCCCGCTATGGCATGACACTGCCGCAATTCCAGGCCTACGGCGTGGCCGTCTCGGAGATTCTTCAGACTAATCACACCTACCTCGTACTCATCGGAATTTCCAGCGCGATCGCCGATGCCATGCCTCCGCGGAATAGGGACGGCTCACTAAATCATTCAGCGCAAAATCTAGCCGTATCGCAAATTGTGGACGCGGTAATTGCCGGAGGTTTCGCTCCCACGCCGTCGAACGTCACGGCGCAAGATTTAGAATGGTTTACCCTCGACCTCGTCTCGGCCATGAATCACAACGACGGCATGATGCAGATGATGACGCCCGGAGTCGGCCTGCGTATCATCGACTCTTACGTAGTCACCGGCACATCAAACGGCAGCGTGAACTGGCCGCAAGTGAATGCAAGCCTCACGAACGCAGTGCAAGGTTTTATCATTGCAGGCCTGATGAAAATTCCAGCGAACCAAACCGCGGCCCAGGTCGAAACTTTCGTCAACTCCGTAGCCCTAGCCATCTACACCTATAAAGTCTCCACCAACCGCTCAACGCTGTAGAACAGCACAAGTCAAAGAGCATCGCTGCATGTCTTGTTACAAATTCAAGATGTCGGCGTCGGACATGCGCGCGTAATTTATTTCTCGCGGACCCATCGAGTGGCGTCCTTGGTTGCCTGCGTCTCCGGCTTCGTCGATATCGACGCGGCCTTCAGCCGTGCGCTGGCGCTCGCCGGGAATGTAACACCGGAACTTTGCGCAACTTGCGACATCGCTCGAGCGACGCGAAGGCAACCGGGCCTAGATCAACATCGGCTCTAGTCCGCCCCTGACTCCCAGTCAAATCTTTTCGCCGTATATTCGTGGTCAGCCCAAGGATTTCGTCGTCTGTCGCATTCGCACTGAGCCGGGTAGCTGTCGTCGATGCTGTCTTAGCGGCCGTATCCGGGCGATGTTCTGCAGTGCTGCTCTGGCGTTCAGCGGTCGTGGCGGGGCTGGCTGCCATAAAGGTTTCTCCAATGTTATCAATAGGATTCTCCCGCTTGACATCCGAGAGAACGCACAGCTAAAATTTTTGGCGTTGGGAATGCTAGGATTTCGCTTTAGTACGGTGGGGTGGATTGTCCAGCAAATCAGTCCGCTACGAACTTTTTTGCCGCGAACTTCGAGTTCCGCGCATCCAAACGGAGAGATGTCAACTTTCGGGTACGGAGAGCCATGAATAAGATTCTGATAATTCAGCCGTCTCACTATGTTTCGAAAAACGACCGAACCGTTTTCAAATCACGCATGCGTGCGCTCGTTCCGCTCACCCTTCCGTATCTAGCTGCGCTAACTCCCAAAGGCTGGGACGTCACGTTGGTTGACGAGCAGCTTCAAGACATCGACTTCGACGCGAAGCCCGATCTGGTGGCTATCACTTCCTGGACCGTTCACTCAATCCGCGGCTACGATGTAGCCCGAAAGTTTCGTGACCAAGGCATCCCTGTGATTATGGGCGGCCCGCACGTCTGGTTTCATCCCGAAGAAGCTTCCAAGCATTGCGACTCCATAGGTATCGGCGAAGGCGAGCCGATTTGGGCGAGAATGTTGGAAGACGCGGCTGGCGGCAATTTGCAAAAAGTCTATCAAGCGCCGCAAATGAAAAGCATCGCCAACCTGCCCCTGCCCCGCTGGGATATGTTGGACCTGCGCAAGTACGGTCCCTTCAAAACGTTTTCATTGATGTCGTCCCGCGGCTGCCCCATGCAGTGCGAATTCTGTTCAGAGCGTTTGTATCTGGGCGGCGGTTTCCGTGTGCGTCCTGTAGAAGACGTGATTGCGGACATCAAGCACACCGGATCAAAGAACGTTTTCTTCGGCGATAGCGACTTCGGCGGCAAGCGCGCGGCTGCCATGGCGCTGATGGAAGCTATGATTCCGCTGAAGCTTCGCTGGTCTGCGCTTTGGACGTCATTCCTTTGTTACGACGACGAATACATGGACCTGGCTCAGCGCAGCGGGCTGCTCCACGTGAACATGGGCATCGAGAGCATCAACCGCGACACGCTCAAGGGCATGAACAAGAATTTCAACAAAGTGGACCGCTACAGCGAAATGCTGGCGAACCTGCGCAAGCGCGGAATCAGCTACTCACTGAATTTTATTTTCGGGTGGGATACCGAGCAACAGGGTGTCTTTGAAAACACGCTGGAATTCCTGCACAAGGAAAAAGTTCCGGTGGCCTACTTCAATATTCTTTGCCCGGAAAAAGGCACCATGTTCTTCGAGAAAATGAAGGCGGACGATCGCATCCTTCGTCTCGAAGATATTGGCCGCTTCCCCGGAGAGTTCTGCCATATCAAACCGAAGAATTTCACAGCGGAAGAAATCGAGAAAAACGTTCAGGATATGTACCTGAAGTTCTACAGTTGGAAATCCATGCTAAAACGCCTGCCGCCGCCAGTGACGCAGTCAAACATCGCGTCCTGGGTGGTCAACATCTCGCAGCGAAAACTCGCGCAACGCTCGCAAGGCGAGAACAACAACAACTTTGACGCGTTCTAACTCATTCTCTATTGTTTCTGGATAGGGCTACTTTCAACTAGCCCTACTCCCATAAGTCTTCCTCGAATAAACGCTACCGGATATAGCTGTCGAAAAGATTGAATGTGTATTCCAAGAAGGCAACCCAGTGAATTTCGCTGCTGCCTTTCTAATACTCACTCCTCGCATGACTTACACATCTTCGCCTGCTCTTCTCGTGCGCAGTGTCTCACAATGAAACAAAGGTACTATTCCCCCCTCGGGTGCGTCCCTGTACATCTATACCAGCGGGAAATCAAGCCGCCATGAACGGTCCGCTGACGGTCGAACCAGGCATGCATGCCGGTGAATTCAAGGGGAAGAGATGAGCACGACTCCTGTCACTTCCGCGGAAGCCAAAGCAAAAGCTGCAGCAGAAAATGCCGCGCAGATCGAACGCCGGCGCCGCAAACGCGCTAAAATTTCCGCGCAGCTTCACGTGCGCGCCGTAGGTTGTCGCGAGGCCTTTGAAGAGGTTTGCAAGAGCATTGACGTTTCCCGCGACGGCTTGCTTTTCACCGCAGCCCGCGGAGGCTATTGGAAAGGCCAGCTTCTCGATGTTACGTTCCCGTATTCCAGCGCGGCCGCAGGTTTCAACACGGCGCAACGCGCGGAAGTAGTCCGTGTCACTGAACACGGCTCTGGGCAGTACGGAGTTGCCGTACAATTCGCCGCATCGAAACCCGCAGATAAAAATGCAGACCAGGCGGCTACGAAGGGCGATCCATTCGCCGCCGGCGATCCCAGCGCCAGAGGCAATGCGGAACAAAAGAAACAGCCGTCCGTCGTGCTAGCCGTTGAATCCGATCAGCGCACCGCGGACGTCATGCGCAGCATCCTCGGACAGGATGGCTACACCGTAATCGTCGCGCGCACCGCGCAAGAAGCGCTGGAAGTCCTGCGCACCACCGTTCCGGTCTGCTTCATCGCCGAAGTGGAAGGCACCGACATGAGCGGCCACGATCTCTGTCTAATCATCAAACGCAATGATCGCCTGGCGCGCGTCCCTGTAATTTTGCTCACACGCGCCGCTCAACCCGCCGACTACGCCGCCAGTCATCAACTCGGCGCTGTCGTCTGCATGGCCAAGCCATTCAAACCCGAACGCTTGCTGCATGTGGTTCGCTTAGTAGCCCCGCCACCGCAAATCAAAAGCGCCTACGGCTCTCGCGTCTCCAGCAGCGCCATCGAACGCACCCTGTAGCTTTTGTTCCGGTCGCGTGTGGACATGAAACTTATTCGCCCGGGTCGCAGGCGTTGGGTTTACATTCTACCGGCCATTCATCTCTGTGCCTGCTTTACGAGCTTGATTGGATACGCAGTTCCAAGTTTGCAGTACTGGGGAATTGCTTTCACATTCATACTTTTGTTCGACCTTCCGATTTCAGGCGTAGCCTACGCTCTAGTTTGGAAATTCCCAACCATTGCCGTGATGTGGATCTTTGTCGTGGGCACGTTGTGGTGGTATTTCCTCAGCCGCGGCATTGAAGGTTTGCTTGATACGATCATTGAACGCGGTCATGTGCAACACCGTTCAGCTCCCAAGAGCGATACACGCAAGCAGGCCTGAGCGCTTTTTCAAATGCAACAGATTATCTGCGTGGTCCTGGCGACGCCATTGGCGTCAGTGGCGGAGGCCCGGCCGCGGCTTGTTGTTTGCGCAGAAAATCGCGGTGGAACTACGCGTGGGCGCGGACGTTTGCGTAGCCCAGAGGCGCTCGACCCGTCGCCAGGAAGCGCATGTAGCACGCGCCAGTGATCGTCCATACTTTCATTGCGCGGTTCGCAGTATGCGCGTCGCCCGCGAACGCCACATACGCGCCATCCGGAAACATTAACTAACACCTTTGATTCCAGATTCAAGCAATTATTGTTTCGGTGCTGAATTGCTTGGAGCGGTAGATGCTGGACTGTCCGGCAGCACTTGCGCGAACGTCATGCACAGATACGGATCAGACTCGGCATTGGCTCCCGGCATTTTCGCGGACACGCCGAAACGATGCGGCCCTGTAAAGAAAGCGTGTTTCTTCGGAGCCGATCCCGTGATTTCATTCACCGGCCCCTTGCCGTTCGGCGGCACGGGAATGGAGAAGAGAAAAACCGGCTTATTTGCGGAAACCTCGTAAACGTTAAATTGCACGATGCATTTCTTGGTGACCACCGCGGAGCATGGTGGAAACTTTGAAAAATCATAATTAAAACTCACCGTGACAGTGCGCATCACCGATTGGGCCGGTTCCGAAGACGTTGGCGCATCCGGCGGCGGTGGCGGAGCTGCCTTGGAGGATTGCGTCGGCGCCGGCGGTTTCGAGTCGTCGTCCGATTGGGCCCGCGAAGACGTGACCATTAGAGCCAAAATCGCGATGATAAGCACGAGTGCCGGAGCAAATACATTCGGGTCCGGCACAGTAGCGCCGGACGCGAAAACTCCGATCTTGTAATCGTGAATGCCGTTTAACGTGTGAGCCTTCCGCATCCACATTACGGTAACATTCGTTCACACTTTACTGGAATAGGTTTTTTACCAAGCGGCTAGCGAACGTGCGGGGCTGCAAACTATCCCAAAATGTGCACGGTGACGCCGGAGCCTCCGTGATCGATATAAATTTCGCGCGAACGAAATTGGCGCGGACACCAGTGGCCACGAGGCATCACCCGTAGGTGCTGGCCGAACTTTGATTTGTGGCGCCAGTAGGAACGGCGTATTGCGCGCCCACGTCGTTCATAGCCGTCTGCAATTGAACGCTCACAGCGCTCGGCGCGGTGGCAAAACTAATTTGCCAGCGCATCGTGCGCGCGTTCTCTGGAAAGCCAGAGTAACTCGGCAACGCGAACTGCCGGATGGCTTGCCCCGCGGATGGAGACTCATTGTTGAAGGCCAGCGCTACATCGCTGGGGAAAATAGAATCGGGCGGATCTATTGGCGGCTCTGCGAGGATGTCAGGCGGTTTTTGTAGCATCGGGCTTTTAGCCCGGCATTTTGAGTCTGTATCTCCGATCGATGTCATCCTAGAAGGTTGGAGCTACGAAAGGCTGACTGGCCAACAGGTTACTTAGCGGGTATACGGCAACGAGTCGATTACAACTGCGTCAGGGAGATTCTCAGTGGCGCACCGTTCGCCGATCAAAATACACAAGCAACGCCTGGAATTCTCTTTGTTTTTCTTTTTCCTCGATTGCCAATTTTGCAGTCTCATGCTCGTTCGAATTTAATCGCCTGACCGGCGGCGGATGCCAATGTGGAGGACGCGCAATTGCAAACGTATTCAATTGCGTTAAATCGTCCCTGTGACAAAAAGCGCAGCGCCCGCGCAATGTGACTTGGATCGGTGGAGCAACCAGCGTACGCTGATCAGGACCACCTTGATCCACGGGTTCGCCTTCCGCGAAGCCATAGCGGCCGGCGTAAGCGGGCGAATTATCGTCTTCCTGCACAAGCCCTCCCGACTCAGGTTCTTGCAGGAAAAGCTTTCGGCTGATCTCGCAAATTTGCAACCTCGCTCTTTCGAACGTGCCGTCCATCATTTTGAGTGCGCCGTCGCTAGGCTTGATGCTGTCTTTGGTAGCCGTTTCAAAAAGCCGCACTTGAATCTCGGAAGTCAATGAAGTCGGCTGCAACTTCCCTTGCGAATCGATGAGCAGAAGTTGTGTCACGAGCGCGACTCCGTCCAAACCAGAAATCGGATTACTTTCCTGTCGATCCGGCATTCCACCCAGAAAGCGTTGAACGTCAGATTGAGGCTCTTTCAGGTTCAGAAAGAGGCGAGAAGTGCGGCGGAAACCGGCGAAACTATCGTGCGCACGCGGATAAAACCACAGAACTTCAATCCATCCGCTATCTTTTGCAAAGACATCGGGAAACGAACGCGCTCTCACCGCGGCGGGATAATTGTCGGGCAGAAATTTGATTTGCTCAGGCGTAAGAGCGATTTTCTTAATTAGCCGCGAAATTAAGTCCAGCACGATCGCCCTGAGCTGTCCCAGGTCCTTCTCGTCGGCGCGCGGGAATGGAAAGAAAAGAATATCGTGCGCGCCCCACAGGTCGCTTTGCATCAGGGCCCTGGCTAGCGGCGAACGTTGGACGTTATCGTCAAGCGCATCTTGCAGCGCCTTTTTGAAGGTGGCGTATGCAGGGTCAGTCAGAACGAGATGCTTTCCTGTATTCACAAAATTCGATGGGTACAAGGGGTCGATGGCGCGGTCGCCGATTTCGTCGCGCTCGAACAAGCGCGTGCTAACGCCATTCACAAAGGGCGCGCCCTCTGGAAACTGGTCGGAGAGGCGCATTTCAATACGCCGAGAAAATAAATAATAAAAAATCCGGTTCCACGAATCATTCGGGTCGCTGGAATAGATTGCTTTAGGCCCACCGTCAAGCAGCGCAGCCTTCGGAGGAGTGTAAGATGCATCCTGCGCAACCGAGTACGAGCCGCCGACCGCCGCAAATAAAACCAACACGGCCGAGCAGAAAAGTGCGAGGGACCAGCGGCGCAGGCGCGAGTTACCCGGCAGTTTCATCACTCAGCCTCGAGGAATTTCACCAAATTTTATGTCATTTGCGAATGGAATCTCCATAAATTAGCGTTACGCGGCTAGCTATCCACGATTTGAAGTACAATCGGCATGGTCGAGCTTTCGCGGCTTGATACGCCTGGGTAGCAAGAAGCGAGCATGATTGGCCATGCCTGAAGAGGCCGCAGTACAAAAAATCAACGTGCGCTGCTGCATCGTCGGCGGCGGCCCCGCCGGCATGGTGCTGGCCTATTTGCTGGCGCGAGCCGGCGTAGATGTTTTGGTCCTGGAGAAACACGCCGATTTCCTGCGCGATTTTAGGGGCGACACCATTCATCCTTCCACTCTCGAGTTGATGCGCGAGCTCGGCCTCCTTGAAGAATTCCTGAAAATTCCTCACGACGAGCTTGGCGAGCTGGCTGCAGAAATTAGCGGCCTGAGATTTATCGTCGGCGATTTCACGCACGTCCCCGGGCACTGCAAATTCATCGCCCTGATGCCGCAATGGGATTTTCTGAATTTCATGTGCGACCATGCTAAGCGCTATCCCGAATTTAATCTGCGCATGCAAGCCGAAGCAACCGATGTCATCATCGAAGGCGACCGCATCATCGGCGTGCGCGCTAAAACGAAGCTGGGTCCCGTTGAAATCCGCGCCGAGCTGGTGATTGGCGCAGACGGCCGTCACTCCGTCGTCCGCCAGAAAGCCGGTCTGGAAGTAGAGACCTTCGGCTCGCCCATCGACGTTCTGTGGATGCGCATCTCCCGCAAACCCGGCGATCCCCCGCAAACTTTCGGCCACATCGATTCAGGCAGAATTCTCGTGATGATTCAACGCGGAGAATATTGGCAGTGCGCTTTCGTCATCCGGAAGGGCGCGTTCACCTCCATACGCGAAAAAGGTCTTCCAGCATTCCGCGAGGACATCGTTCGCTTCCAACCATTTCTGCGTGGTCGCGAGCAGGAATTAAAAGCGTGGGACGATATTAAATTGCTTACCGTAGTCATCGATCGCTTAAAAAAATGGTATCGCCCCGGCTTGCTCTGTATCGGTGACTCGGCGCACGCCATGTCGCCAATTGGCGGCGTGGGCATCAATCTCGCGATACAAGACGCAGTCGCCGCGGCAAATATTCTCGCGCCCGCATTTCAGCGCGGCGCCACTCCTGGAACGATTCCCGTGATTGAAGCGATTAACGAAGCAATTTCGCCGGCCGATGGCGCGCTTCCGGCCGCAATTGCCATGGGTCTAACGCCTGCGCTAGCAGACGCACCGGCCGCCGCCATGATTGCGCCTTTTAGTCCATCACTTTTGCGCAGTGGATTGGGCGACGGAAGCGCGCGACCGGCGGGCACAGCCTCTAGGGCTGCGGCACCTGCGCGAGCGACCGACACGCCTTCGCAAGAACCAACCTACAGTTCCGTCACCGAAGACGATCTCGCCGCCGTTCAGCGCCGCCGTGAATTTCCCACGCGCATGATGCAACGCATACAAGTAGCAATTCAAAATCGAGTGATCAGCCGCGTCCTATCCGCAGATAAGCAGATAGAAATTCCTTTAATTGTAAAACTTTTGTGCAACTTCCCCCTTCTGCGACGAATCCCGGCTTATATTGTGGGGATCGGCTTCCGCCCCGAGCACGTAGGAACGCAGGACGCCACCGCGCAGCAAGCAGACGATTGATCCGAACATGAACGTGACAAATCCCGCGGCTCCCTCAAAACCGGCCACACCGAGCGACCACCTCGCCAATGAACGCACCTTCCTTGCCTGGATACGCACCAGCATTAGCATCATCGTCTTCGGATTTGTGGTAGCAAAATTCGGAATCACCTTGCGCGAGTTCCTGCGCGTTTCGGGAAATACCGCGCGCGAGAGCGGAACTTCATTGATGATTGGGCTGGGATTTATGGGGATGGGTATTCTGATGGCGCTTGCGGCAGGATTTCGCTACAGAACCACGATGCGCCGTTTGGAGGCAGGCGATTTCAAGCCGGCGGGAGCAATGGTCACCGTGTGGGCTGTGATCGCCGCGCTATTCGGAGCAATCCTGGCCGCATATCTGATTTATACGGCGCGGACCTTGTAAGTAGATTCTTTCACCGCGTACTGCAGCGAGACTCTTCCGCTCTTATACACGTTGTGGCTAGTCAGTTTCAGCTTGGCGTGTTTCGCGGGAGAAGGAAGCAGCGGTATTCCTTCGCCGAGTAGCACCGGAATCACCTCAACTTCGACTGTATCGACCAAACCCGCGCCGAGAAAACTTTGAAAGAGCGAGCCGCCGCCGAACAGCCAAATATCTTTGCCCCGCTTTTCGCGAAGCGTTGCCGCAGTTTTCTCGCAGCCCTCTGCCACAATAGTTATGTCGGGATATTCACTCTGCTGCAGCGTGCGCGAAAACACGATTGTCTTCATACCCGGGATCGCGGTGTTGCCGTGCTTCGCCATTACCTCAAACGTCCGGCGACCTATAAGCAGCGTGTCGAATTGCTTGAAGACCACGCCAAAATCGACGTCCGGGTCCGTTACGATCCAGTCGAACTCATCCTTCGGGCCCGCGATATAACCGTCCAAACTCATCGCCACTCGATAGCGGATTTTTCGCATGCCAACCTCCCGCGCAATTCCGTGATTCCGATACCTCAAGATTATCGCGCACGTCACTAAACGCTGGCGAGCAACATTTTTCGGCAGGCAGGGTTCAGCGTATTGTTAGCAGAATCCTTGTGGGTTAGGATGACTTCCACGGCCTTGGGCATAGCTCTTTCGAATGTGCAAACTCGACGATGGAAAATGGGGAGCTGCGTCAGCTTCTTTCTCCTTGCTGCGTCTTCGTATTCTGTTCTGTTCGCTCGTCGGCCATCTCCACAAAATCCGCGCCCGGATGCTGCAAAAAGTAGTTCGCAAAACTCAGGGCAAAATAATAAGAAGCCGCCGGCCGAAACGCCGGCTCCACTCGAACGCCGCCGCGCGCTGCATGCGCTGAATCGCCTCACATTCGGACCTCGCCCGGGTGAGGTGGATAAAGTCCTGGCCAAGGGCGTGGACTCCTGGATCGAAGACCAACTCCATCCCGAAAGTATTGAGGATGGAGCCCTCGGCTCGCACCTCTCCGCGTACCGCGCCCTAACTTTGCGACCGCCAGAACTCGCGCAAACGTTCCCTACCGACACGATGATTCGCCAGATAATCGCCGGCAAGCGCCCGATGCCCACCGACCCAACGCAGAAACTCATCTACGAAGTTTTCGTCGCGAAACTCAGACAGCAAATGGCACAACAGGATGCCGCCAAAACTTCTGCTGTTCCGGCGAAGGAAGCTGAAAAGCCTTCCCCTGAGAGCAAGCGTGACGAAGGCAACGCGGCGGACAAAACAAAAGACAAGCCGGCAGAAAGCGCTCCTCAGGAACGCGCCGAACTCACGCCGCAGGAAAAAGCCCGAGCCTTTGCCGATTCTCTCCTCGAACTCCCCAACAACAAGCGCATGGACGCCCTGATGAAGGCGCCTCCCGAAGAGCTCATCAACTTTTCTGACCAACTCACCGGAGACCAACGAAACCGCCTGAACGCCGGCTTTTCTCCGCGCGAACGCGAAATCTTGCGCGCTCTGAGCAATCCCGTCGGCGTTGTGTCCTACGAATTGCAGCAAGCCAAAGTTGTCCGCGCCACATTTTCCGAGCGCCAGCTTCAGGAAGTGATGACCGATTTCTGGATCAATCACTTCAACGTGTATCTCAACAAAAGCAATCAAGCTCCAATCTACACCGTGAGT
>Ga0210394_10002264_pt1 | contig 26890 bp, 19 predicted proteins | sample IncBWC12MmetaG_FD_160121 | JGI IMG/M metagenome (GOLD analysis project Ga0210394, IMG submission 160121) | Forest soil microbial communities from Barre Woods Harvard Forest LTER site, Petersham, Massachusetts, United States - Inc-BW-C-12-M | ecosystem: Environmental > Terrestrial > Soil >...
GAACGTCGTTTACGACTCTATCAATGTGCGAGAATCGATGCTGAGAGAATCGACGCAAAGCCGTCAATAGCGGAGCCATTCCCCCGGTGATTTACGGAATCAAGGCCATTACCAAGTTCGTGCTCGGGACCGACAAGGCCGACCGGAATTTCGCGGTATACCCGGATGATACATTTCTAGTTTCGTATCCTCGATCAGGCAACACATGGACTCGCTTTCTGATCGCAAACCTGGTTTATCCCGAGAGGAATGTCAGCTTCGCCAACATCGAGCAGCTGATTCCGGATTCTGCATCGCAATCGAACCGGGCTCTCAAGCGCACGCCGCGTCCTCGAATCATTAAGACACACCAGTATTTCGATCACCGCTATCCAAAGACGATCTACATTGTTCGCGACCCGCGAGACATCGCGCTCTCTTACTACGATTTCCAGCGAAGATCGCGGCAGATCGAAGACGGTTATGAACTCGAACGCTACGTCGACGACTTCGTCTCGGGCCGGCTGAGCTCAGCAAATTGGGGAACCTGGGCCGAGAATGTTGGCAGCTGGATCTACACGCGCGGCCAGCGAAAAGAATTCCTCCTGCTTCGCTACGAAGACATGATCAAAAACACGGCTTCTGAGTTGGCGCGGATTGCGGCATTCCTCGGCGTTGAGCCATCGGCGGCGGAGCTGCACAAAGCAATTGAGCTGAGTTCCGCCGATCGTATGCGGAAACTCGAGAAACTCGAGGCCCTCCAATGGATAGGAACTCGTAACCATCGAAAAGACATTCCGTTTGTAGGCAAGGCAGGGTCCGGGGGCTGGAGAACTTCACTTCCGGAACGCGGCGTCCATCAAATTGAATCGGCATGGGGCGAGTTAATGACGGTGTTAGGTTATGAGTTGGTGACCATCAACGCACCGATGGCAACCCTGAACATGCCGCGGAGAATCCGTTAGAGGAACAGGGTTCCCCTCGGGTCAGGCCGAATTCAGCATGCTCAAGAGTCAGATCATCAAGAATGTTACTTCCAGTTGGTTCAGCCTGGGCGTAAGCATTCTTGTCGGTATTTTTCTCTCGCCCTTTATCCTGCACCGCTTGGGAAATACCGCGTATGGGGCGTGGATTCTGGTGTTTTCCGTGACCGGTTACTACGGGCTGTTTGACCTGGGCATTCGATCTTCGGTGATTCGTTATGTCTCAACGTATACCGCAACCAACGACACGGAGAGCGTCTCCCGGCTGATCAATACGGCGCTGCTGGTTTATGCCGCCATTGGTGCCGCGGCAATCGTAACCACTCTGGTTGTCAGCAGCTTCCTGGGATCTTTGTTCCGTATGCCGTCCGATTTCTTGCCCACCGCTCGCGTGCTGTTTCTGATGGTAGGCACAGCGGTCGGCCTTGGCTTTCCGGCAGGTGTGTTCAGCGGAATTCTGGAGGGGCTGAATCACTTTTATTTCGTCAATGTAACCAACCTCGCTGCCACGCTATTGCGCGCCCTGCTGATCGTCATTGCTTTGAAGCTGGGCTACGGGCTCCTCGTAGTCGCCTTCGTCACCGTGACACTTCCGCTACTAGGCTCTGTCGTTCGCGCGGTTATCGTCTTACGTATTCTCCCACTCCGCTTTGGCTGGCAGTACGTGGACCGTAAAGCCCTCGGAGAAATTGCCCGTTACAGTGGCATCAGCTTCATTCTGATGATCGCCTACAAGCTGCGCTTCAAAACGGATGAAGTTTTGATTTCCACGCTGGTTTCGGTTGCGGCAGTGACTTATTTTTCCATCGGCGACCGCCTTGTGGATTATGCCGGCGAAGTAGTAAGCAGTCTGGCTCAAATCTTTGTCCCCATGTCCGGCCAGTCGGAGGCCAAGGGCGACCGGGAAGAACTCAGGAGGATTCTGGTCGTGGGCAATCGCGCCTGTTCGCTGATCGTTTTTCCGATCACAGCTACGCTGATTATCTTGGGGAAGTCCGTAATTGCAGCGTGGGTTGGTGAGGTTTATGTGGCCATTTGCTATCCCGTTTTGTTGACGTTGCTAATTCCGATGACCTTCATTTTGGCGCAGGCCGCTTCGTCGCGAATTTTGTATGGCATGGCGCGTCACCGCAGCCTTGCGTGGGTAACAGGAATGGAGGCGATCGCCAACGTGATTCTCAGCGTGATTCTGATTCGTCCTTTCGGAATCGTCGGGGATGCGCTTGGAACGGCCATTCCTTTGACTTGCACCGGCCTCTTTTTTTTGCCGCGACATCTTTGTCGCGTCCTGGACGTTCGCGTCAGAACCTTTCTCCGCGAAGCCTATTCGCTCCCGCTTTTGTTGTGTGTGCCCTGCGCGGCGGTCCTGCTTCTGATGCGGCGGTGGTTCTTTGCTAGAACCTATTCGGAAGTGGGATTTCAGATTCTGCTCAGCCTGATTCCCTACAGCTTAGGGGTTGCGTGGAGTACCTGGACGGGCCGGCTTTGGCGTGTCGCGCAACTATCCAGCGGAAAACAATTCGATGCGGTCGGGGTCGCATTGATCGAAACTTTCCAGAAGGAACCGTGACCGGCTCGATCCAATTTGCAGAAGTGTGAAGCATTTCAAGATTAGGATGTTCGCTTTAGCCTTTGATACTCATGAACCAGAAAAAAATTGTGATCATTGGAGCGGGACCGACCGGATTGGGTGCGGCATACCGTCTCAACGAACTTGGCTACGACAATTGGGTGCTGTATGAGAAATCCGATTACGTCGGAGGGCACGCTTCTTCCCATGTCGATGCCCATGGATTCGTTTGGGACGAAGGCGGGCACGTTATTTTTTCCCACTACCCCTATTTCGATAAGCTCATCGATCAAATGCTGAGCAGCGAAGAGAACCAACTGGTGCGTGAAAGTTGGATCGTAAGCGGAGAGTCGTGGATCCCTTATCCTTTGCAAAATAACTTGCGATATCTTCCGAAGCCGGTTCAGGTCGAATGTATCTTGGGCGCTGCGGCAGCTGCGGCAAACGGGAGATCAAAGGATGCCGTTAATTTTCGAGAATGGATTCTGGCCAGTTTTGGAGAAGGCATCGCGAAGGCTTTCATGTTTCCCTACAACGCCAAGGTTTGGACCACGCCGCTTGAGAACATGTCGAAGTCGTGGATCGCCGAACGCGTCGCGGTGACTGACCTCAAACGAATGCTTGAGAGTGTCTTGCTGGAGCGCGACGATGTGGGCTGGGGCCCCAACAGCAAGTTCAGGTTCCCTCTTCACGGAGGCACCGGCGAAATTTATCGTCGCATGGCCGACTGCTTTCCTGGAAAGATCCACCGTGGAAAAGAACTCGTGGAGGTGGATTGTGATCGCCGCAGAGTCTCCTTTGCCGACGGCACCGGCGACACCTATGACACATTGATCTCCTCCGCGCCCATCGATCTTCTAGTGCGCGCGCTGAAGCCGGCCGATGAAGAATTGCGCAAGGCTGCCGGTGATCTCGAACACAATAGCTTGCTCGTATTCGGGATTGGCCTGAAGAAAAAAATTGAGACGGGGAAATGCTGGATCTACTTCGCGGACGAGAGCATGCCTTGCTATCGCGGAACTTATTTTTCCCATTATTCGCGCTTTAACGTCCCCGGCGGAGATACGGAGCGATATAGTTCTCTGATGTGCGAAATGTCTTTCCGGGTGGGTGAATCGCCAAATGCGGACTTTATTCTGGATCGCGTGATCGCCGAGTTGATCCGCGTCAAGATTCTGGAGGAGTCAGACCAGGAGCGCATCGTGTCACGATATTCGCGCGCTGTCGCATACTCCTATCCGATCCCGACCCTCCGCCGCGATCGTGCATTGGGCATGTTGCAGCCGGTGTTGATGCAGCGCGGAATCTATTCCCGCGGCCGGTTTGGCGCATGGCGTTACGAAATCGGTAACATGGATCACTCCGTAATGATGGGGGTCGAAGCGGTCAATCACATTGTTGCCGGGGAGAAGGAAAACGTATTTCATAGTTCTTGATTAGGCGGAATCATGGAAACCCAACCCGAGCGGCAACCGCAGGTCAGTGTCATTATCCCAGCCTACAACACCGCCGACCTCATCGCGAGTTGTCTCGATTCGGTTTTTTCGCAGACATTCCAGGATTTCGAAGTAATTGTAGTGAATGACGGTTCCCCCGACACGGTTGAGCTTGAACGTGTCTTGCAGCCCCATCAGAATAGAATCGTATATATCGTGCAGCGGAATAAACGCGCGTCGGGCGCGAGAAACACCGCGATCGGAAGGGCTCGCGGGGAGTTTCTGGCATTTCTGGATAGCGACGACCGCTGGCTGCCAGACCATTTAGCTTCGCAAGTGAAACTGTTTACTGAAGACTCTACCCTCGACATGGTCTATTGCAATGGCCTCCGAATCGGAGACCAGCGCAATTTCATGGACGCATGTCCATCGCATGGGCCCGCGACTTTCGCCGCGCTCATCACCGAGCAATGCCAGATCTGCGTTTCTACCGTCGTCGCCCGAAAGAATGCAATCGTAAGAGCCGGATTATTCGACGAGAGTTTGTTGCGTTGCGACGACTACGAGATGTGGGTACGCGCAGCTTTTCACGGCGCGAAGATCGCCTACAGCCGCAAGGTCCAGGCGCTGTTAAATGGGGGTCGTCCAGGCTCCCTGAGCCAATCCAGTTCCAAGATGGCAGAAGGCTATTGGATCATTCTCGACAAGATTAGCCGGACATTTCCCCTCAACGATTCGGATCGTGCCGCAGTGGAGAAACGAAAACGCGAAATTAGATCACGTTACCTGATTGAGGAAGGAAAGTTCCAACTGCACCAGCGGCAATTTGACAAAGCGAAAGAATTATTCTCGGAGGCGAACCACCATTCGCGAAGATTGAAATTGAATCTGGTACTGCTCGGTCTGCGAATTGCTCCGCAAACAACGAACAGATTTTTCTCCTTGTTAACCCGGATGCGGAGCGGAACATCGGCCTGACTATGCAAAATCCCAACGGAGGCTGGCAGCGCAGGCTACAAATGATCGCGCAAGTGGGACGCGTGCTCACCGGCCACCAGATGGCGGGAAGGAATCTTACCGTATTCCCCGACGATGTTTTCCTCGTTTCATATCCAAGGTCTGGCAATACCTGGACGCGGTTCCTGATTGGCAACCTGATCTATCAGGACGAACCTGTAACCTTCGCGAACATCGAATCGCGTTTGCCAGAAATTTACTTCAATCCCGATCACATTCTGCGCCGGTTGCCGCGTCCGCGCATTCTGAAAAGTCACGAGTGTTTCCAGCCTCACTACCGCCGGATCATCTACATCGTTCGCGACCCTCGCGATGTCGCTGTGTCTTTTTACCACCACAATATCAAAGCGGGAAACATTGCTGAGGACTATGCCATCGCAAATTTCGTTCCTCGCTTTATCAACGGCGAGTTTGACGCGAAATGGGGATCCTGGTCCGATCACGTTCTGAGCTGGATGCTTTTGCGTCAGGATGTTCCTGAGTTTCTCATGTTGCGTTACGAGAGCATGAAAGAACAGCCGGAAACAGAATTGGCCAGGATTGTTGTCTTTTTGCGGGAGTGTTCGTTCAGGGCAATCGACGCCAGCCGTGAAAAATTGCAACGTGCCATCGACTTGAGTTCTCCCGATCACATGCGAGAACTAGAGAAACAACAGGCAAGTCAATGGGTGCTCACCCGGGAAACTCGCAGCGATAAACCCTTTGTGCGGTTGGCCACAAGTGGCGGATGGAAGACGCAGCTTCCGGAGGAATCAGTTGTTGCCATCGAAGCGGCCTGGGGCGCAGTCATGCAGAGTCTAGGTTACGATCTAGCTAGCAAACCGGCATCGCAGCGGGATGTTTCTTCTCTCGCAAGCTTACGCGGACCGCACTAATGAAAGTCTTTTTCCAAACAGTTCCTAGCTTACGCGCGGCATGAGTAGCCCGATCAAACCGTCACACGGTTACAGAACGATTCTACGTAGCTTTGCGCCGAATTCTCTGCTCAAGGAACGCGACACCTACCTTCGCCTGGGCCTCGAGGCTGGCAGCACGTATATCCGGCTTAGAATTCTTGACATGCTGGGTCTGGCACATTCGCAAACGATGGTTCCAAAAACGTCGCGCTCTTTCCTATTTGTGTGTTTTGGAAACATCATGAGGAGTCCAATGGCGGAAGCTCTTTTTTGTAAGGAACTAGGTTCCCTTGCGGATGAACGATCTCTGCGGATCGCCTCCGCGGGTTTGCACTCCACGCCGGGCAATCCGGCACATCCATGGGCTCTGGCTTCATCCGCGAAACTCGGGGTCTCCCTTGAACAACACCGTGCGCAGTTGCTCACCGCTGCAATGGTGCAGAAAGCGGACGCAATCTTCGCCATGGACTTTCAGAACAAGGCGGAATTGTTAACTCTTTACCCCGAGTCCAAGGCCAAAGTTTTTATGCTACGCGCGTGTCTCCATGACTCCAGTCAAATGGAGATCCCCGACCCATATTTTGGAAATGTCGAAACTACTCTCGATTGTTATCGAATGCTTCAGGCGTGCATCCAAAGCCTTGTCCACGATCTATTTCCCGGTTCAATCGGATAAAATGTGAGGACTCCATCTAAGCTTTATTGGAGCTCATCCCTTTCGCCTTCACTCGAAACCAGTTCGCAAGACCGCTAATTCCAGGGCGCGGGTCGGAAAGCCACAAGTCGTCGTAGCGCAATCCCGGATACCACGGTATCGCAACTCGTAAAAGGGTGCTCCAAAAGGCAGGATACGGCAACGGCCAATTACCCGGTTTCCCTGTGCGAACGTTGCTCAAGTGAGTGAGTTCTGCAACCATGCGACGACAGATGATGCCGGTGCGATAGGTTTTGTTTTCCGGCGGTAATGTTCCCCGCAGATACCAGTCGATCAGGTATCGTGGATAATCGATACCGCTCGCTATCGGAAGCGCTATTGAACCCCACGGCCGGCCATTAATCTCCATGAGAACTGGATAGGGTTGCGCAGCCGTTTTCTTGTACTCGACCATGGCAATCCCCTCGAATCCAATTCGCCGGATCAACTGGCTGCTGTCGTTCTTAATCCGTTCGTCGAGCGAACTGGACTCGCGGCAACTGCTGGCGGAACCGCGCGGATCAACTTCGCGAACGCGCTTCCACTGAAATGGAAGACGAACTTCCTCATTAGCGATGAAACAGGAAAATCCGATCCCCCCGCCAGTGATGAATTCCTGTACCAGCACGTCCCCCGCCGCCATCAGGCGCTGGCTCACTTGAATCTCCAGTTCTTCTCTTGAATAGGCATACGAAACACCACCGAAAACAGATCGGCCTTCTCGCCAGCGAAGCGAGAAGCGGTCTTTTACCACGAGCGGAAACTTAATTCCACGAAGAGACTCCAGATCGCCCGGCGACTCGATCAGCCAGGTTTGCGGGATCCTGATCCCGAGCGACTTCGCAATCTGAAGCGTCTGATACTTGTCCGAAACCTGCTCGATCGATGAAGCGGGCGGAAGTGCAACCTTGCATTTAAATCTCTCTCGGTATTCAGAGACCGGCAAGAGTGTCCAGTCTGTAACCGGCACGACCAAATCCACGGCATTCCGATTTACAAAATCTAAAACTGTTTCGACGAAACTCCGGGTATCCTCCGTGGAAATCGGATAAGAGAAACTCAGCTTGCAGTAGCGCGAGAGCTGAGCGGCGGCAAACGCGCCGGCGTTTGCTCCAACAGCAACCCAATGTCCGGCTTTTCCTGCGGAGCGGGCAAAAGCCAGTGCGGCGGAACTGTGACCGTCGAGGATTAGCACTCTTGCCAAATAATTTCCTTTAAGAACCGCAGCGGTTGGTCCGACTACATCGTCCTTCCAGCAAAAGCCCACTCCAGGTTCCAGCGCAGCCCTTCAACGGTTTTCGATGGTCTTATACGGCGCAGGCATAATGGGTTGTCGTATCTTCGAGCCAAGCCACCATCGGTCACTACTGCCGTCTCGTAGCCCGCATGTTGGCATTCCTGAACCGTTTGCTGATTCCAGTGGGGCGACAGAGCGGGACAGGGATAGGAAAAATGTTTCACCGGTCGCTTCAATTGCTCTTCCAGGCACCCGCGTGAATGTCCAAGTTCGGCACGCGCTTCCGCAACCGGAAGCTGCGCCAGATTCGGATGGGACAGCGTATGCGATCCCACAGTGTGCCCTCGCTCGGCTAGTTTCCGCACTTCATTCCAATCCATCATCAATTGGTCAGATCCAGGAGGATAGCCGGCATCCAGTGTAATCGCGATGCTAGCCACCAGCGCTTCCTGCGCCGCACCGGCTAATTTGCAACAGTACTCACAAGCTTTCGCGAAAGCACGATCACGGTCAGCCTCGGTCTCCAGGGGCCACAATGTGCCGTCGGGATCCTTCCACATCTTGCGTTGCGAAGTGCGCAAGGCGAAGCGCACGCGACTCGGCCACGGCAGATGGCGCTTCTCGACGCACTCCACCGTGACGTAAAAGGCTGCTGCTATGCCAACTTGATCGAGGATTGGCATGGCATTTTCGAAATTATCACGATAGCCGTCGTCAAAAGTCACGATTACGGAACGCTCGGGAATCTTCTCCTCTGCGCGCAGCAGAATCGCCAACTTGTCCAAACTCAACGGATGAAACTCTCTCGCCAACAATTCCATCTGCTGCCGAAACACTCGCCGGGAGTGAATAATTCCGCCTAGAGTATCGGCGTGCAGCGACGGATCTTCCTGCACAGAGTGATACATCAGAATCGCCGCGCCCGTGCCACGGATGCCCGCTGCCAGCCGGAGCAACCCGCTGCCCAGGAGCGTTCTTTTTGCGAGATCCCTAGCGATCATAAGAGCGTGCAAATCAGGGCGTGCAAAATCGTATCAGTCTCGCGGAACATACTTCTGCGCGGCGTTCCTTCGGAGTGCCAGCAAATCCCCGACTCCTGCAGTCCAGCCTTCGAACTCCAGCTGCGTGCGGCTCTGGCTGTCGACAAAGCGAGGCAGCAACAAACTCTCGCTACGGCTGGTGCACAGTCCAGAATCGCAAGTTGTCGCCGACAACACCTGCTCAGCCCGCAACCAGGGTAGAAAAGCCGGCTGGTATATGCCACCGGGATAGCAAAAATGAACTGGATTTACACCCGCCAGTTCAAGAATATGTTCTCGATTCTCTCGAATTTCTCGCGAGAACAACGCCTCGTCTTCTGGCGTCCGATGACGATGGGTATGCAACTGTATATCGATGCGGTTCCGAGCGACCTCCCGCACTTCTCTTGCGTTCATCAGTTGGAGAATTCTCTTCGACTTGAGAGCGCTGAAGTCGATTTTTAGAAAACCGGCAAAGCGCGATGCGAGATCATCCTTCTGAACTCCATCCATGCCTTCGCGTTCCGACAAATCAATCAGACCACGCACTACGCGGTGGCGGCCAGTCTCAGAACACAAGTCCAGAGGTCCCGGCAAACCGATTTCTTCACCATCGGCAATCACCTTGCCTCTCCGCTGCCACAGCATGTAAGAACAGATCAGGTTAAACACTGGACGTTCGCCGACGGAATAGTAGGTGGTTAAGTAGACTGTCGCAGGAAATCCAAACTTCTGCAGTAGCGGATAAGCCTGACGGTAAAAGTCGTAAGTGCCATCATCAAAGGTAAGGGCTACGCTGCGAGCGGGGAGCGTCTGCGCCTGCAATTGTTCCAACGCCTCTCCCAAAGGCAACACCGTGTAGTCGCGTTGTTTCAGAGAAGCAAACCGTTCGCTTAGTCGCTGTCGACTTATGTACAGTCCAGGCCGCCAGAGATGCTCGTCCTCGAGAGAGGTGCCGTGATAGCACAGGATCAGCAATCGCTGCTGCCGCCAGCGGCTGTTCGCGACCAGTTCGAACATTCCGCCCCCACGAAGCAGGCGCAGGACCGCGAGCTTCAGCGATCTCGTCACCCCACCCCCGCTGCGGGATGCCGGAACCGAGCCATTAAGATTCATCGTCTGAGGTTCATGTGTGGTTTTCATCGCTTGAGGTTCATCGCAGGACTGCGGCGGCGCGCGGCTCGGGCGCCGCTGCAACCGGATCTCCATCCAGGCAAACGCGCATCCATAGCTCCAGGTTGAGCAGACGCCAAATCCGGTTGCCGTGATCTCGACGCCCAGCGCGATGTTCGCCGAAGAGCGACCGAATCGCTTCAGCTCGAAAATATCCGCGGCTCAAGGTCCGCGGTTCCAGCAACAACCGCTCCAAGCCGTCCAATTGCAGGCCCGCCAACCAGTGGGCCCAAGGTGTCGGAAACCCCATTTTTCGGCGATAAATGATGGACTTAGGCAGCAGGTCCTCGACCGCAGACTTCAGGATGAATTTTCCTGCCATGCCTTTTAGCGAATACTTTGCCGGGATGCTCGCCGTGAACTCCACCAGCCGATGGTCGAGAAAGGGGACGCGGCTCTCGATGGATGCAGCCATGCTCATCTGGTCCTGCTTCATCAGCAACTCAACGAGATAACTCTTGATGTCCGTGTACAAGAGCCGGTGCAGGAGTTCACCCTTCGATTGACTCCAGAAACGCATGGAGGCCGCATGAGCGTCGTCCCCTTGCGCTTTAACTTCGCGAGTCAGTAAATCATTTTGTTCGTCGGCAGAAAATGCTGAGTAGAAATTATCAAAATAAAAGGCGGGCCACGATGAGCCGTCGCGCATCAGAAACGTATGTTCGAGTTTCCTGCGCGCGGCGGCCGGCAGAGGGCTGGCAAGAATTCCGTCCCGCAGCGCGCGCCGTAACCGGGGGGTAGTGACCGAACGATAAATGTTATCCAGGCGCGAGTTGTGCAGCGTCCACGCATAACGAGTGTAACCGCCCAGCGTCTCATCGCTGCCTTCGCCCGTAAGCACAACCTTCACGCGCTCCCGCGCCAGCCGCGAGACAAAAAACAACGAAACGCTTGACGGCCAAACAACCGGCTCATCTTCATGCCAGATGCATCGCGGCAAAGTCTGAAAAAAGTCGTCGCGGCTGAGCCGCACCTCACGGTGGTCGGCTCCAATATGCTCAGCCACGGACCGGGCAAACGGAAGTTCGCTGAATTCTTCTTCTTCGTAGCCGATCGCGAAGGTTTCGATCCGGTCTTTTCGAATTTTTGTTGTGAGAGCCGCAACCGCACTGGAGTCGAGGCCGCCACTCAAGAACACGCCCAGCGGCACATCACTCATCAAGTGGCTGCTGACACTCTCTTCTAGTCGCTCACGGTATTCGCGAACATAGGATTCGCGCGGCCTCCCCACGTCGTGGGAATTGTTTTGCAAGTCCCAATATGACGAGACCTCCAACACGCCGCGTTTATCCACTGTCAGCGTATTGCCCGGCATCAACTTGCGAACGCCAACGTACATCGTCTCTTCGCTGGCAACGTAACCAAACGCCAAATATTCCGCCAGCGTGCTGCGATTGAACTCCGCCCGCATTCCGGGATATCCCATTAGGGCCTTGATTTCAGACCCGAACAGCAAGCGCTCGCCGTCATAACAGTAGTAGAGAGGCTTAATGCCCAGCCGGTCCCGCGCTAAGAACAGGCGTTGCCGAGGATGGTCCCAGACAGCAAACGCAAACATCCCACGTAAGCGCTCCACGCACTCGCTCCCGTATTCTTCGTAAAGGTGAACTATGGTTTCAGTATCGCTGCGAGTGCGATATCGATGGCCGAGAGACTCAAGGTTGTGGCGGAGGTCGCGGTGATTGTAAATCTCTCCATTGAAGACGATCCAAATGGTTCCGTCTTCATTGCTTAGCGGCTGATGGCCACTCTGCACATCAATAATGCTCAACCGTCGCAGGGCGAGGCCGACGTTCTCGCGCACAAAAAACCCATCGTCGTCCGGACCGCGATGTGCAATCTGCTGATTCATCGCGGCGAGTGCGTCGCCCTCGACTCTCGACTGCCGGTCGGGATAAAAAATGCCGCAGATTCCACACATGATTAGAAAGCCATCTCTCAGATCTTAGTGTGCCGATAAATTTTGATTGCGCCGAACTGCCCATCCAGCGCGGCTCCCAGCCTGACGCCTTGCACCTCGGAAGAAAATAAACTGAAACCATCACTCGTACGCATCACTTCAGCATAACTTACGCTTCGATCACAGCAAACTACACGGCTGCCTTCGAAATCCGCATAAGTGCCACCGCAAAGCACCAGAGAGCAAAGCCGCCCGGCGCTGCCATGGTGCGAGTACAGAAAATCGGCGTCGCTTGCCCAAGGACCTTGACTCCATGGCTCGGCCTCACGTGCAAACACGAACTGATGGTCTTCCTGGTGTCGAACATAACGAAAGACGGAAGCTGTGCCCACACCGGCCTTGCTGACGCAGACCAGGCGTCCCATGTCGTCCTGAGATTGATCTCCGTCCGCCTGAGAGCTCGCGATCAGGATCGTCACAAATTCTGCCGGCAGCGCCTGGTCTGCTGCGAAACGGAGAACAGGTGCGAGTTCGGCGTGCCCATACACCGGAGACCAGTTTTCGTAAACGAGCCGTCGCGACCACCCGTGATCCTCCGCAGGCAGAATCGCCAGTCTTTCGCCCTCCCCGGCAAACACGTCGGCATCGGCTGACTCCTGCGATAATCCCGCGCCCACTTGCCACGCTAACTCAATTTCATGCCGTCCACTTCCTTCCACGACATCTCTCACCAGCCAGAAGGCGCCTTTCCGATGAAATACCAATCGCCGGTGTGTGACCGGCGACGAAGAATGAGAAAATCCGTCGTGCTCCGCTTCCAACAGGTCGAACTGTTGCCCTGTGATCCTTCGTCGAACTTTCACTTCGGGAAAACTCTGCCAGGAGAATGGGCCTGAAGTATTGGCCTGACCTTGTCCATCAACTTGCAACGTGCTATGAGCACCGGTCGACCGCAGCCGTGAGCGTTCACCACTTTCGCCGACATATTCGAATGTGCCGGAATCCCGTAGAAGACTTCGTCCTTTCCGCACCAGCCAAACGCTCAAGGCGTCGGCATGTCCGTGGCCGCCGCTACCTGCTCCTAGCGGCCCCGCATCGATTACTAGTTGTTGCTCTGACTCAGCATCCGTCATCAGATAGAAGCCACTATTGGCAAGCGCTATCGAATCGGTCGAAGGCCGACCAAGAGGCAGCGATTCAAACCTGGCGAGCCCCTCCGCGCCAAGCAGCCATATCATCTCTTCTCGTGACGCCCCGGCAAGGAATTTGAAATCTCCTCGCCTATAGAGAACCGCGCCAGTGGCAAGGGGATCGAGCATATGCTCTGTGCGAAACCGGCGCGGATCGAATAAGCGGCCTCCGTCGTCGTCGCCAAACATTGGCGGCACACCTGCACGGCAGAGCATGAGCAACGCATCCAGCATGCGTTGCGGCTTGCGGTCGAATTCGTCTGGAATCGCAATCCGATTTTTTGTCGCAAGAATTCGTGCATGTAGAAACATGTCGAGGGCGTAAACGTGATAGTAGGTGGACTGCTCGAAGTAGAATCCATCCTCTCGCACCTGTTTTGCTGCCTCCCGCAGCAAAATGTTCCAGCCGATATCCCGCCAGCGCTCACTCGAGGGCAGACGAAAAAGTGTTCCGAGATAAAACAAGGCCAGCCCTTCACCAATCAAGTGAGTGTTCGGCGAAAAGTAAGTGGAGAGATACATCTCGACATGGCGCCCGCTCAGATTCAGCATCGCCAACCATCGCCTGCGGATCTCAGTGGTGAAAATCGGACACTCCTGCAACAGGAAAAAAGTCCACGTCCACGCTATGCAGCGGAATCCCACTTCCAGACTGCTCGCCCAGTTTATGCCAACAGGATACGGGTTCTCGCGCTGCCACTGCTCCCACTGAGCGAATATCTCCTGCACGAATTTGTCATTTTCTGTGAGCCAGTAAGCCTTGGCGAGCGTTGGGAAGTATTGATGTCGATTAAGCTCCCAGGTGATTTTTGAATCTCCAACCTGATCGAAATTCAGGTATTCGACCTTAAACCACGGCTGGCGCGGCGCCCGTTTCCCGTGGACGACATCGAGATGCCAATCGATGTTCGCGCCATAATCTAGATCGCTGTACCCAAGCAGGTCGAAATGATGCTCACACAACTTACTTGCCCGAAGTACGATGTCGGCGGCTTGCGCGGGAAGCACGCGTTGCAGAAGGTCGCATAAAAGGGGTGCATCTGTTGAAGAGAAAAAAAACTCGCCCAAGGGCCGAATATCGAAATCGTGATTACTCTTGACGAAATCGTGCCCAGCGCGAAACTTCAGCCAGTCGATGCGCGCACTCGCGAACTGCCGAAGGCGGGTCGCAACTTCATCCTGGTTCAGGCGACTTACGCGATGTAAACGGCTGGCCCGGTTTTCCATTGAACTAGGAATTCCTCCCGCGTTCCTTCAATAGCGTGGAGTACAATTCGTCCACTTCGCGAATGAGCCGGTCGAAACTGAAGTTGCGGCTCACAAATTCGCGACCCCTCCGTGCGATTTTGCCGGCCCCCTCAGGGTTTTGTAGGTACGTCCGAAGGGCCTCGGATAGCGCTTCCGAGTCTTCGGCTGGCACGAGTAGCCCAGTCACTCCATCTTCGACGAGCTCCTCGTTGCCGCCCACGCGAGTGACCACGGTGGGCAAGCCAGCCGACATGTACTCAAGAACGGCGTTCGGAAGCCCTTCGGCGCGTGACGGAAGCACCGCGATGTCACAACTTGCGAGAATCCGGGGAACATCGTTGCGACGGCCAAGGAAGAGGAAGTTTTGATCGAGGCCCAGTTCCCTGACCTGTCTTTCGAAGCCCGGACGCGCTTCCCCGTCACCGACGAGAACAAATCGTGTTGAAGGAAACTCGCGGATGACCGCGGGTGCCGCCGCAATCAGCCATGTATGCCCTTTCACATCGGAGAGCATGTTGCCGACCATAACGATAAGCTGGCCGTTCCCTGCGTCGGGGAATAGCGCCTCTCGTTCACTTGGAACTTGAAATTTCCTGAGATCCACTCCGTTGCGAATGACGCGCAGCTTTTCCAGAGCAAATCCTTCCTCAGCGGCCAAAGCGTCGCGTACCTGGATAGCATTCGCTAAAACCGCGCAGGAAAGGTTCTGAATTCTGCGCAGCCATACGCGCCGATTTCCCCGGTACCAATCGGACTGCGCGAGGTCTCGCCGGCTGGACACGATGGTCGGAATTCCTGCCAATCGGGCCGCCGGAACCCCCATTAGATTCGACCATAAATCGTGGGTATGTACTACGTCGAATCTGCCGCGTCGCAAGAACCAGCTCAATCGCAGGCTCTGGTAGATACCCTGAGGCGAATCAATTCCGCCGTGCGGGTGAAACTCGACTACGGCCACCGGTGAACCCTGAAGCCTCTCCTGCAGAGGTCCCCCTGCTCGCAAGCAGCCCAGCGTAACTTCGTAACCCATGGCTCCGATCCGCAATGCCAGCTCCACCGCTTGAGTTTCAGTCCCTCCGACATCCAACGAATCCACCAGATAAAAGACTCGACGCGTGGATCGACGCCGGCTCTCGACCTCCACCGGTGTTTCGACGATTTGTCCGGAAGCTCGGTCGCTGACCACCATGATTGAGTGAACCCGCAGGAGATTATGAATTTATGCAACAGCTCGCAATAAAGCGCTTTCCAAGCCGATGCTTGTGTTAAATACTATATAGAGTCGCTGTTTAAAGGATGTGAATTGAGTGGTGCAGACGCCCGATTGCGAGCCCCTGTCGAGCGTTCGATTCGTTTCAGATTCTCTCTAGTAACTGATAATAAATAGTTTAACGTTGAGTTTGCCGGTTTTGCGGAAGGCCTGGGAAATCCAGCGTTCTCCTCATTACGCCGACAGTTTCGTTAGCTTCATCTGGCTGTTTGCTCTCGGTTTCTGACTATGAGTCACTCCATAAGCGTCTTCGGGCTGGGCTATGTAGGTACGGTGACGGCGGCTTGTCTGGCGCACAAAGGCTACAACGTGATTGGGGTTGATCCGAATGCAGGCAAGATAGAAGCGATTCGCTCGGGCCGCAGTCCCATCATCGAGCCTCGCGTCGCACAGCTAATTTCAGAGCAACACGCAGCCGGACGATTGCGGGCCGCCGCCGATCCCGAAGCCGCAGTGCTCGAGAGTGAGATTTCATTTTTGTGTGTTGGCACGCCCAGTCTCCGCAACGGAAAACTCGATCTCGGCCATATCGAACCGGTTTGCAACGAGATCGGAAACGTTCTCGAGAAAAAGAAAGAATTCCATCTGGTAGTGCTCCGCAGTACCGTGTTGCCCGGAACCGCCGAAGGCATTGTTGTACCCGCTTTGGAGAAAGCCAGCGGGAAGCGGCTGGGGCAGGATTTCGGGGTTTGCGTGAATCCGGAGTTCATGCGGGAAGGCACAGCCGTAGCTGACTTCCTCGAACCAGCGATAACGATTCTCGGATCGTCAGACGCGATGCATATCAGGCGCCTGCGTGAGATCTATAGCTGGGCGCCGGGCCGCGTGTTTGAAACTTCGTTTCGCTCCGCTGAGATGGTGAAGTACGTCTGCAATAGCTGGCACGCCATCAAGGTTGCCTTCGCAAATGAATTCGGAACGCTGGCCAAGCAGATGGGCGTAGATGCTGAATCCGTGGTTGAGATTTTCACCGCTGATACGAAACTGAACATCTCTGCCTCATACCTGAAGCCAGGGTTCGCTTTCGGCGGCTCGTGTCTGCCCAAGGATTTGCGGGCGCTGACTTATCGCGCGAAGGAGCTCGATCTGAACCTGCCATTGCTCGAATCGGTAATGGCAAGCAACCATCAGCACCTGGAGCGAGCGGTTGAAATGGCTCTCGCGACGGGCAAGAAAAATGTCGCGGTGCTGGGTCTAAGCTTTAAGTCGGCTACCGACGATCTGCGCGAGAGCCCTCAGGTGCAATTAGTGAAGAGATTGCTAGGCGAAGGTTGCGAAATTCGCATCTGGGATGACAATGTCTCTCTGGGCCGGTTGATCGGATCGAACCGCGAGTACATTGAGCATGCGATTCCTCACATCGGATCGCTCCTGTGCTCAAGCGTGGAAAGCACAGTTAAAGGCGCCGAGCTCGTCGTCGTCGCAACTCGCGGCGTAGATCGCGAAGTTCTACGGCAGCACATAAAACCGGGGCAGCATGTAATTGATCTGGTGAACCTGGAACGGTCGCGACGCGCCGACGGGATCGACTCTTATGACGGGATCTGCTGGTAGCAGGTTATGAAGATTCTCTGGGCAAAACCCGGTAAGCTTCTGCCGCTCGACACTGGCGGAAAGCTGCGAACCTACAACATTCTGCGCCATTTGTCCGCTCGACACCAACTCACTTATGTTTCATATTATGTTGGGGCGCGCGACAAAGCTTACGAGCGGAATGTGCTCGACCTGTTTCCGGGGACGGTCGCGCTCCATGTCGCAGCCTCCAATTCGAGGCTGGGACGTTCTCTTGACTATGCCCGCCGCTTTTTCTCGGAAGCGCCTTACGCGGTGAGCAGGTTCACGGCTCCTCATGTACTTCGATTGATTTCACCATGGATTTCCGAACGTCGGTTCGACGTTGCGGTATGCGACTTTCTCGCCAGTGCGTTAAATTTCCCCCGCCAACTCGACACTCCCACCGCGCTATTCCAGCACAATGTCGAGACGATCCTCTGGCAGCGGAGGGCCGAGCAACAGATGCGATGGACGGACCGGGTGATCTCGAAGATCGAGTACTCCAAGATGCGCCGTTTTGAGCCGATTCAGGTGCGCAGGTTTCATCATGTCGTTGCCGTCTCCGAGGCCGATCGGGAGGCGATGAGAGGCATGGTAGAGGCTTCCCGGATCAGCGTGGTCCCGACGGGCGTGGACCTTGGCCAATATCGGTACGACTCGAAAGCTACGCCCTCCGGTCCGCTGGTTGTGTTCACCGGCTCAATGGATTGGGTACCGAATATTGATGGCGTCGAGTTTTTCTGCAAAGAGATTTGGCCTCGAGTTCTCGAGAAAGTTCCGGAGGCCCGTTTCCGCATCGTCGGCAGAGACCCGCATCCCCGAGTCAAGAAACTCGCCTCCAACAGTGTTGAAGTTACGGGCAGTGTTCCTTCCATCATCGACCACCTTCGCGAGACGGCTGTGTTCGTCGTGCCGCTGCGCATCGGCGGAGGCACGCGCATCAAGATTTATGAAGCGATGGCGGTCGGCAAAGCTACCGTTTCAACGACGGTTGGCGCCGAAGGATTGGATGTGCGCCATGATCGCGACATTCTACTGGCCGACGATCCCAGTGGTTTTTCCGAAGCCGTCGTCTCGATTCTGCAACAGGACGATCTGCGACGCCGTCTCGAGGCCGCCGCTGCCGCTACGGCTGCGCGATATGACTGGAGTGTGATCACCGAGAAATTTGTGGAAGTGTTGCGTACTACGATTGAGGCCGCTGGACGCTCGCAGACTTCAGCGGAGTCGGCAGCCGTGATGCAAACCTAGTTTCATCGAAGAATGCGCCGTCCCCGCAGACCTCAAGCCTGATGGGGGTATAACGGTTGTAATGTAAACTCTTTGCCCATTGCCAATTGCTAGAGGTGGTACTTGCGAATTCTCGATGTTGGGTGCGGGACAGGCAGTCCTCCCTGGAAAACCAATGCGGGCGAGCAGGACTCCGTGATGGGAATCGATAATAATCTTTCATCCCTTGCCGCAGCGAAGCGTCGGTTTCCTGAACGCCACTTCGTATGTTGCCAGGCCGAAGCCATGCCATTTGCAGATTCCAGCTTCGGGCGAGTGGTTTCTTCCGTGGCCATGCCTTACACGGACATTCCGGTGGCGCTGGCTGAAATCAGGCGTGTGCTGGTTCCTGGGGGCTCCCTGTTTATGAGTGTCCATCACCTGCGATTCACCTTGAACGAACTACGCGCTGCTCTTCCGAATCCGATCGCCATCTTATATCGCTTGTACGTCCTGGCGAATGGTTTGATCTTTCATGCCAGCGGCAGGGTGGTGCGATTTCCAAATGGTAAGGTGGAATCTTTCCAAACCACTCGGGGTCTTAAACGCGCTCTCGAAGGAACCGGCTTTGTCGGCGTAGAAGTCAGCCGACCGGATGGCAAAGTGCACGTCGACGCCAAGACAGCCGGATGTTCTTCTGTTCCGTGCGCTAGTTGAAAACGGATTGTTCGTGGCTGCTGCGCACGACACAAACCATTCGGCGCGCCTTTATTCAGGAATCTCTAATCTACCGCTCCTTCGTCGGAACTCCTGACTGTCCAGTGATCAGTTGAAGCATCGGCCACATTTCCATCCGCCCCCTGTACTCCCGGATTGACCTTCTAGTTGGCCAGTGTCGTCTTGTGTCGCCCGTTACCTATCGGCTTGCCCTTCCACACTCTAGATTCTCTGCAGGACTGAAAGCCTCAGTCCGGTTAACTGACGTTCGTCCGGAGGTAAGATGCAAACCGCGGGCCCTCCCCAACCGCCTGTGCACGTCGCCATTCGCTTCAAAGCCTTTTATGCCGTTCTCTTCGGTTTACTTGGTCTCATCCTGGTGACAGCAGGCTGCGGATCGGGTTCGGCATCAACCCCGGCTGGGACTTCGTCCCCCTCGAATAGCGCTTTTCCCGCAGTCTCGCCTACCAATGCGGTGGTTTCACCCGGTGCCACGCTGCAATTCACCGCCAGCTTTTCCAATACTGCCGCTACCTCCATCGTGTGGAGCGCAAGCTCAGGGACAATTTCTTCCGACGGCTTATTTACTGCCCCGAACGTAAGCGGCACAGCGGCAGTATCGATAACCGCAGCCAGTGCGGCCAACCCGTCTAAGTCCACCACGGTTCCGGTTACAGTTCAAAGCGGCGCGCCACTGGCAATCGAAACCAGTTCGCTCGCAGTTGCAGTCGTGGGTTCTCCATACTCTGCAAGTCTGGAAGTATCCGGAGGAAGAGCGCCCTACAAATGGACTCTGGCTTCTGGCAGCCTTCCCGCCAGCCTCACTCTCAGTTCAGCCGGAGCGTTGACCGGCACCCCATCTAAGTCAGGAACTTTTTATTTTGTCGCAAGAGTGAGCGACAGCATAAACGCGCAGGCTGCTCAAAACTATTCTTTTACCGTTGCGGCTAACAGCAGCGGCTTTGACGGACCGGCACAGCTCCCTCTTGTTTATATTCAGAGTTCCCTCGCCGACACGCCGGCTCCGGGCTCGACCGTCCTCGTGACCCCCGGAGGAAATCTGCAGAGCGCCCTTAATGCCGCGGAGTGCGGCCAAACCATCGCGCTGCAGTCGGGGGCAACTTTTTCCGGCCAATTCACTGTGCCCGCGCTGGCTTGTGACGACGCGCACTGGATCATTATCCGCACCAGTTCGCCGGACAGCGCTCTGCCGCCCGAGGGCAGCCGCATTACTCCTTGTTATGCGGGGGTCGCCTCACTGCCGGGCAGGCCGCGTTTTGCGTGTCCCTCCACCAAGAATGTGATGGCGAAAATTGTCTTCGCCGGAACCTCGGGCGAACCAATCCTCCTGGCATCGGGCGCCAATCACATACGATTCCTCGGACTCGAAATCACGCGGACTTCTCCCGGCAAGGTGATTTATGATCTGGTACTTCCGCAAAGCGGTGGGCCCGTCGATCATCTCGTATTCGACCGCGTCTGGATTCACGGTACGGCGCAAGACGAAACCACGCGCGGCATCGCATTGAGCGGCACCACCAACGTGGCCGTTGTGGATTCGTTTTTCTCAGACTTCCATTGCGTAGCTATTACCGGCTCGTGCGGGGACGCGCAGACTATGGCCACAGGTTTGGGGGACCTGCCCATGGGCCCCTACAAAATTGTCGACAACTTCCTTGAAGCTGCTGGCGAGAACTTAATGTTCGGCGGCGGAGAGGCGACGCAGACTCCGGAAGATATCGAAATCCGGCGGAATCATTTCTTCAAACCACTCATTTGGATGCGCAGCCAGCCCGGCTACGTGGGCGGCACCAACGGCAACCCGTTCATCGTCAAGAATCACCTCGAATTCAAAAACGGAATACGCGTGCTTTTTGAAGGAAATGTTCTGGAAAATACGTGGGGAGGATTTACCCAAACCGGTTTTTCGATTCTGCTGACGCCCAAGGATCAAAGCAACGCTTGCCCCCTGTGCGTCGTCCATGACGTGACCGTTCGTTACAACACCATCAGTCACGTCGGAGGCGGCATGCAGATCACCAATGGAGCTTCGGATTCTGGAGGTCTCTCCCAAGGCGCATGGAATGAGAGCATTCACGACATCGTCATCGACGACGTTGACGCGAAGACCTTCAATGGAGACGGGTACATCCTGCAGGAATCAAATGGCGATCAACTACTGGCGATTCACGATGTGGTTATAAACCATCTAACGGTGGTAGGGCCTGACGCAGTCGCATTGCTAGTGATTGGCAACGACTTGACCAATCCCATGATGAACAACTTCACGTGGACGAACAGCATTTTCGCGGCCAGCACCGTCGGCGTTCTCAGCACCGGTGGCGGCAGTACAAATTGCGCCTTCAAGACTGGCGGGCCAATGGCCAAACTCACGGCCTGCTTCAGTCCTTTTGTTTTCAGTCACAACGCAATTATCGGCGCAACAGGAACCTGGCCGAGTGGAAACTACACGCCCGCGACTGCGAGCGTCGCGCAGTTTGTGAACTACAACAATGGCTCGGGAGGCAACTACCAGCTGCAGCCAACAAGCCCCTTCAAGAATGCTGGCTCAGATGGGAACGATCTAGGCGCTGATATGACCACGCTAAACAGCATGATCGCCGGCGTTGCCCCATAGCCGGTTCGCGCACGCTACAGTTCGACAACCGACCGAACGATTACTCCACTCCATCGGTGGCAGCTTTGATTGCGTCCAGGTCCGCACCCAGGTCTTTGCCGTCGGTGCCCGCCTTCAGAAAAGGCGACGCCGCTTTACAGTCGCCGACCTTGGAGTCGGCACACAGTTTGTAGTTTCCGCCGTTGCCGTCACGAAAGTCTTGCATACGCACAGCTGACGGATTCCCCGGAGTAAAGTTTCCTCCCGGCCATCCCCCCGTTGAACCAACCAGGGCGTTATGAGTAAATGTGTAACTGGCGAAGCAACTTTTCAGAACGCTCTCCGGCCCTTGCCTTTGAGGCTGAAACGCGCAATTCTTCGGACCACCGCCCGACGAGATAATGCCGACGGTCCCGGATGCCACAAGATTATTGGTAAAGCTCAAATTGATGATCTTCTCGCGGTCCACATCCGCGCCAAAAGTAAACAAATTCGTGGGAGGAAAACCTGTGACGTGATCGATGCTAACGTCGCGCAACGCTGGCATTTTCGAGGTGATCTGGAATAGAACCCCCAGGCCACCGTAGGTCTTCCCGCCCATGTCATCGAAGACAATATCGTGAATGCTGTAGCGCTCGCCTCCGCTGGCGGCTCCGCCGGAGTCGGAAAGTCCGGTGCCGATCATCATGCCATTTGCCGCGTGACTGACGCGGCAGAATCGCAGTGTCAGATCCGTGGTTTTACAAAGCGGACAGCGATTTCCCTGGTTCTTTGGAGTGAGCAGAATGGCGAATCCGGTTTGCGTAAATCCGCCCCACGCATTTTCCAGGACATTACCCTCAAAAAGAATTCGCTGCCCATTCTTCAGCTCGAACAGATTCTTGACGATGAAAGGCTTCCCAGACGTTCCGCCGACAAAGCCTGGACTTCCCGGCCTCCAGGTCAGCGGCTTGAAGAGATAATTGCGGCGAATTTCAATATCGGCCGGCGTCAATGTAGCCGGCCCGCCGCCGAAGAGAATATTTTCTCCAGCAGCCTCGAGGAAATTGTTAACGATCTTGTAAGGCCCCATCGGAAAATCGCCCAGCCCTCCCGCGATGGTCTGCGCATCGCTGCAACTTCCCGTGATAGCTACACAATGAAAATCGGTGAAATAGGAGTCCACCACAGCAACATAATTACTTGTGCCAAGCGCGATTCCGCGGGTGGTTTCGTCCTGCGCTGTGCCATGAATCCAATCGCGGTCGAAGACGATGTGATGATTGCTTCCCTTCCCTGCCATTGTGACCACGTTGTAGACCGTGTCGGGAGACTCGCGCGTAATCTCCAACCCAAGAAACCGATAGTGATTCGCTCCGTCTTCCAAAGTCACAGTCGGCGTGCTTGGGCCAGTCGAGACGAATTTGGCCATCACGTTCTTTGGCGAAGGGCAGGTATATGCAGGCCTGCCCGGCAATGAGGCGACTCCCGCATAACAAGGAGTGATGCGGCTGCCCTCGGACGGCAGAGCGCTGTCCGGCGAACTGGTGCGGATAATGATCCAGTGCGCGTCGTCGCACTGCTTCGCGGGCATCGCGAAGTTGCCGACGAATCGTGCACCACTTTGCAGAAGGATGGTATCGCCGCAGTGAGCATCTTCGAGCGCGGACTTCAGTTCCGCAACATCCTTCACGGAGATAGATTTCCCCGGCGCGGGAGTGTCAGCCAGACTGCTATTGACATAAACGCGAGGAAGTTCCGCCGGTCCGTCGAACTTGGCGCCGTTCGGAGCTTGAGCGATAACGGACAAGCATCCACAGAGCGACAGAATCAGGCCGGTTTGAATACGAAACAAAATCCGAAATAAGAGTCGCACACTACCTCCAACAGGAATGAATTATTAGATGAGAAGACAGCGGGCTCAGCACTCCAGCCTTTGCATGCTCGGGACGCTACCGCGCAGGTACGACTTTGGCCTCTGCGGCTTCCACAGATTCTCCAGCTAGCCAGTCCGCCATTCTCCCAACATTGTCGTCGCCCGCGTCTAGTCGCAAACTGGCCTTTACTTGGTTGTAATGCTGGGTCACGTAGATAAGCTTCTGAGACATACCGACGGCGTCCATATCGCTATAAGTGATTACGCCGTTGGGCCGGCGACCATTTTCACTGGCCACAACCGGCACGGCGAGTGCGATCGACTCCAAAACCGAGGCCGCAACACCGTCACACGCCGGCGTGCGCAGGTAGATGAAGCAACGGCTCAGCAGCGTGAGAAATTCGTCATGTGTCAGGCTCCCCAGCAGTAACAGGCTTTCTCTTTCCTCCGGCGGCCAGTCGTGGACATACTCTTTCACCGCCAGCAACTCCTTTTCAGGGAAGCCCAGCCAGATGAATCCCGCATCCGGCTGCGTTTTACAGTAGAGCTTCATGCCTTCGCGAAGAATATCCAGGCGATACTCCGGACGAAACGCTAGATACGAAAAAATCAGCAGCCGCTTCTGGCGGAGAAATGTCTCCATTTCCTCTGAGAGGGGCGTTTGAGCATAGGTCAGATATTGCGGCGAAAAAGTGGCGATGGCTTCTACTTTATCGGGTGCAACACCGTAGCCCTCGAGCGCCTCCTTGATGGGCTGGCTATCACATGCAATCGAGCCTGCCCACAAAAAGAGAAAGTAAAATGCCCAGTGCACTGGGCTGCGGTCGTCACGCGGGAAATAATCCTGCGAGAGTCCACCGTGAAACGTCAGCAGCGCCGGACGAAAAACAAGTCTTCCAATCAATACGGCCGCCAACGCCAGCCAGTATCCCTTCCTTGACATGCCATTGACGTGCACGTTGAGGCGGTACCCGCGCAGTGAGTAACTGCAGATCTTCCTCAGATAGTCCGCACCATCCTGTACGTCAATATATTCCGCACTCTTAATCTGCCGCCCTTCGTTAATCTTGAGCACCTCACAGACATGCCCGCGGCGGCGCAACTCCTCCGTCACCAGCTTGGTCTGGATCGCCCAACCGCACATTGGCGGCGGGTAATTTCCGATCTGAAGTATCTTCGCGGGTCGTCTCATCATTCGATTTTTTCGCGTGTACTCTTCAGAACCGTAATAGATCGTGGGAAGCGAGCAGTTTCCCAAAAGGCGTTTTTTTCTTAAGTCGCAGCTTCGTTTCGAAATAGCGCTCGTAGAGCAGGCGCATCCGCCTCAATGATGCGTCAGACTGGGCTGTGCGAGCTGGAGCTTTGCGGGATGAAGTTTGCTCGCCAGAATTTTCCACCGCATAACCAAGTTGCACGAGGCTCGGTCCCAGCAGTATTTCAAACCGTTGCAGCTGAGCAGCGGTAAGACCAGTTTTCCAACGCTGCACCGGATTAAATTCTCCTTTTTTCATTTCCTTTAAAAACGAACTATTTGGTTTGCTCACCGATCCGATGCCAACTCGTTCAATCTTGTCGTAGTCCAGTTCCTGCCCTATAAACACACCGAGAATCTGCAGAATTTTTCGCGGCTCCATCACTAGATCTTCATAGTGAACCTCGACATAGTCAGAACCCAAGCTGCGGCCGTCTTTGCGCCCCTTGCGTACGATCCAATCCCAATATAAAGCCGCCACCTCGAGGGTCTTTCGACGATCCCAGGCAAACGGCTTGATCCAGCCCTGCTTTTCAAGCGACAGCGCGACGTCCCTGCCGTCGCGGATGATGTGAATGACCAGAGCCTCCGGAATTGTGCGTTTGATGCGATGCAGATACAGCAAATGTTCGGGCGTGCAGTCGGCCCAGCGCTCGACGCCCTGGTGCTGCGCCATCGCCTGCATGACGATCCGCAAGAAATCTCCGCCATTGCGGCACTTCGCCATCACCTCTTCGCTGACTTCATTCCAATCGAGGCCAGTGCGCCGAAATAATTCCGTCTCTCGCCACGCTGCCAGCAGCCTGCGCCGGTTTGCCGTGCGATCCAATCCTCCAAAGCGTGGCTCGAGCAAATTAAAAACCTGTGATTCCGCGCGATAAACTGCAAAATTCCCGGAAGAAAGTAGCATATGGTAAAGCAGTGTGGTCCCGGATCGCGGACAGCCCAGCACAAACACCGGCGCTTTGCTTCTGGCCTCGCCGGGAGTGCTTCCCGTGCTCAGTTCTGCTTTCTTCATAGTCAGTGAGCCATTGCTGGCGTGTGCACTGCCCGGCGTTCCTCGAATTTGAGTTGAGGCGGAGCGGGATGCCCGTTTTCCCGCTCTAGGTAATTGCGATGCCACCATTCGAGGATCAGCATCTTCCACAGCACACCGGAACGATTGCGCCGCCCTCGCACATGCTCATCCACTAACCCACGCACCGCCTCCGGCCGAAAATACCCGCGCTGCAAGGTGCGCGGTTCGGTCAAGATGGAAAGAAACTTCTGTTTCAATTCGCCCCGCAACCAATGTTCCAGCGGCAATTGAAAACCTTGTTTGGGACGGCGCAATAATTCCGCCGGAATCCCCAGCCGCTCTGCCAGGCGTTTCAGTAAATACTTTCGCGTGGGAGCGCGAAATTTCCATTCAATGGGCAACGCAGCTGCCCACTCCACAAATTCATGGTCCAGCATCGGCACTCTTACTTCGAGCGATGTCGCCATACTCATTCGATCAACCTTGGTCAGAATATCGCCCACCAAATAAGTCTTCGTGTCCAGATAGAGAAGACGGCTCAGATCATCTTGCGCGCCTGGCGCCTGATCGAAGTAGTTCTGAAACTGCCGCAGCGGGTCGGTCAGACGGTCGGCAGCGGCGAGGAAATCTTTGCTGAACAGCGATCTTTCGCGGTGCAGCGCAGGCAGGAAAGTCACGCTGTCTAAGTACCGGTCGCGCCAGCTCAGTGAGGCATTCCACGCCAGGTTTCGGCCGTAGAATCCCGCCGGCAAGTTCGGATGCAGCGTTCGCCGGTAAAGTCTTCCCGCCCAGTCCGGGATATTATCGAAACGCTTGCGCTGCATGGCCACGGCGTAGCGGTCGTAGCCTGCGAACATTTCGTCTCCGCCGTCGCCTGTGAGCGCCACCGTGACGTGCTGCCGCGCCATCCGGCAGACAAAATATGTCGGCAACATCGAGGAATCGCCGAACGGCTCCTCGAGCATGCTCGAAAGATACGCAATGGTCTCTTCGATGTTCAGGTTCACCACCATCTCGTGGTGTTCGGTTCCGAAATGTTCTGCCACCACTCGCGCA
>Ga0210394_10002265_pt1 | contig 26884 bp, 24 predicted proteins | sample IncBWC12MmetaG_FD_160121 | JGI IMG/M metagenome (GOLD analysis project Ga0210394, IMG submission 160121) | Forest soil microbial communities from Barre Woods Harvard Forest LTER site, Petersham, Massachusetts, United States - Inc-BW-C-12-M | ecosystem: Environmental > Terrestrial > Soil >...
CAAGCCTGAAGATCCGACGATCAACGATCATCTCGGCGACGCCTATTGGCGGGTCGGACGCACGTTGGAAGCGCACTTCCAATGGTCGCAGGCGAAGGACCTCAAGCCAGAGCCGGAAGACCTGCCCAAGATCGAGGCCAAGATTAAAAACGGGCTAGCATCCGATACGTCTTCCGCGGCCGATGCCAGCAAGCCGACTTCGCCGGCGGACGCCGATAAGGCAAATTCGGCGGCGGACGCCGACAAGGCAAAGAAGACCGGCAACGGCGGGTGAGGGCCGTCCTTGCCCGTTCCGCTCGTTGAGAACGCGCCGGCCAAGGTCAATCTGACGCTGCGGGTGCTCGGCCGTCGCGCCGACGGCTATCACGAGATTTTAAGCCTGGTCGCGTTTGCGGATTTTGGCGATCGGCTCAGCTTTACCCCGGGGGGCGAGCTGATGCTTACTGTCCATGGACCGAGCGCGGCACAAGCGGGGCAAAGCGCGGACAATCTCGTGCTCAAAGCGGCGCGCGCGCTCGCAGAGCGGGTCCCCGACATCGTTCTTGGTAAGTTCGATCTTGAAAAGGATTTACCGGTCGCAGCCGGAATAGGCGGCGGTTCGACCGATGCGGCCGCGGCACTGCGGCTTCTGGCGCGGGCGAACGATCTCGCGGGCGACGATCCGCGCCTTCCCGAGGCGGCGCGCGCCACCGGCGCCGATGTGCCAGTCTGCCTCGATCCCCGGCCGCGCATGATGCACGGCATCGGCGAGAAGCTGTCCGGCCCGCTTGTGCTGCCGCCGCTTCACGCCGTGCTGGTCAATCCGGGCATTGCGCTGGCGACGAAGGATGTCTTTGCCGGATGCACACCCGCCGCCCATCCCCTCGCGCCGTTCGACCTCACGGCACCCGCTAAGAACCGCGAACAATTCTTGCAAAGTCTCGCCGGTCAAGCGAACGATCTTGAAGATGCAGCGATCAACCTGGCGCCGGTCATCGCCGACGTGCTTGGGGCGTTGCGCGCGCTCGCCGGCTGCCGCTTGGCCCGCATGTCGGGCTCTGGCGCGACGTGCTTTGGCCTGTTCGATTCGGCCGCCGCCGCGCGAAGTGCGGCAGAAACGCTGAGCAACAAATACCCGCAGTGGTGGGTGCGGGCGTGCGGCCTCGGAAGCGGATGAGAAGCGGCCTCGACGCGCGATGCGGCCAAACAGCTCGACGATCCGCGAATTGCGCCGGACAATCGCCTTGAAGCCTTGCACGGCAACCGGCGCGGACAACATAGCATCGGTGTCAACGATCAATGGCGAGTATTCTTTGAGGCCTGCCGCCAAAGCGAACGGAACGGTAAGGCCGTCCGCCGTTCCGATTACGACGTTCCGCACAGTTTCAGTTGCGGTGAAGTGCTTTTCCATATGAGGTATTGCGGGCATCGGCCCGCGTTGGTCTTGGTTGGGCGTAACCCGCAATTTCAGCTTCTTGCTGCCATCTCCGTTACGACAATTGCGTGGCAGCGGTTTGCCGTTTAATCCAGTGCGACGCTGATGCTAGTCGCGCGAAGCCTCGGCTCGCCGTAATGCAGCGGGATGTTCGGGCAGCAATGGATTGGGATTTGAAACTGCGCCTTTGGGCTGTCGGACTTCTCGTCGGGGTCGTCACGGTCGAGACCCAATGGGCCTTGGCCGCCGAACAGGTCCACGACGAGATCCAGGTCTACAACGCCGACATCGCGGAGGTTGGACAATGGACGATCGAGCAGCACCTCAATTATGCCTGGCAAGGCCAGACGCAGCCGGAGTTCCCGGGCGGATTCGTCTCGAACCGCAGCTTGCAGGGCACTCCAGAGTTTGCGTATGGCTTGGCCGATTGGTGGGAGGCTGGTTTCTATCTGCCGTTTGCGGTTAATAGTGCAGGCGAGTTCCTATCCGATGGGGTCAAGATTCGCAGCCTGTTCGTGGTCCCGAACGCGGCTCAACGCAGCTTCTTCTACGGCATCAATTTCGAGCTAGGCTACGAGATGCCGGAGTTCTCATCGGCGCCGTGGGGGTTGGAGATACGACCCATTATCGGGCTCCGCAACACGGAGTGGGAGTTCATCGTCAATCCGATCGTGGACTTGAGCTTCGGCGCGCTCGGGCAGGCCGATTTTGCACCGGCCGTGAGGCTCGCGCGCAACTTCGGCGAGGATCGCTTCATCGGCATCGAGTACTACGCCGACTTCGGACCGATCGGGGATTTCCTGCCGCTGTCGGAACAATCTCAGCAAATCTTCGCGGTCACCGACTTTAAGGTCGCAAAGTTCGACATCGAGCTCGGCGTTGGCTACGGCCTTACGCCCGGATCGGACCGACTGATCACCAAGGCCATCATTGGCTATGCCTTCCCGGTGCCGGGCCAGCAGGACGAAGCCGGCGACCACGCACCGATGGCTCCGATGGTCACCAAGGCCGCAGCGCGACAGGTCATGGGCAGCACGGGCTCCGATCCATTCGCCCTACGCTGATTCCGTCGTTGCAGGATCAACGAAACTACTTTCACCATTTGCCGCTCAAAGGCCGGATCGTCGTGAGTAGCTAGACGGAGCCGTCCGGCGTCTCCGGTGAAAAAGAGGCTGCCGCCCTTGTCAGTCTCCGGTCAGTTATAAATGATAAGCTTTGGTATCGCAGTGCATTTTGTGAGCACCTGAATCCCGAATTTCAATATAATCCATGGGTTAGTGTTTGGGTTAGTGTTTAAGTCCGACAGGCTGCTACTACACGCTCAAAACCGTCAAAATGTGTCTGGATTCAAGCTCGTCTGACCGAGTCGATGGGGCCCCCCCGGGCTCACCGCCGCTGATTTCAGTGGTCGTTCCCGTTTACAAGGAGGAGAACAACATTCGGCCGTTTCTCGCGCGCTTGGTTCCGGTTCTTGAGCGGTTGGGCACCTACGAGATCATATTTGCCCTCGATCCCTCGCCGGATGGAACAGAGCGCGTGATCCGCGACGAGATCGTGCGCAACCAAAACATCGGCCTCATCGTGTTCAGTCGGCGCTTTGGCCAGCCCGCGGCGACCATGGCAGGTATCCTTAACTGTCGCGGTCGATGGTGCGCCGTCATCGACGTCGACCTCCAGGATCCGCCCGAAGTGATCGAGGCGCTGTGGCTCAAGGCGAAGGAAGGGTTTGATGTCGTGACCGCCCGCCGCGCCAGCCGCGAGGGCGAGACCATGGTCAAGCTCATCGTCGCGCGGGTTGGCTATCGCGTCATCAACCAGATGGCCGAGGTGCCGATCCCGCTAGACACCGGCGATTTCCGCATCATCAGTCGACGGGTAATCGAGGAACTGCGCGGGTTGAGCGAGTCGCATGGGTTTTTGAAAGGGTTAGTGCCCTTTGTCGGTTTTCCACAAGCGGAAGTTCTCTACGACCGTAACGCGCGCGCCGGCGGAACAAGCAAGTACAATCGCTACTTTGGCTCCTTCAAGCTCCAAGCTAACGGAATTTTCTCTTTCTCCACCTTCCCCCTGCGGGTGATGATGTGGACCGGCTTCGGGATCGCAATGCTGAGCGCATTCACGATCCTCGTGGTCGTTGCTCTCAAAATCATTCACGGCAATCAATATCCAATGGGAATCCCGACGATAACAGTTCTGGTGCTTTTCATTGGAGGCGTGCAGCTCGCAGCGGTCGGCGTGCTCGGCGAATACATTGGGCGCATCTACGACGAGGTGCGAAGGCGTCCCATGTATATTGTCGAACGCGCCATCAACGTCGACGTGCGCGACCCACGCGGGCTGCATTCTGGCGACCGATTGACGCCAAGCAGTTCCAATCCGGCATGAAACTGCAAAATGCGATCTATGGTCGGTTCACGACCGCGGGCTTTTTCTCGGCGATTCGAACCGAGGTGAATTCATCCTGCAATATCCAGGCGCCCAGTCGCGCAGCGTCGATATCGACATCGCGAAGGCCAAAGCGAATAATGCTATCGGTATCGCAATACATGTTTCATTCGGCTTCCCAGGCAGTTCGAGGTTCTGCCGTAAACCTCCATTCACTATTGTCGGTGCGCAATCGCGCGCCGCGACGAGCATGAGCAAAATCAACGGCACGTCGTCACGGATTGCTTTTTGGCCGGCGAACGGCCTTGCCGCACTTTTTGATTTCGCCGCGAGCACGAATCGGCGGGCGGCTTCTATGCTTGTCCTCGTTTCGTTGATCACCTTCCTGCCAGGCTTTTTCCAAATTCCGCCCGCTGATCGCGATGAGCCGCGGTTTGCCCAAGCAACGAAACAGATGCTCGAAACGGGCGATTACGTCGACATTCGCTTCCAGGACGAGGAGGCCAACGATAAGCCGATCGGCATCTATTGGCTGCAGGCGGCCGTGGTGAGGACCGCCGAAGCCCTCGGAGTACCCGATGCGCGTGACATCATCTGGCTTTACCGAGTGCCATCGCTCTTCGGGGCGGTCGGCGCTGTATTGGCAACCTACTGGTGCGCGCTAGCCTTTGTCGGCCGGCGCGGGGCGACGCTGGCTGCCTTGATGATGGCGGATTCTGCCTTGCTCGGCGTCGAAGCGCGGCTCGCCAAGACCGACGCCATGTTGCTTCTCACCGTGGTCGTCGCGATGGGCGCGCTGGCGCGCATCTATCTTGCACCGCGCGAAGTTGAAACCGGGCAACCGCGCTTCGCCGTTCTGGCGACTTTTTGGACAGCGCTCGCGTTCGGTATTCTGCTCAAGGGACTGTTGATTATAATGCTCGTTGTGCTCGCCGCGGCGACGCTTTCGATCGTCGATCGCTCGGCGCGTTGGCTGCTGGCGCTCCGCCCGCTTCCCGGGATGGCTTGGTCAGCTCTTCTCGTGTTGCCCTGGTTCATCGCGATCACTGCGCACGTCGGCAGCGCCTTCCTCGTTGATTCTGTGGGCCACGATACGCTGGGCAAGATTGTGAGTGCGCAACAGAGCCACGGGGCGCCGCCTGGCTTCTACCTCGTACTATTCTTCGTGACTTTCTTTCCCGCCTCTATCCTGGCGGGATTGGCGGCACCCGCGGTCGCGGCGTCGGCAATGCGCCGCGAGCCGGCCGCTCGCTTCCTGCTGGCATGGCTGGTGCCGTCATGGATTATCTTCGAATTGGCTGTGACCAAACTGCCGCACTACGTGCTGCCGCTATATCCGGCCATCGCCATTCTCATCGCCGGTGCGGTCGAAAGGAACGTGCTGTCGCACCAGCGCTGGCTCGTGCGCAGCGTCATATGGTGGTTCCTGGTCCCGATCATCGTCAGTATCGCCGTCGTCAGCGGCGCGATCGCGATCGAGCGCGAACTTGTCCTTCCCGCCTGGCCGTTCCTTGCCGCTGCGATCGTTTGCGGGCTGTTGGCCTGGCGACTGTACGAAGATGGCGGTGCCGAACGGGCGTTCATGTGCTCCACGGCGGCCTCGATGCTGATCGTGGTCGGAGTTTACGCGGTCATTGTTCCGGCAATCGGCCCGCTGTTCCCCAGCGCGGCGCTTGCCGGCGTTTTGCGTGGATCCGATTGCGCGCACCCTGTCGCCGCCAGCGCCGGATACCAAGAGCCGAGCCTGGTCTTCCTCGCGGGGACCGCGACCCTGCTCACTGATGCGTCTGGAGCGGCCGATTTTCTGCAGCGTGGTGGCTGCCGCTTTGCCTTCATCGAAGCGCGCCAGGAGAGTGCTTTCGTGCTGCGCGCGCAAGCAATCGGGCTACGCTACGATCGCGGGCCGCGCGTCGAGGCGTTCAATCTCGGCCGCGTGCAGCGGGTCACCATCGACGTCTTCCAATCGAAAGGCGCGCCATGACGTTCGGCCGCAAAATCGCGGATGCTCATCGTCGCTCCCTCAGGAATTTATCGGTTTCGGCCAGCCCGGAGGGATTTCCAATCTCGTAAAAACGTTGCTCGACCTCGTAGCCGGCGAGCTGTCCTGCTGCCGCGAGCGTCCCGTAAACCTCGGAAAGATCGAAGACTTCATCGCCGACGCGGCCGGCAAGGACTGCGCTTTTCAAGATGCCGAGACCGTAATCGATATACCGCATGTCCGGGCTGCGCGCACGCTTGTCATGGCGCAAGACGCGCCAGCCATCGAAGATCACATTGCTGGTATCCCACCGCCCCTCGTTGCGGAAGACTGTCATCAGAGCAGGCATTCCGCTGCTCCGAAACGCTCGCAGCACCGGCGCGAACGCGATATCGAGATAGCTGTCACCGTAAAATACCATGAACGCATCGCCGAGGAGCGGCAGCGCGCGCCGCAGGGCACCGCCGGTACCGAGCAATCGGCTGCCCTCGAAGCTGTAGCGAACGTCGAGGCCGAATGCTCGGCCATCGCCGACAAAGGCGCTGATCGCCTCGCCGAGATGCCCGACGCACAGCACTACGCTCTCCACGTTCTCCCGCCGCAGCAGGCGAAGCTGATGGCAGATGAACGGCTCGCCGGCAACCTCGACCAGCGACTTCGGAGTGGTGGCCGTGACGGGACCGAGCCGCGTGGCAAGCCCTCCGGCAAGGATCGCGACCGGAATCATTTCGTCGACATGCCTATTGGACGATCACCTTGGTGCCTTCGAAGTCAAAGCCGAAACGCACCTCGGTGAGGCCGGCATCGCGTATGGCGTGCCGCAACTTAATCTTATTGTCGGCAAGGAACATCAGAAAGCCGCCGCCGCCGGCGCCTACCAGCTTGCCGCCGATCGCCCCGTTGCGCATGGCGAGATCGTACCAATTGTCAATCTGTGGATTGCTCATGCCGCCGAAACGCTTGCGCTTCGTCTCCCAGTGCTCGTGCAGCAGCAGGCCAAAACTCTGCAGATCGCCCTTTTCAAGAGCCACCTTGCTGCGCAGCGCGATGTCCTTCACTTCGTGCATACTGTCGATAATCGACCGGTCTTTCTGCTTGGTGCGCGTGTCCTGATCATTGAGGATCTGCGATGCCGATCGGGAAAAACCCGTGAAGAACATCAGGAGATTGTCGGCGAGATTGTGGCGGGTCTCCTCGTCGATCGCGAGCGGGGTGGCGGCGACCGTCCCGTCGCGATTGAAGGTGAAGCATGTGATACCGCCGAACGCGGCGATGTACTGATCCTGCTTGCCGATCGGCTCGCCCAGCCGCTCGATTTCGATGTAACACGCCTGCTCGGCGAGCTCGCGCGGATGGATGATGCTGCGATTATGTGCGTGCAGCGCGCGCAACAGCGCCGTTGTGAAGCTGCCCGACGATCCGAGCCCGGTGCCAGCGGGGATATCCGCCATGCTGGTGATTTCCATGTGGCGGCCGTCCAGCCCCAGGCTCGCGAATACCTCGCGCACGATCGGATGCCGCACCTCCTTGGCCGAGGACACTCGTTCGAGCTGCGAATATTTGAGAATCAGGTCATTGGCGAAATTCTGGTGCACGGTGATGTAAACATATTTGTCGATCGCGGCGGCGATCAAGAAGCCCTCGTGGTCGCGATAGTAGGACGGTAGATCAGTACCGCCACCGCCCAGGGTGACGCGCAAGGGTGAACGGACGATGATCATTGACGCCCTCTGGAGCCGAACTCAGTGCGTGCGCGCGATGCAGAAATCGACGGTCTCGGCCAGCGCGGCTTTCATCTTGGAGTCGGGGAACAAAGCCAGTGCGTCACGCGCGATGGCGCCGTAGTGGTGGGCGCGGCCGATCGTGTCTTCGAGCGCGCGGTGCTTGACCATCAGCCCGATGGCGTGATCGAGATCGGCGGTTTTGGTCTCGCCGCGTTCCAGCGTGCGCCGCCAGAATTCGCGTTCGTCGTCGTTGCCGCGGCGGAAGGCGAGCACGACCGGCAACGTGATCTTGCCCTCGCGGAAATCGTCGCCGATGTTCTTGCCCAAGCGCGCCGCGGCGCCGCCATAGTCGAGCACGTCGTCGACCAATTGGAACGTGATGCCGAGGTTCATGCCGAACGAACGGCTGGCGGCGGCTTCCGCTTTCTGCCGCCCCGACAGCGCGGGGCCGACTTCGCAAGCCGCCGCAAACAGCTCGGCGGTCTTGGCGCGGATCACCGCGATATATTCGTCTTCCGTCGTCGCCGTGTTCTTCGCCGCGGCGAGCTGCATGACCTCGCCTTCGGCGATCACGGCGGCGGCGGCCGAGAGAATCTCCAGCGCCTTTAAGCTGCCGACCTCGACCATCATCTTGAACGCCTGGCCGAGCAGGAAATCGCCGACCAGCACGCTTGCCTCGTTGCCCCACAGCATGCGCGCCGCCAGCCGGCCGCGCCGTAGCTCGCTCTCGTCGACCACGTCGTCGTGCAGCAGCGTTGCGGTATGCATGAATTCAACCGCAGCGGCGAGTTTGATATGGCCGTCGCCGGTATAACCGGCGAGCCGCGCCAACGCCAAAGTCAGCATCGGCCGTAGCCGCTTACCGCCGGAATTGATGAGGTGATTGGCCACCTCCGGGATCATCGTCACTTCGGAGCCGGTGCGCGAGATGATCGTAGCGTTGACCCGGTCCATGTCGGCGGCGACCAGATCGACCAGCGGCTCGATCGACGGCTCACGCGGGCTTTCGAACGGTACGACGACGGCCACTAGAGCTTTCTCCACAGAGGACGCGACAGCATAGAAACGCTATGGTGACGCGGCAAGTAGACGGCAAATATCGCGGCGAAATATATAGATTCATCGGTGGCGGACCGCCAGCACTGCTCGCGCCACACCACAGCGGCGGGGAGGGGGGCAAGAAACGGCATGTCAAGCAACGAGCTCGCCGGGGAACGCGTAAGTACGAGCGATTGTGACGTCGCCCAATTGGAGGTGGCGGTTCTGGTGCCGTGCTACAATGAAGAGCGCGCGATCGCCAAAGTAATCGCCGACTTTCGCGCCGCGCTGCCGTCAGCGACCGTCTATGTTTACGACAATAATTCCACCGACGGCACCGTAGCGGCCGCGAAACAAGCGGGCGGCGTCATTCGCCGCGAAACCCATCAGGGCAAGGGCTACGTGGTGCGGCGGATGTTCAACGACATCGAAGCCGATATTTACGTGCTGGTCGATGGCGACGCGACCTACGACGCGCCGAGCGTGCCGGCGATGATCGACAAGCTCATCGAGGATCGGCTCGACATGGTGGTGGCCACGCGTGTCGATCGCGAGGCGGCGGCATATCGGCCCGGCCACCGCACCGGCAATCGGCTGTTGAGCGGCTTTGTCGCGCATATTTTCGGCCGCGCCTTCACCGATATCCTGTCCGGCTATCGCGTCTTCTCGCGCCGCTTCGTGAAGTCGTTTCCGATTCTGTCGGGCGGCTTCGAGATCGAAACCGAATTGACCGTTCATGCGCTCGAGCTCGAATTGCCGGTGGGCGAGGCGCCGACACCGTATTATTCGCGGCCGGCCGGCTCGGCGTCGAAGCTGTCGACCTGGCAGGACGGCTTTCGCATTCTCTGGACGATCTTGAAACTCTACCGCGCCGAGCGGCCGCTATCGCTGTTCGGCGCCTTCGGTTTAGCCCTCATCATCATCTCGATCGGGCTCGCCATCCCGATCGTCATCACCTACGTCCAGGAAGGCGTCGTGCCGCGCCTGCCGACCGCCGTGCTATCGACCGGGTTGATGCTGCTCGCCTTCCTCTCGATCGCCTGCGGCCTTATTCTCGATACCGTCACGCGCGGCCGGCGCGAGGCAAAACTCATCGCCTATCTCGCCTTGCGCGCGCCGGGCGAGGAACGGCGGCGGAGCTGAAGATCGGGAGTTGAAGATTGCGCGAACTCGTTCGCACCAACGATGCCGTGCTGATTTCCGCGATCGAGGCGCTGCTCAACGGCGCACACATCGCGCATATGGTGGTCGATCAGAATATAAGCGTGCTGGAAGGCTCGATCGGCATTTTCCCCCGCCGCATCCTGGTCGGCGAAGATCAAGTCCTCGTCGCACGGCGGCTTTTGCAGGACGCCGGCTTCGGCAACGAGCTGCGGCCCCATGCAGACTGAAATGTCGAGTGAAATGTTCGTTGACGGCGGTGCGACGAGCGAAGATGCCGTGCTCGGCGGCAAGCTCGTCCTGCGGCAGCCGTTGCGCGGTCATCGTTTTGGCCATGATTCGATCCTGCTTGCTGCAGCGACTCCCGGGCGTGCGGGGGAGCAAGCGGTCGAGCTCGGCGCCGGTGTCGGCGCGGCAGGCCTGGCGCTGGCGCGCCGCATCGAGGGGCTCACTGTCACGCTGGTCGAGATCGATCCCGCGCTCACTGCGCTTGCCCACGATAACGCGGCACGCAACGGACTTGGCGCGCGCGTGCGCGCGGTGTGTCTCGACGTTGCGGCTTCTGCTGCCACATTCGCCGCCACGGGGCTCGCGCCGGGCTCGGCGGATCACGTCTTGATGAATCCGCCATTCAACGCGCCGCAAAATCCGTCGCCCGATCGCGACCGCCGCGTGGCGCGCACCGCGTCGCATGAGACGCTCACGCTGTGGCTGCGCGCGGCGGCGCGGCTGCTTCGTCCGTCCGGTGCGGTCACGCTGATCTGGCGCGCGGACGGCCTCAGCGACGTGCTTGCATCGCTTGCCGCCGACTTCGGCGCGATTTCGATACTGCCGATCCACCCGAAACCCGGCGTGCCGGCGATCCGCGTGCTGGCGCGCGCCGCCAAGGACCGCAGCGGGCCGTTGTCGCTTCTGCCCGGTCTCGTCCTCGCCGACGCCGACGGCAAGCCGAGCGCACAAGCCGATGCCGTGCTGCGCGACGGCGCCGCTTTACCACTGCCTGGGAGCTGAGACTGGACTGTTACCGGGCACCAATGCCTAGAACTAATATGTGGACTGGAATGCTAATGATGCTCAGCCGTTAGGCATCACGCTGGTAGCGAATCGGGCGGCCCGGCACTGCCTTCTTCGTTTCGGTACCGATAGGAATATAGGAAAGACCAATAAACACGCTAATTAGCATCAGCAGGAATTCGATCTTGGTCACCGCTTCGCCTCCGCCTTTGTTTATGGCACTATCACTCGAAGCAAAAAGCGTTCCATCGATTAAGAAACAGTTACTTGAGCATTAATGGCTCGCCTCCTATTTGAACTTTCATGACTGAGCCCAGCACGGGGCAATGGACGGGGGAGCGGCTGCGGGAACTTTGCGGCCGAGCATTCGGCGCATTACGGCCGCTCATTCCCCGGCGTTTTCGCCGCGACGGACCTGTCGTGCCGGTGGTGCGGCTAACCGGGATCATCGGATTTTCGACGCCGTTGCGACCGGGCCTGTCGCTGGCCGGCATCGCCCGCACGCTCGATCGCGCCTTCGCCATGCGCAACGCCGCCGCGGTCGCGCTCGCCATCAACTCGCCGGGCGGATCGCCGGTGCAATCGCACCTCATCTTCCGCCGCATTCGCGAACTGGCGGCCGAGCACAAGCGGCAGGTGATCGCCTTCGTGGAGGACGCCGGCGCGTCGGGCGGTTACATGATCGCCTGCGCCGGCGATGAAATCATCGCCGATCCTTACTCGATCGTCGGCTCGATCGGCGTCGTTGGCGGCTCGTTCGGATTCGACAAGCTGATCGCGAAAATCGGCGTCGAGCGACGGCTCTATACGTCGGGCCAGCACAAGGCCATGCTCGATCCGTTCCTGCCGGAGAACCCCGGCGACGTCGAGCGCTTAAAGAAATTGCAGCGGGAAATTCACCAGGACTTCATCGCACTCGTCAAATCGCGGCGCGGCGCCAAGCTGGCGGGTCCAGAAAATGACTTGTTCTCCGGCGAATATTGGACCGGACGCAAAGCGCTGGAACTCGGCCTGGTCGATGCCATCGGCGATTTGCGGAGCGTCTTGCGCGAACGATTCGGAGATAAAGTCGTTACACCCCTGATTACCGCCGAGCGCGGTTTCCTCGGCCGCCGCGTCTTCGGCGTGGCCCGCGGCGACTTGGCGCAAGCCGGGGACCTATTCGGCAATCAAGTGGGTCTTGCCGAGGACTTGATTTCGGCGCTTGAAGCGCGCGCCATTTGGGCGCGCTATGGCCTCTAACCGCCGCGTGCAGGCTACAGGAGAATAGCGATGCCGCCGCTCATCGTCTTTGCGCTTGGAGTTATGGGAGCGGCCGTGGTGGTGCGCTGGTGCGCCAGAGAAGTGCGCCGCGTCAATGCCGAGCTCGATGAGGTGCGCGCGAAGGCTCCCGTCGAGCCGCTCGACCGCAACACGCTGCCGAAATTGAAGCCGGATCCGAAGACCGGTGAATACCGGCCGGGGTGAGGAACTTTAGCTCACTCCTCCTTGATGCCGTTTTCTTGGACGACGCGGCCCCATTTTTCGTATTCGACCTTCATGAACGTGCCCAGCGATTGAGGTGTGCCGCCGACCGGGGTCGCGCCTACTTTGACGAGCTTCTCGTACACTTGCGGATCCGCCAGTGCGTCGTCGACGGCTTTGTTGAGCTTGGCGATCACCGCGGGCGGCGTCTTCGCCGGCGCCAACAGCGCGTACCAATTCGACGCGTCGGTATTGGGATAGCCTTGTTCGGCAAGCGTCGGCACGTCCGGCAGGATGGCGTCGCGCTTGTCCGCTACCACGCCGATCGGGACCAGGTTGCCGGCCTGGATTTGCGCGATCACCACCGGAATGTCGAGCGCAACCACCTGCACCTGGCCGCCCAGCAAATCGGTCAGCGCCGGCGCGGCGCCGCGATAAGGGACGTGGAGGAATTTCCCCCCCCCCGCCGCATCGAGCAACATGTGGGCGAGATGGGGGGGCGAGCCGATGCCGGTCGATGCGAAGGGAATAGTGCCGGGCTTTTCCTTGGCCAGCGCGACGAGTTCTTTGACCGTTTTGATGCCGAGTTTCGGCGAAACGACCATCACCTCGGTCACTTTGGTGACAAGGGCGACCGGCGCGAAATCGCGGAATGTATCGAACGGCATTTTCGCCATGATGTGCGGCGACACCGTTACCGCGCCGGAGGTGGTGAGAAACAGCGAATAGCCGTCGGGATCGGATTTGGCGACGTCGCCGCCGCCGAGCGTGCCGTTGGCGCCTGGCTTGTTGTCGATATAGACGCGCTGGCCGAAGAGCGTGGTCATCTTGTCGGCGACCAAGCGACCGACGAAATCGGTCGGACCGCCGGGCGGAAACGCCACGACGATGCGGATCGGCCGGGCGGGAAAATCCTGCGCGCTGGCGAATTGGGGCGCGGCGAACGCCAAAAGCGCGGCGATACCGATTAGTATAGCTTGAATTTTACGCACAATTTCCTCCCGTATCAGGCGTCAGCGATCAGGAATCAGGTATCAGGTATCGGATATCAAGTCTCGATCCCCGATCCCTGATAACCTGATGCCCGGTGACTTGACCTCACCGATACGTTCCACCAACAACGGCTCATGAACCAAGAACTGCCGCTCCACATGCGCCCCGAGCGCTCGTTCCAGGGGCTCATTCTCGCCCTGCAACGCTACTGGGCGGATTGGGGCTGCGTCATTTTGCAGCCCTACGACATGGAGGTCGGCGCCGGCACTTTCCATCCGGCGACGACGCTGCGCGCGCTCGGCCCGAAGCCGTGGAACGCCGCCTATGTGCAGCCGTCGCGCCGGCCCAAGGACGGCCGTTACGGCGAGAACCCGAACCGCTTGCAGCACTACTATCAGCTGCAGGTGATCCTAAAGCCGTCGCCGGACGACTTGCAGGAGCTTTATCTGAAATCGCTCTATGCCATCGGCATCGATCCCAAGATCCATGACATCCGCTTCGTCGAGGACGATTGGGAAAGTCCGACGCTCGGCGCCTGGGGGCTCGGCTGGGAGTGCTGGTGCGACGGCATGGAGGTTTCGCAGTTCACTTATTTTCAGCAGGTCGCCGGTTTTGAATGCGCGCCGGTCTCCGGCGAACTGACTTACGGTCTCGAACGGCTCGCAATGTACGTGCAGGGCGTCGAGAACGTCTTCGCGCTTAACTTCAATGGCCGCGACGGCGCGCAAAAGGTGAGCTACGGCGACGTGTTCCTGCAGGCCGAGCAGGAATATTCACGCTACAACTTCGAGGCCGCCGATACCGAAATATTGTTCCGCCACTTCAAAGACGCAGAAGAAGAATGCAAGCGGCTCTTGAAGATCGGCACCAAGGGCGAACGCAACGAGCTCGCACTGCCGGCCTACGATCAGTGCATCAAGGCGAGCCACGTGTTCAATCTGCTCGACGCGCGCGGGGTAATTTCGGTGACCGAGCGGCAGAGTTACATCTTGCGGGTGCGCGAACTCGCCAAAGCGTGCGGCGCGGCGTGGCTCGCGACCGAAGGCGGCGGGAAAATTTCATGAACGGATACGGAGAGAAAAGCAAATGAGCGAAATGCCTGAAATCGGCGGACGGAAACCGATCCCGGTCAATGTCGAGGCCGGCAAGAGCTATTGGTGGTGCGCCTGCGGGCGCTCGAAGTCGCAGCCGTTCTGCGACGGCTCGCACAAGGGCTCGGGCTTCACGCCGGTCGAGTACAAGCCCGCGGCGGCCGAGGAAGCCTGGTTCTGCGCCTGCAAGCGCTCCGGCAAAAAGCCGCTGTGCGACGGCACGCATAAAACCCTCCCCTGAAGGGGGAGGGTAGGCGCGGCGTAGCCGCGCCGGGGTGGGGAAGTCAATGCACAGCGACAACCTTTCGGACACGACTTACCTCAGAGCGCGAAGTCTTCGGCGCGCAACAACAGATGCCGAACGGCGACTTTGGCACCACCTGCGGAAACTCGATCTCGATGGTTCGCACTTCCGCCGACAAGTACCGATTGGTCCATATATCGCCGATTTTGCATGCATGGCGGCGCGGCTGTTGATTGAAGTCGATAGTGCGCAGCATGGCGAGGATCGAAATAAGGCGCACGACGCGCGTCGCACGCGCTGGCAGGAGAAAGAAGGATATCGCGTGCTCCGGTTCTGGAACAATGACATCACCGGGAATATGGATGTCGTTATGGAAGCGATTTACGCGGCGATTTATGGATCGACCTCCGCGTCGCCTATTCCGCTGAAGCATCGGCGACGTAGGCGCGGTGGGCTCTCGCACCTCCCCACCCCGGCGCGCAATGCGCGCCGACCCTCCCCCTGCAGGGGAGGGTGAAGCAATGCCCGATCTTCTCCTCGAGCTTTTCTCCGAAGAAATCCCGGCGCGGATGCAGGCGCGGGCGGCGGAGGATTTGCGCAAAGCCGTTACCGACCGGCTGGTCGAAGCGGGGCTCGTCTATGAAGGCGCCAAGGCTTTCGTAACGCCGCGGCGGCTTACGCTTGCCGTGCACGGCGTGCCGGTGCGCCAGCCCGATCTGCGCGAGGAGAAGAAAGGCCCGCGCGTCGGCGCGCCGGACAATGCCATCGCCGGATTTCTCAAAGCCGCGGGACTGAAATCGATCGGCGAAGCCAAAGTGCAGCCCGACAAGAAGGGCGACTTCTATGTCGCGGTGATCGAAAAGCCTGGCCGCGCCGCGATCGATGTCATCGGCGAGATTTTGCCCGACGTCATCAAAGGTTTTCCGTGGCCGAAATCGATGCGCTGGGGCGCGGCGTCGAGCGCGCCCGGCGCGCTGACCTGGGTGCGGCCCTTACATTCCATCGTCGCCACCTTCGGGCCGGAGACCGAGGATCCGGACATCGTGCCGTTTTCGGTCGACGGCATCGCCGCCGGCAACCAAACGCGCGGTCATCGTTTCATGGCGCCGCAGCCGTTCACGGTGCGCCGGTTCGCCGACTACGCGCAAAAACTCGACAAGGCCAAAGTGGTGCTCGACGCCGAGCGCCGGCGCCAAATCATTCTCACCGAAGCAAAACAGCTTGCCTTCGCACAGGGGCTCGAGTTCGTCCAGGACGACGGCTTGCTCGCCGAGGTCGCCGGCCTCGTCGAGTGGCCGGTGGTGCTGATGGGCTCGTTCGACTTAAGCTTCCTGCAAATCCCCGAGGAAGTCATTCGCGCGACCATCCGCAACAACCAGAAATGCTTCGTGCTGCGCGACTCAGCGCACGCCAAGCTGGTCGACAAGTTCCTGCTGGTTTCGAACCTCGAAGCAGAAGACGGCGGTGCGGCCATCGTCGCCGGCAACGAGCGCGTCATCCGTGCCCGGTTGTCGGATGCGAAGTTTTTCTACCAGACCGATTTAAAGACGAAACTCGAAGACCGGCTGCCAAAGTTCGAGCACATCGTGTTTCACGAGAAGTTGGGCACGCAAGCCGAGCGCATTGAACGGATTGAGCGATTGGCCGCCGAACTGGCGCCATTGGTCGGCGCCGACGTAGCTAAAGCAAAACGTGCAGCGCGCTTGTGCAAGGCGGATTTGCTCACCGAAGTCGTTGGCGAATTTCCCGAGCTGCAAGGCACGATGGGGAAATACTATGCCGAAGCCCAGGGTGAGGACGAAGCCGTGGCGCACGCCATCGAGGATCACTGGAAACCGAAAGGGCCGGACGACCTCGTGCCCAGCGATCCGGTATCAATCGCCGTCGCGCTCGCCGACAAGTTAGATACTTTGTTTGATTTCTGGGCAATCGAAGAAACGCCGACCGGAAGCAAGGATCCTTACGCGTTGAGACGCGCATCGCTCGGCGTCATTCGGATTGTATTGGATAATGGAGTGCGATTACCGCTAGGCGATTTTGCCACATCTCGTATTGCCGCAATGATTGAGAAGGCCGATCCGAGGGAATACCGCGAGGCCGACGTCGATGAATATTTCAATTCGTTGGAGCAAAATCAATCTAACGCGGATTTACGCAAGCGCGTAGCCGAATTCGCATCGCCAACTATGCAGTTGCGCGGTGCTAAGGCGGTTAGGGCATATTTTAATCTCAGGCTGTTCTTTGCAGAGCGATTGACGGTTATTTTACGTGATCGAGGGGCTCGCCACGATCTCGTCGATGCCGTCTTCGCGCTCGGCGGATTATTTGACGACGATTTTCTCATGATCGTCCGTCGCGTTGAAGCCTTGGGCAAATTCCTCGACACCGAGGACGGCAAGAACCTGCTTGCCGGCTACAAGCGCGCGACCAACATCATCCGCATCGAAGAGAAGAAGGATAGCCGCGAATATACCGGCGCGCCGGAGTCGAAACTTTACAAGCAGTCTGAGGAGAAGGTGTTGGCCAAAGCAATAGACGCCGCCAAGGCCGAGGCCACGCGCGCGGTCGAGAAGGAAGATTTCGAAGCCGCCATGCGCGCCATGGCTAAGCTCCGCCCCGCTGTCGATACCTTCTTCGAAAAAGTTACAGTGAATGTGGAGGATAAGCCGCTGCGTGAAAACCGGCTGAGACTCCTCAACGAAATCCGCGCCGCTACCCGCGCCGTGGCGGATTTTTCCAAGATCGAGGGCTAAGCCGTCATTCCGGGGCGCGGGCGCAAGCCCGCGAGCCCGGAATCCATAACCCCGGCGTTCGTGAATATGGATTCCGGGCTCGCCGCTTCGCGGCGACCCGGAATGACGCACAGGTTTTGCGCCATGGCCGGTTTTCAAACTTTCGGATCATGCTAGAACGGAACGGCGGCTTGCGCGTTGACGAGGTGCGATTTCTTGCTGCCGCGCGGGCGACAGCTTCCCCAATCCATTCCAAACCCGAGGAAAACCCATGGTCATCACCGCCGAACATATCACGCCGCTGGTCGCGCTTATCGCCGGCATACTTATTTTCATTATGCCGCGGCTGTTGAACTTCATCGTCGCGATCTATCTCATTATTGTCGGATTGACGGGGCTCAATGCCATCTACCACTGGGTGCATTAGCGTCGAACAGCCGGGCTCACTTAAACGCATGATCCCATGCTTGTGGTCACATGGCCGAATCGCGCTCAAAAATCTCCCGACCGCCGGTAAAAAAATCTCCGGCGCGCAAGGGCAAGCCCGCGCGTAAATCCGCAGCGAAAGCGCCGGCGCAAGGCAAATGGGTCTACGCCTTCGGCGGCGGACGCGCGGAAGCGCGCGCCAATATGCGCAACCTCCTTGGCGGCAAAGGCGCGGGCCTTGCCGAGATGGCGCATCTCGGCCTGCCGGTGCCGCCCGGCTTCACCATCACCACCGAGCTCTGCACCCATTTCTACCAGCACGGCAAAACCTATCCGAAAGACCTGAAAGCCCAGGTCGAAGCCGCGCTCGGCGAGGTCGGCCGCATAACGGCTAAAAAATTCGGCGATGGCGAAAATCCGCTGCTCGTTTCGGTGCGTTCCGGCGCCCGCGCCTCGATGCCGGGCATGATGGATACCGTGCTCAATCTCGGCCTCAACGACGTGACGGCGACGGCGCTTGCCGAAAAATCCGGCGACCGGCGCTTCGCGTTGGACAGCTACCGGCGCTTCATCACCATGTATTCCGACGTGGTGCTCGGCATCGCGCACCATCACTTCGAGGAAATCCTCGACGATGTTAAGGACCGCAACGGCTACGCGCTCGACACCGATCTCACTGCGGACGATTTGGAGCAGCTCGTCATTCGCTACAAAGAACGCGTCGAGGAAGAAACCGGCAAGCCGTTTCCGCAGGACCCGCATGCGCAATTATGGGACGCAATCGGCGCGGTGTTCGGCTCGTGGATGAACCAGCGCGCCATCACCTATCGCCGCCTGCACAATATTCCGGAAAGCTGGGGCACCGCGGTCAACGTGCAGGCTATGGTGTTCGGCAATATGGGCGAGACGTCGGCGACCGGCGTCGCCTTCACGCGCAATCCGTCGACCGGCGAGAAAAAGCTCTACGGCGAGTTTTTGATCAATGCGCAGGGCGAAGACGTTGTCGCCGGCATCCGCACGCCGCAGGAGATCACCGAAGCCGCGCGCAGGGCGTCGGGCTCCGACAAGCCGTCGATGGAGGGGGCGCTGCCGGAGGCCTTCGCCGAACTGCAACGCATCCACGCCAAGCTCGAGCGGCATTACCGCGACATGCAGGACCTCGAATTCACCGTCGAGCAGGGCAAGCTGTGGATGTTGCAGACCCGCAGCGGCAAGCGCACGGCGCAAGCCGCTCTGCGCATCGCGGTGGAACTCGCGCAGGAGAAATTGATTACCAAAGAGGAGGCGGTGGCGCGGATCGATCCCGCCGCGCTCGATCAGCTGCTGCATCCGACCATCGATCCCAACGCCGAACGCAAGGTCATCGCCACCGGCCTACCGGCCTCGCCCGGCGCTGCCTGCGGCGAGATCGTGTTCTCTTCCGAAGCGGCCGAAACGCTCAAAAGCCAGGGCCACAAAGTGATCCTGGTGCGCGTCGAGACTTCGCCGGAGGACATCCACGGCATGCATGCCGCAGAAGGGATTTTGACGACGCGCGGCGGCATGACCTCGCATGCCGCGGTGGTCGCGCGCGGCATGGGCAAGCCCTGTGTCTCGGGCGCGGGCTCGCTCCGCGTCGATTACCGCGCGCAGACCATGACCGCGGGCGGCACGGTGCTGAAGAAAGGCGATACGCTCACCATCGACGGCTCAACCGGCCAGGTGCTGGCCGGCAAAGTGGCGATGCTGCAGCCGGCGCTCGCCGGCGAGTTCGCCACCGTGATGCAATGGGCCGACGCGTTCCGCAAACTGAAAGTGCGCGCCAACGCCGATACGCCGGCCGACGCCCGCGCCGCCGTCAAATTCGGCGCCGAGGGCATCGGGCTATGCCGCACCGAGCATATGTTCTTCGACGAGGACCGCATCCGCGCGGTGCGCGAGATGATCTTGGCGGGCGACGAAAAAGCGCGCCGCGCCGCGCTCGCCAAACTTCTGCCGATGCCGCGCGCCGATTTCGTCGACCTGTTCAAGATCATGGGCGGCCTGCCGGTGACGATCCGGCTCCTCGATCCGCCGCTGCACGAATTTTTGCCGCATAGCGAGAAAGAAATCGCCGAAGTGGCCAAGGCGATGGGCGCCGATCCGCAAAAGCTCGCGGATCGCGCCAGAGAACTGCATGAATTCAATCCCATGCTCGGCTTTCGCGGTTGCCGGCTCGCCATCGCGTACCCTGAAATCGCCGAAATGCAGGCGCGCGCGATTTTCGAGGCTGCGGTCGAAGCCGGCCGCGCGACCGGCCAACCGGTCGCGCCGGAAATCATGGTGCCGCTCATCGCCAGCAAGATCGAGCTCGACATCGTCAAGGAGCGTATCGACGCCATGGCGAAAACCGTCGCGGCCGAAACGAAGAGCAAGATCGAATATCAGGTCGGCACCATGATCGAATTGCCGCGCGCGGCACTCATGGCCGGCGAGATCGCCGAGACCGCGGAGTTCTTCTCATTCGGCACCAACGATCTGACGCAAACCGCCTTCGGCATCAGCCGCGACGACGCCGCGAGCTTTCTGGGCATCTATACGTCGAAGGGGATTTTGCCGGCCGACCCGTTCGTATCGCTCGATTGCGACGGCGTCGGCGAATTGATCCGCATCGCCACCGAACGCGGCCGCAAAGTGCGGCCGAAACTGAAGCTCGGAATTTGCGGCGAGCACGGCGGCGATCCGGCTTCGGTCGCGTTCTGCCACGAGGTCAAGCTCGATTACGTCTCGTGCTCGCCGTTCCGCGTGCCGATCGCGCGGCTCGCGGCGGCGCAAGCCGCGCTCGGCAAGGGCGCGGCTGTGGATGGATAGTTGGAACAGAAAATTTTTGTTCGTATCCTTGTTCGTGGTTAATGAAATTCCAAGATCATGCATGCGCACGCATGCGTACGAAACTTTCGCAAATAATTTCGCAAGCATAATTTCGAACTCTCGTCGCGAAACGCGCGCACATTCGCGCGATTAACGCCTTCGCAACGTTAACTCGACAATAAACAAACCCGTCGCATTCGAGCCACTGCGGTGGCGTTTCCATAATCGTGTATCGCGTTGCGTTGTGCGCGTGTTGGCGTAGGGGTGGTTGTGGCGTCGCGTATCGGGGTGTCGCGTAGCCGGGTCTTGGGCGCGTCGTGTTCGGCGCGCTTGTGGTTCAGCGCTTTTTGCATCGCCCTGATGCCGACATCGATCGGTTATCAGGATCTCGCTTCGCTCATTACGCGCGAGCACGGCGTCACCACAAGCTGGCACATGATCGCTTCGCCGCTCGGCACCGTCCAGGCGGCGACGTTCAGCTATACGCGACCGATCGGCACGGCCATTCCGGAACCGCTCGGCTTTCAGGACGTCAATTTCGACCCGCGTACGCTCGACGCTTATACGTGGAAGATCGACGAGCCGCTGACCGTCCAGCACGCGCGACAGATCGAATATCCGAGCGTCAATCGCGCGCAGAAGGGCGACCGCCTGCCGGCAAGCAACATGACGCCGGCGTCGACCGCGCCGGCGGCCTTGCCGCAATTGCAACCGGTCAGCGCGCCGGCCGCATCGCCCGTATCGCCCGCATTGCAGCCGGCGCCGCCGCCGACCGTGGCGCCGCAGCCAGCCAAACCTGAACTACTCAAGACCGAGCAGCACGCGGAAGGAAACGACGCCGCGCCGCTTGTCGTGCAGACGGACGTTCACCACGACGTGTCGGCGGCAATGGCGCCGGCAGCCGACACGAGCGGCGACGATTTGGTCGCGGCCGGCGGCTCGCCCGATTTAGCTGCGCCCGGCGACGGCGACGAAACGTTGTCTTCGCTCGATGAAATGTCGTTCCTTGACGACGATTCCGGCGACCGCAGCGCCGCGATCTATTTCGGGACCGGCGTCATGGGTTCGCGCGAGGGCCTGGAGAGCTGGGCGCCCGGAGCGGCGCCAATTCTGGTGCCGCCGTCGGAAGATTCCGGCATAAAACTTTCGGCGTTCGAAGGCGCCGATTACAGCGCCGACGAGGGCGGCGAGTCGGTGGCCGGCAAGGATGACACGAGCCGGTTGGAAAGCCCGGCGCAACGCCTCGGCCTCGAAGGCCAGCCGCGTGCTCACGCGGAGAAGTGCCTCACCGAGGCGGTCTATTTCGAGGCGCGCGGCGAGCCGTTCACCGGCCAGGAAGCGGTTGCGCAGGTCGTGATGAACCGCGTGTTCTCGGGCTACTATCCGCACGACGTCTGCGGCGTCGTGTTTCAGAACGCCGAGCATCATCTGGCTTGCCAGTTCACCTTCGCCTGCGAAGGCAAAGACCTGAGCCGGATCGACGAGCCGGATATGTGGCAGCAGGCGAAAGAAATCGCCAAGAAAATGCTCGACGGCAAAATCTGGCTCGCCGATATCGGCCACGCCACGCATTACCATGCCTACTGGGTGCACCCGAGCTGGGTGCATGAAATGGTGAGATTGTACCGGCTCGGCGTCCACACCTTCTATCGTCCGCGCGCCTGGGGCGACGACGAGCCGACGTGGAGCCCGGCCGCGGTCAAGGCCGACACGCCGGCCGACAAACCGCAAGACGCTACAACAAGCGCCGCAACTCCTGCCGCGGCGACGCCGATCCCCGAGGCGGCGGCCAAGGGTCCCCAAGCCGTCGCATCGCCCGCGCATGCGGACGTGAAGAGCACGCAGACGGCGAAACTCTAGCCTCCATCGTCATCATCCGCGAAAGCGGATGATCCGGTAATCATTGAATTGAACGTTGGCGCGCATTTCGCGGCGTGCGGATTGCTGGATGCCCCGCATTCGCGGGGCATGACGCCTACATCTCGATATCGAGCCCGACGTCGAGATTCGTTACCGAATGAGTGAGCGCGCCCGACGAAAGATAGTCGACGCCGGTTTCGGCGATGGCCGCGGCGCTGTCGAGCGTGATGCCGCCGGAGGCTTCGATGACCAGGCGGCCGGCGACCAGGGCGACGGCCTTGCGCATCGATGCAAGATCGAAATTGTCGATCAGCACCACGTCGGCCAGTCCGACATCGAGCACTTCGCGTAACTGATCGAGCGAGTCGACCTCGATCTCGATTTTGACGAGATGCCCGGCGGCTTGTTTGGCGCGCTTGAGCACCGCCGCGATGCCACCGGCCACCGCGATGTGGTTGTCCTTGATCAGCATCGCGTCGTCGAGGCCGAAACGGTGATTGTAGCCGCCGCCGCAGCGCACCGCGTATTTTTCCAGCGCGCGCAATCCCGGCGTGGTCTTGCGCGTGCAGATGACGCGCGCCTTGGTGTGCGCGATGCGGGCCACGAACGCGGCGGTGACGCTGGCGATGCCGGAAAGGTGGCCGAGGAAGTTGAGCGCAACGCGTTCGGCGCCGAGAATGGCGCGCGCATTGCCGGAAATCGTCATCAGCTTGGCGCCGGCCTTGACCGTCGCGCCGTCGCGCGCATGGGGCGCAATCTCAATTTCGGGCGACAGCCGTCTGAAGGACGCCGCTACGAGCGGCAGGCCGGCGATCACGCCTGATTGGCGCGCATTGAGGTCGGCGCGGCCTGGCGCGTCCTCCGGCACCGTCGCGATCGAAGTGATATCGCCGGCACGCCCGAGGTCTTCCTCGAGCGCGCGCGTTACCGCCGCTTCGATCTCGAGCGGGGAGACAAACGCGTCGGCGCGGAAAAGCGACATGGTGGGCGACATGGCAGGCAACATGGCAGACGATTTGGCAGGCGATATGGCAGACGATTTGGACACTAAAATTGGGCCGGAAATCCATATGCGCTGCCAAGGCCTATGGCAAACGGCGTCTTATTCCATGCGCCTGCGGGCGGATCAGCCATGCGCCGGACGATCCGGGGGGTGGAAACTTTTGTTTGGGCGATCGGGAGCGACGCTCTATGCTGCGCGGCTTTTCGCAGCTGTACATTGCCGGGCGACATGAAGGTTTATTCCAAAGAAGTCGACAGTTGGCGCACGCCGTGGCTGATAATCGGCTTCGGGTGCCTGATCACGATCGTTGCCTATGGGCCGCGCTCGACGCTGGGCTTTTTTCTCACGCCGATGTCGACCGCGCATCACTGGGGCCGCGACGTATTCGCGTTTGCGCTCGCGCTGCAGAACTTGCTGTGGGGCGTCGGCCAGCCGCTCGGCGGCATCATCGCCGATCGCTTCGGCACCGTCCGCGTGCTTTGTGCGGGCGCGATATTTTACGGTCTCGGCTTTGCGTTGATGGCTCACGCCACGAGCGAGCCGGCGCTCGACCTTTCAGCCGGTGTCCTGATCGGGTTCGGCCTTGCCGGCTGTTCGTTTCCGGTCGTGCTCGCGGCGCTGGGCAAGCTCGTGCCGAAGGAATGGCGCTCGACCGCCTTCGGCTTCGGCACCGCGGCGGGCTCGTTCGGGCAATTCCTTTATTCGCCGGTCGCGGTGGGGCTGATGGATATATTCGGCTGGCAACAGACGCTCCTGATCTTTGCGCTGAGCATGGTCGCCGTGCTGCCGCTGTCGCTCGCTTTAGCGACACCGCCTTCGGCAGCGACGCGTGAGGCCGGATCGCAATCGCTGCGGCAGGCGTTGCGCGAAGCATGCGCGAATCGCTCCTACATCCTCTTGGTGCTCGGTTTTTTTACCTGCGGCTTTCAGCTGCAGTTCATCACCGTGCACATGCCGGCCTATCTTGTCGATCGCGGCCTGTCGGCGGAAGTCGGCGGCTGGACCATCGCCACCATCGGGCTGTTCAACATTGTCGGTTCGGTCACGGCCGGCTGGCTCGGCGACCGCATGCCGAAGCGTTATTTGCTGTCGATTATTTATTTCGTCCGTGCGGTGGCGATCTTTGCGTTCATTTTGTTTCCGGTCACGCCGTCCACTTGTCTGATTTTCGGCGCAACCATGGGCTTGACGTGGCTTTCCACCGTGCCGCCGACCAATGGCATCATCGCGCTGATGTTCGGCACGCGCTGGCTGGCGACGCTCGCTGGCATCGCCTTCTTCAGCCATCAAGTCGGCGGCTTTCTCGGCGTCTGGCTCGGCGGCCTCGTGTTCGACCGCACTGGCTCCTACGATGCGGTGTGGTATCTGGCGATCCTGTTCGGCGTGCTCTCGGCGTTGATCAATATACCGATCGTGGAGGAGCCGGTGCCGCGCCTGGCAATGGTCCCGGCCGAATAGCCGCTGTCGTCCCATGTCGTCCCATGTCGTCCGATGTCGTCCCATGGGCGAGCGACACGGCGCCGTTTCTTGAACGGCTACGGCCGGCCGTGACACACTAGAGCCGGGAGTATCGGCATGGCGACCTTCAAGGCGATCGTCGTCGATAAAGCGGACGCCGGCCAAACGGTGCGGCTCACCGATTTCGACGAAAAGGATCTGATGGACGGCGACGTCACCGTCGGCATCGAATACTCGACGGTGAACTACAAGGACGGTCTCGCGGTCACCGGCAAGGCGCCGGTGGTGCGCCGCTTCCCGATGATCGCCGGGGTCGATTTCGCCGGCACGGTCGTCGCCTCCTCGCACCCAAGCTGGAAGCCGGGCGATAAGGTCATCCTCAACGGCTGGGGCTTGGGCGAGACCCATCTCGGCGCCTACGCCGAAAAAGCGCGCATCAAGGGCGATTGGCTGGTGCGGCTGCCGCCGGGCATGACAACGCGCGACGCCATGGCGATCGGCACCGCCGGCTATACCGCGATGCTCGCGGTGATGGCGCTGGAGCGGGCCGGACTTAACCCGCCGCGCGGTCCGATTGTCGTGACCGGCGCCGCCGGCGGCGTCGGCTCGGTTGCCACAGCGCTCCTCGCCAAGCTCGGCTATGCGGTCGTCGCCTCGACCGGCCGGTCGGACGAGACCAACTATCTCAAGGGACTTGGCGCCTCCGAGGTGATCGAACGCAAGGAATTGACCGGCCCGGTCCGCCCGCTGGCCAAGGAACGCTGGGCCGGCGGCATCGATGCGGTGGGCTCGACCACGCTTGCCAATGTGCTCTCGATGACGCGCTACGGCGGCGCCGTTGCCGCCTGTGGACTTGCCGGGGGAATGGACTTGCCGACTTCCGTTGCCCCGTTCATTCTACGCGGCGTCTCGCTTCTGGGCATCGACTCGGTCATGTGCCCGTTGCCGCTGCGGCAAGAGGCGTGGCGCCGCCTCGCGACCGATCTCGACCGGTCGAAGATCGCGGCGATGACAAGCGAAATCGGGCTCGCCGACGTTATTGCCGCGGGCCAGCGTATCGTCGAGGGACGGGTACGCGGGCGCATTGTGGTAAAAATCGGGTAAAGGCTGCAAAATTTCGCTCCGATTTTCGAGCATCATGCGAGGATGCTATGGTAAGGGGACGGTTAAGAAGTCTTGTTAACATCGCGCTTAAGTCGGGACTGGAGTCGTCAATGTTGCGGCGCGTAGGTGTCGTTTGTGCGTGCGTGGTGGGGGTCGGAATCCTAGGGACAAGTCTGGCGCTTGCCGAGGATCTTGGACCGGAACAGGCCCGCGCCTTCGTGGTGGGCAAGCTGTTCTCCTATAGCTGCTTCGAGGGCACTGCCGGGAGCGGGCGAATTTTCGCCGACGGCTCCGTGGTCGGCACGATCAGAATTCGCGGCCAGGGCCAGACCCGCTTCGCGGCCTTGCCGGCCGGAACGATAAGGGTGGACGGCACGTCAATGTGCGCGCATCTGTCCGGCTTGCCGATTACGCCGTGCTTTAGGGTGCAGAAGCTCGATTACCGAAGCTTCCGCGGCTCGGTCGCCGGACTAGGCTTCGCTTATTGCGACTTCTACCAGCGCAATCCGCGCACCGAACTCCTCACCAAGCGCGCCGAGCCGCGGCCGGCAGCGACGCCGATCGCGAATATGCGTCCGATATTGCGGCCGTCGTTGCAAGAATAACCGCAGGGTGGGCGGTGCGCCCGCTCGCTTGTTAAAGATTTTGCGTTCAGCGATTTTGCCCGCCCTATTCGAGATCGAGCCGGAACGGCGTCGCCTCGGCGGTCAAATCGCCGCGGCCGATGCTTTCGATCGCGGCGATCATGCGGCCGTCGCGGCCCAGTAGCCGATCCGCAAGCGAGACGATGCGGATATTCGGTGTCGCGGTCGGCGAGGCGCGCCGCAACGCGTGCGCGATACTGTCCTCGTCGCGTTGCGGGTTGAGCGCGCAGACGGTTGCGAATGCGCCGGCGGTCGAGCGGCTGATTCCGGCGAAGCAGTGGACCACGAGCGGCGCGCGCCGATCCCAGCCGCGCACGAAGCT
>Ga0210394_10002267_pt1 | contig 26865 bp, 24 predicted proteins | sample IncBWC12MmetaG_FD_160121 | JGI IMG/M metagenome (GOLD analysis project Ga0210394, IMG submission 160121) | Forest soil microbial communities from Barre Woods Harvard Forest LTER site, Petersham, Massachusetts, United States - Inc-BW-C-12-M | ecosystem: Environmental > Terrestrial > Soil >...
CCCTGGCAAGCTGCCAACCTGGTTCATCCTTCACACTCGGATCAGCCTCCTCATCGCAACCTCTTTTGAAATGCCTAGCGTGACCTCCTCGCGATTTGTACGTACCTCGAACTAGCGACTATGCACCTCAGAATCCCGAGGGTAGAATCCATTCGAGGTGCGACCGGGGTTCGAACCTTGAAGAGACACTTCAGACCTTGAACCGCTTTCGCGCAGGTAAAAGAGATGGCAATTCATTCCACCGCAGCGTTTCTCGCAAAACCCGATGACCAGCCGCTTGCCACAAACTTCCTTGCGCATCCAATACCCAAATGCAAGTTTCCAGGCGTAGAGACGAAGTCGAGCTCGGCATATCAACTGGTGCACGATGAATTACTTCTCGACGGGAATTCACGCCAGAACCTTGCGACTTTCTGCCAGACCTGGGTCGAGCCTGAAATCCGCAAACTGATGGATGAATGTATAGACAAGAACCTCATAGACAAGGATGAGTATCCTCAGATGGCGGAGATCGAATCGCGATGTGTCCGCATGCTTGCGGATTTGTGGAATTCTCCGGAATCAGAGAACGCACAAGGGTGTTCAACGACTGGATCGAGCGAAGCAGCAATGCTCTGCGGTCTCGCGATGAAGACGCGATGGCAAACGAAGAGGCGAGCAGCAGGCCTGCCCCAGCGCAAGCCGAACATTGTCTGCGGCCCCGTTCATGCTTGCTGGCCCCGGTTTGCCCGTTACTTCGACGTGGAATTGCGCGAGATTCCCTGCGAAGGCAGCCGGCTCCTGATGTCCCGCGATGAAGTCGTCAAGCGCTGCGATGAAAATACGATCGGTGTGGTACCAACGCTTGGCGTAACATACACGCTCCAGTATGAACCGGTGCGTGAAATCGCGCTGGCGCTCGACGATCTGGAAGAGGAGCGCGGCCTTGATATTCCGATTCACATTGACGGGGCAAGCGGTGGTTTCATCGCGCCGTTTCTGCATTCATCGGTGAAGTGGGATTTTCGCATCCCTCGCGTCAAATCGATCAACGCCTCAGGACACAAGTTTGGGTTGGCGCCGCTTGGATGCGGGTGGGCGGTGTGGCGCTCGGCACGCGAGCTGCCGGAAGAACTGGTGTTTCGGGTCAAGTATCTCGGCGGGAATATGCGCACCTTTGCGCTGAATTTTTCGCGGCCCGGCGGACCAATCGTGGCTCAGTATTACAACTTTATCCGTCTCGGCCGCGATGGCTACACCAAGGTGATGCGGGATTGCGCCGCTGTTGGCATTTGGTTAGCCGATCAGATGAGAAAGCTGGGAATATTCGATCTGATCTATGACGGGCGTGACGGAGTGCCCGGATGCACGTGGACGATTCGAAAGGGAGAAGACCCAGGGTTCACTCTCTACGATCTGGCTGACCGCTTGCGGGTAAAGGGCTGGCAGGTGCCCGCGTATCCCATGCCGCCGAACCGCGAGGACATGGTTGTGCAGCGCGTGTTGACACGCCTCGGTGTAAGCCGCGATCTTGCCGGACTTCTGTTTGAGGACATTGAGCAGGCGTTAAGACATCTCCGTCAAAACCCTCCCAGGAGATCGCTCAGCCATCGCGATGCGGGCGGTTACCTGCACAGCTGAAGATCGATCTTGTCCATCCCTGTCCCCTATTCCAGCGACCTGTTATGAGCGACCTTAAACCGGTTCGCCTCAAGATGCGACTCGACGTAGTCAGGCTTTCAAACTAGCCTCGGAGAGTCATCACTTACCGGAAGGAGGTCGATATATGGCGGACCACGAGAGTGAACTGGAGTTCGAGCTCGAGGACGAATTCCACGAAGGGGAATTCGAAGGCGAGGATGAGGCTGGCCTGGAAGGTGAGGGCTGGCTGGGCGCGTTGGGTAACATCGCGGGCAGCCTGCTTGGCGAGAGCGAAGATGAACTCGAGAGCGAGCTTGAGGACGAAGGCGAGGATGAGGCTGGCCTTGAGGGCGAGGGCTGGCTGGGCACGTTGGGTAACATCGCGGGCAGCCTGCTCGGCGAGAGTGAAGACGAACTCGAAGGTGAGTTTGAAGATGAAACCGAACAGTTCTCGTTCGGGAGCTTCTTCAAGAAGGCACTTCCGGTACTCAAGCAGGTCGCCAAGGTAGCTGCACCCATCGTCGGCACGGCGATCGGCGGGCCGCTCGGCGGGAAGCTTGGAACCATGGCTGCCGGAGCTCTAGGGGAGGCCGAGGACGAAGACGAGGGCGAATACGAGATGGAATCGGAATCCGAAATTGCTCACGAGATTGCCTCTCATGAATTGACGCACAACGAGGCCGTTGCCGAGATGATGGCGGAGGCCGCATCTCATGAAGCGCACGAAGGTGAAGCAGAAGCGATGGCCGGCGCGGCGGTGATGACCGTGATTTCGCCGCGGGACCGGAGAGCTCTGCGCGGCATCCTTCGTGACCTGACGCGGGGAGCGGCGATTCTGACGCGTATTCTGCGCCGCCGTCGCAGCACGCGAATCGGTGTGCGAGCGATTCCCACCATCATGCGGCGCACGGTAAAGAGTCTTAAGCGGCAGGCTGCCAAAGGGATGAAGATCACCAAGCGGCGTGCCGGACGCACGGCCGCCAAACAGATCCGGAAAGTGCTGGGCAACCCGAAGGCATGCGCTACAGCGATACGGCGCAATGCGAAAGTCAGTAGCGCTTACAAGCGTCCCCGCCGCGCCCGCCGTAACTTTGGGACGCGCCGCCGCCGCAGTTCGGTCTAGTCAAAGACGAGACCAGGCAATTCGACCAATGATGCAGGAGGATTCATCATGGCGTACGAGTATGAAGGCGAATTGGAAGCCCTGCCGGAGCTTGAAGCTGAATTTGAAGAAGAGTACGAAGACGAATCGGAAGAGGAAATGGAAGATGAATCGGAAGACGAGGCAGTGCTTGAGGGTGAGGGCTGGCTCGGAGCGCTTGGAAACATTGCTGGCAGCCTGTTGGGCGAAGGCGAAGATGAATACGAGGGCGAGGATGAGTATGAGGACGAGATCAGCCCCATTCGCAAGATCTATCCAGACGCCATGATGGAACACCTCGGAGAAATGGCCGCAGAAGCGGAGACCGAAGACGAAGCAGCCGAGCATTTCCTTCCGTTGATTGGGATGGCAGCGAGCAAGCTTCTTCCGGTGGTGGCGAAGGCGGTGGCTCCAATGGCGAAGAGGGCCCTGCCGAAAATCGCGAAAGCCTTGACCAAAGCCACCCCGCAACTCACGCGCGGTATCGGCAAAGTCGCTAAGGTCCTTCACCGCGATCCGAAGACGCGGCACCTTCTTCGTGCCGTCCCAGGTATTGCCAGGCGCACGGTTGGAAATATAGCTCAACGGGTAGCACGTGGCGGGCAAATCACGCCGCGTGCAGCGGTGCAGACCCTGGCGAAACAGACGCGCAGAGTCCTTGGTTCTCCCCGGCACAGGACACAAGCGCTTCGCCGTCATAATCGGCTGGAACGGAGGTTCCACGGACACATCGGCAAAGGGATGGTCCGTCCGCACTGGCGCTACGGAACCGCCCGCGCGACTCGATCGGGACGGCCGGTGGCGGGGGCTCCTGGTGTCGCCTACGGCGGACCCAGCGCCGCACGCGGTGTTCGCCCTTCCCGAGCCATCGGGAGTGGCGCGGCGCCCGGCCGGATTGTCGGAGGTCAATGCACCTGTGCTGCATGCCCCACATGTGGCACGCCGAGCGGTGCACGATCAGCGCCAACTCCTCCTCCTGCTCCTGCATATTGCCGCTGCTGCGGACAAGTGATCCGGTAAAGTTCTTTCTTCCTTGGAGAGCGCTATGGGCACGTTAGCCGAAAACCCGCTTGGAACAACCGTGCGGAAAGAGCCGCCTGCACAGAGGCGGTCACATGGCACAGGCGGAGCTGCCCAGGTGTTGGCGCCGTGGCTGAGAGCGCAATCCATCAATGTTACCCGCCATGCGGCCGCGCTCCGTCCGTTCAAGCGCGAAGAGTTTGGGTCAGGACCTGCGGCGCCGTCTGAGGGCCACATCCAGGTAGTAAACGATCTCATTACGAATCTGCGGCGCGGCCTTCTTAAGGTGTCGGACAATGTTCATCACGCGATCGCCAACGCAAACACGGAAACGAGTTCGCGGCGTCTGCAGGCTGTGGTCACGCGCAAGGATAAGGCGCACCGCTGGGTACAGGGGATCGAGAAGATTTGGGACTTTTACTTCGAGCTTTTCGGTCAACGCCAAGGAAAGTACGGGGATTGGTTGTTGAGCTGCGATCGCATCGCGATGGATTGTTACCAGGCTGCCTACACGGGTTTGGGTACGGCAAGATCTGTTCCCGCTCCGCCGCCATTTTGTTACATGAGGACGGGCTTTGCTCCTGCCACGATTCGGCGCGGTATCCGTATGCGAAGGCTCGGGAAACAATTCAATCCGTTCCCCCTGGTGCAGTTGCCTTACCATCGCCTGGTCAATCCGTGGACGCTTGGCGCGGTTATGCATGAAGTGAGTCACAATTTGCAGCACGACCTGGGGCTCAACAAGGACATCCCACGCCAGGTCGGGCTGCGCCTGCTGAAGGGAGACATGGGGCGATCCGTCGCATCGGTGTGGGTACGTTGGAATCGTGAGATGTTCGCTGACATGAGCGCCTTGCTGCTAGGTGGGCCTGAAGTCGTCGGTTCTCTGATGGACGTAATCGGTCGAGCGCCGGCAGCCGTGTTTGGATTTAGACCGACGGGGCCGCATCCGACGCCATACCTGCGATTGCTGATCAGCGCAGAGATGCTGCGCCGCATGGGGTTCAAAGACGAGGCGGAGCAATACGCGCGGGCGTGGACCCGTATCTATCCCAATCCTCAGGCTGGAACCATACCGAAGAGGGTGCTCGCGACGTTTCCCAAAGCGTGTTCTCTTGCCGTTGATGCCATGTGTTTTCAACCCTTCCCGTCATTGGGAAATAAGCCCCTGTCGCAGGTGATCCGCTTCGAAAAGAAGGATCAGAAGATGATCGAAGAATCGGCACAGCGTGTTGCCGCCGGAGTGGACCCCGGAATCATCCCTGAACGCTTTCTGATTGGCGCGGCCCGCCTCGCGTTGAATCGCCGTATGGCCCGGCCGGGAGTGATAACCAAGAATTTCTACAAAGAACTCGTCAGGAGATAGCCGTGGCGTTAGAAGCGACATTTCGCGGACTATCCATTTACCTGCATCAACTGCATGATGCGCTGAATGAGTTGAATGTAACCCTGGGGGATAAGCCGCCGGACGACGAATCAGCAATAGCGGACGGCCTGGAAGCAGCAGTACTTGATCTCTTGGGGACGCTCCATGATGCGCGTAAAGGGGGGCTGAATGCTCGAAGGGCACTGGGCCCGCCACCGGACCTCGACCGTGTGCGGAGGGCTCTCACTCGATGCCAGGAGCACTTCCACGGGCTTGAGAAGAAGTTTGACTCGGAGATGTTCTCCTACGAGAAGCTGAAGGAGTTGGCGAGACTCGGCAATGCGAGGCGCGCGTGGCTTCCCTGGGCCAACGCAGTAAAACAGGGGATTGAGCAATGCCGGCAGCCACTGGAATTGACCAGCAAGGCGCTGGCAGCTTGCTGGGGCGAATTGGCGGAGCGTCTCGGAACCGTGAACTTTTCTGTGCAGACGATTGGCCAGCAGGTCAGAATGGCGGCTAAGTCGAAGGCCTTCGAGACTGAACGTGTGAACTGAGCAGCAGCGAACGAGGAATAAAAACGGCGCTTCACGCAACAGGGATTGTGACTCTGCCGGAGATGGATCTGAGAATTGCCAGGGCGGAAGGAGAACGAATATGGCGGGAAATGGAAATGGATCGAATGGTCCAGGCCGGGTAACCCGTGACGTGGAGGACGCAGTCACTTATCCAATACTTACGGAACAAGTGACCTTTCCTCGTTCGGGCGGAGGCCCAACGGCCGGAATCAGCTCGCAGCAGAGTGGAACTGGTCTGGGAATGACAGCCGCCCTGGCCATTGGAGACGTTCTCGGATGGAAGGTCAGCAACAGCGATCCAAAGGGGTTCGTCGGAGCACTCACTCAGGCCTTCACTCTAACCGATATTGAAGGTCACGTTGAGTCGAAGTGGAATCCTCGTACTTACGCCGTGCAGACAGACCTCGGTGGCGGCATCACCGGCGCTCAGGCCAGCCTCTACACTCGGGCAAAGGACGCACTGGATCAGTCTCTCTCTCTGCTGGACGGTCTTTATCCCCTGGATCCGGAAGCGGACCCCGAGTATGTGAGAGCGCTGCGGGAGATGGCGCGGAGCCAGATGACCGAGATCGTGCGTGAATTCGGCGCGGTCGGTTTGCCTTCCGTGCTGCGAATCGATACTTACTTCAAGATCCTGTTGGGTCAGGATCCTGGGAAGATCGCGTCCGGTTCATCTCCTGTTCAGTTCGATCCAGATCAGGTTAAGGGGACATTAGGAGACATAAGGGACACTTATGGCATAAAATTCCGTCACAATGAATTCAACAATTCAATAGAAGACGAACAGGATATCACGAATTTCCGTGTGATCTCCGACTACATGACCTCGCTCATGCAGAGCTGGATTGCAAACCGCGAGTTCTTCTTCGTTAAACCGAAACAGCCGGCGTTCTTCGGCACCCAACTGGTGCTGATATCGCGACAACTCAATGTGATTGCTGAGACGGTCGACGAATTACGCTTCGTCTTGGATTCGGTGTTTATCGGTCCCAACGAGCGGCGGACACTGCTACTAAAGTTCAAGGATCCCTTGCCGGCGATGTTCCTTGAGGACATCCTCGAGGAGATCGAAGGCTTCGTGAAGAATGAGGCTCCGAGGCTGCTGCGCGACGGAGGGAAGATCTCGGTCCTTAACAACATCAAGCCTGTGATGGAGTCTTTGCTGGAAATGATCGACGAAGCCAGACACCAGCAGAGAGGCGGGGACTTGCCAGATGGATTCGGCACGGCCAGAGTCCGCCACGCGTTTGACGATCTAAGAAGCCAGCTTGATGAGTTGGTAAAACTGACCGATCAAGTCGAGAAACCTGTTCCGCCGCCGGAAGACAAGCTGAGTATCAGCGGAATTTCAACACCGGTACATCACGCTGGCGCGGACTATAGATTTTCTATTTATGGCAGGAACTTCCATCCACACGCCAGGGTGGACATTCACTCCGTTCAACCGACTTCGGTCAAACACCATGAGTTCTACTCTGCAGAGAGAATCGACGTAATATTGGTCACGACTGAGTTGCAAACAGGCTGGCATGATGTCACGGTGACAAACGCTCGTGACGAAACTGCGACTCTGTTCAAAGCGTTTTATTGGGGCGGCGGCTCCTTCTCCAAAGTAAACAAGGGCGATGGTCCCAACGGCGGTCATTCGACGGCACTTCAAACAACTGCGGCAACATCGGCTCCGGCCGACACTGCAGCACAGACAGTGGCAGGGGCAACCTCCAGTCAGGCTCCAGCCCTAACTGTGACTGTGGCAGCCACGACGCCAGCTCCAGCCCAAACCGCAGCTGTAACAGTTGCAGCCGCGGTTCCGGCACCAGCTCCGGTTCCACCTGCAACTGTAGCGGTGGCGGCCGCGGCACCGGCTCCGGCTCCGGTTCCAGTTCCACCTGCAACTGTAACGGTGGCGGCCGCGGCACCAAACCCAGTTTCATCATCCGTAGCGAAACCGCTGGCTTCAGCTGCGCAGATCTCCATAACGCCGGCGACCTTGCCCAATGCAACGAATGGAACGGCATACTCTGAGACGTTGACCGCGCAGGGAGGGACAGAACCCTACGGTTGGGCGGTTCAGCCCGCTTCCCTCCCGCCCGGACTGAGGCTGAGTCCGGCAGGGGAAATATCTGGAAGACCCAGGAAGAGTGGAAGCTACACACTTGCTGTTGAGGTCACTGACGCCAACTCAGTGAAGCACTCGCAGGGCCTGTCTATTACGGTCGTTTAGGCCTGGCTCAAATGCACGACATGGACTCTCGGGAGACATCTTTGTAGGGACCAACAGAAGCAAGGAGGCGCATCAATGGCTTCAGAAAAAGACTACCAAGGGTTATTCGATCGCATAGCGGCTCTCCGGGAACAGGTAGCCAGCCGGCTTTCGGCGGACCTGGTTTCAAACCCGCCGCTTGCAGACGCGATCACCAAGCAGATTGATGACATGCTGGCCTCTGTGGTCGACGCGGACTCCAAGATCCCCCCACCGCCAGATAAAGGCCTCAGCCAGTTGGTCGGCGTCGGCCCCGATGCTGCGAAGTCCCTCGGCGGCACGCGCATGCCACCCGGCGTGGAACCATACGACGAAACTATCACCTCCGAGCGCATCATCGCCGTGGGAGACATGTACTACCTGTGGCAGCACGAAAAGATCGGAGTCTTCCGCGCAGTTCAGAAACTCCAGGAACTGTTCAAGGCTGGCACGGTAAGACTCTCCGCTGGACCGGGCGCCTTCGCCCTCTATCAGTTTGACCGTCGCGACGTGCTTCGCTATACCAAGGGGGATCGCCTTTCAGCCTATAAGCGAATCTTTGGATATGGTGGAGCGTCAGTGCCAACCGGCTCTCGCGCCAACACAGACTTCCACAAACTCCTATCCCACTTCGTTCACCAGGTAACACTGTTCTGGCGCGACAAGCGTATTTCGGATGTGATTCGTGAGCGTGCGTACGACCCAAGCTTTGGTTCTATCGCCATCGTCCGGCGAGCCGGCCTGGATTTGCGCAACAATCTGAAGTGGTTGTCCTTCGGACACCTTAACGTGCTGCGCGTTGAAGTGATGCAACTACTCGAAGAAGCTTTCAAGATCCTTGACTCCGATGATGTGAAGCGTCTGTTCGGCGCCGACAATGCGTGGGACGTCGTGGAAGAAGTTTTGATCCGCTACTTCAACGAGCGCCTGGTAACTTCGCCTCGTCAGCGGATGGGAGTAACAGGACGCGAAGTCCTGCGCTGGCTGGCTCAGCCGCACATCCTGCAGACCACCAGATCGCAATTTGAGACTCTACTGCTCGAGATAGCGGAGCAGTCGGAAGAGTGGCTTACAAGCGCGCAGGCGATGGGCCTGAGCAAGCGGACTGGATCGCATCGCGTTCTCCCATGGGATCAGTCTCAACCAACGCCGATCAAGGCAAACGGCAGGCAGAAGGCGGGCGTCTCCCCGCAGCGATCGCCGGCACGCGAATTTGAGTATGAAGTTTAACAAACTCACGGCAAGACTGGGTCGAAGTAAGTCGCGACGTGCGACGCGAAGGTTGACTTGCGTGTAACCGTCGCCTCGTTTGGCAGTTAGAAAGCGAGGGAGAATTGTGATAAAGAGCGCTCCACAACTCTTTGAACCGCAGTTGCCTCGACTCGTTTCCGGTCCAAATACGGGCATCAGGCAAAGCCCCCCTGATCGCAGGAGCCGATACGAGGTCCGCTCGCGGCGTCGCCATGGTGATTGGCCAGTTCTCGATCTCCCTGAAATGTTGCTCTGGGTCGAAGCTGTCGATGCAGCTGAATGTAATGATGACTCGTGTGATCCGATATACCCATGAGGTTGGCACGGTACCGGTTGGAGTCGAAACGGTGGGGTGAGACTTGGAACCGTCGCGCGCACTCAGCTACGCTCGTGCCAACAGAGGACGGTTCGTCACCGAGCTGAAGCAGTTCCTTCGCATCCCCAGTGTGAGTTCTCAACCCGAGAGGGCCGACGCGGTCAGGGAGTGTGCCGCATGGCTGGCTCGGCACTTGAAGCGAGTTGGCCTCGCCAACGTGGCTGTCATTCCCACTCGGCGTCATCCGATTGTATGTGGATCCTGGCGGCAAACCGTCGGTCGGCCGACACTCATCATTTACGGCCACTACGACGTTCTGCCTGGAGAACCCCTAAGCGAATGGCGCACTCCGCCTTTCATTCCTACGATCAGAGGCGATAATCTCTACGCTCGCGGTGCGGCTGACGACAAAGGACAGCTCTTCTGTCACATAAAGGCCATCGAATCGTATTTGAACGCCGAACGCACACTCCCCATCAATGTGATGTGCATCTTCGAAGGGGAGGAAGAAATCGGCAGTCCAAACCTGACCGCCTTCGTTGAACGAAATCGCGGCACCTTTCGCGAGGCAGACGTAGCGGTCATTTCCGATACGCGCATGATCTCGGCCGAGCAACCTGCAATCAGTTATGCCCAGCGGGGTGGATTGCGCACCGAGGTCGAGGTCTTCGGCCCGGCGCAGGAGTTGCACTCAGGAGCGCTCGGCGGAGCTGTTCACAATCCCTTGATGGTGCTCTGTGAGATTGTTGCTGGACTGCACGACCGTCACAGGCGCGTAGCCATCCCCGGCTTCTACGATGACGTTCGCGACTGGAGTGAAAAGGAGCGCGCTTACATGGCCCGAACCGGGCCGTCCGACCAGGAGATACTGCGCGCTGCCAAGGTCCACCGGGGCTGGGGAGAAGATGGCTACAGCCTCTACGAACGCACGACGATCCGGCCGGACGTCACCGTGAATGGCCTTGCGGGCGGGCACACTGGAACTGGATCCAAGGGAATCATACCAGCCCAGGCACTCGCGAAAATCAGCTTCCGGCTGGTTCCCGATCAGCAACCAGATAGGGTCGCGAGGCTCTTCCGCGACCATATCGCGCGCGTCACACCACCCACTGTTCGCTCGACAGTGCGTACTATGGCGCCAATCCAACCGGCACTGATTGACCGCCGTCACCCGGCAGTGAACGCTGCGAAGGAGGCCTATAAGCGAGCATTTGGAAAAACCGCGATTTTCATCCGCTCTGGCGGGTCTATCCCGGTGGTTCACACATTTCAACACGCTCTCGGTATCCCTGCCGTCCTGATGGGCTTTGGTCTACCCGGCGACCACATACACGGACCAAATGAAAAACTGAGCCTGTCGATCTTCCACAAAGCGGTTGAAACCTCTATCTCGTATTTTGCGCTGGTATCTCAGTTGAAATCATTCGCCCGCACAAACCAGAGAGAGGAATGGATCGCGTGATCATTGATGGCCATTGCCACGCCGGGAAGGGCGACCGTATGACCGCGCCCTGGAATACTGATGCGGCCATCGAGCCCTACCTGCGACGGGCACGCGCGGCCGGCATTAGAAAGACCGTAGTCATGGCAGCATTCAACACCAACTACAGCAAGGCGAACGCCGAAGTGGCCCGAATTGTCGCGCGCCATCCAGGGTGCTTGATCGGATTCGTCTTCGTTCATGCCACTCGCGACGCGGGCAGGATCTTCAGCATGGTCGCTCAGGCCCTTCGAAAGTGGCGCTTCCGCGGCATCAAAGTCCACGGTTCCGAAGCTATGCCTACACGGGAAGTTTGTGAGACTGCCCGCGCATTTCGTCTCCCAGTATTTGTCGACGTAATCAGCCGTCCCGAGGTTATCGATATGCTTGCGCCTCAGTATCCAGGGGTCAATTTCATCGTCGCACATCTTGGTAGTTACACAGATGACTGGCGCGCGCACCAGCAGGTGGTATACCAGATAGCCCGCTACCCCAATGTCTACGGCGACACTTCGGCTGTTCGCCGGTTTGACTACATTGTCGAGGCCGTCAAGATTGCAGGCCCGCGAAAGCTCATCTTCGGGTCAGATGGACCTTGGATCCACCCGGAACTGGAAATGCGTAAAGTTCAACTGTTAAATCTTCCCAAGCCAGCAGAAGCGTTGGTGCTCGGCGGCAACCTGCAGCGACTGATGGCTCAGGTCCATGTAGGAGAGGCCGCAGAGGACATCGCCCGCCGTGCGGGAGATCGAATTACTCGGAAATTCGCCGGCGAGCAAGGAACGTTCCCGGATCCGGATCATAGCGCAAACCCTGTCCATTTCAGTGAGTTTCGACTCTAGATTTCGATTTCGATGCGGCTTAGCTTATGAGATCGCAAATTTCGGATAGCACCGAGCTCTCAACGGGTTCCCGCTGGACCGCGATGCTCCGAAGGCAAGACTCCCAATTCTAGTAATTGCGCAACCATCGCCGCACGCGACCCAACGCCGAGCTTGGCGAAGATCCGGCGCAAATGAGTGCAGACCGTCCAAGAGCTGATGTTAAGAACGTCCGCGATTACCTTATTGGGATGCCCCTTGGCGACCATTCTCACAATTTCATTTTCACGTGGGCTAAGCCGGATTTGGCTGGAATTGGGCTTGGCCATACGCACCAGGATGTACCGGGAGCCGGAGACCTCGATGTCCACCAGAATCTCTTCTGAGGGCCCACCGCAATTTGTTGCGAAACCATCAATTGATCGCGAACGCCCGATCAACTCCGTGAGCAGACGTACCGCCTCGTCTGCGGCTTTCAGGGTGGACTCGGCAGGGAAGTCCGTCGAGACCAAGAGCGGGCCAGTGTGCATGACCTTTCCTCCATTTGCAAGCGAGACATTTTCCGCCCCGCAATGCATAGGCGCTTGATACTCATCAAGTCTCCCGAGGTTAGGAGATGGAACCTCCCCTATTGGTGACGAATCAGATGAATCCGTTTCGAATTGGGGAAATCCGCAGATTAGGGAAACATATTTCCTGGAGGGGCTCAGCACCAGTCGCCTTTTCGAGTGAAGCTCATTTCTGGTAGCGACTCTTGCCAGCAAAAGCGAATTAGTGCCGTGTTTTCGTTCGATGCTGCACGACACGTAAAGTCGCCCATATGAAGGCTGCGCTATTAAAATGCGCGGCCTTATCGACAGTCGGTCCTATTTGCGCTTTGTGGGCGGTGACCTTGCCGTTCTGGCCTGCTCCCCAAGATCCGCGCAGGGCTGACTACGAAATCGTATCGACAGCGCTCTCCTAGCGTCTCATCCGATTGCCTTAGCGATCTCTTCACCCAGGTCATTCATGAACCGCGCTGCAAAATCCACTGTGGCAAGTCTCAGCGAAATCAGCTTCTCAACGGCATTGGCATCCTTGCCCTTCACAATGATCGTCATATCCGGAGCTTTCTTTCGTTCCACACGCCCGGCAGAGATCTTGTGTTTGACATAGTCGCGGAGTTTGTCGATCGCCACGTGGATGATCGCCTGGGTGGCCGCGCTGGCAAGAATCGTGAGGACAATCTCTCCAGCCGCCATGGTTGCTCTTGCGGTGTGCGCCTGGCTCACGGAGACAGAGCCTGCCTCAGCCAACGCTGAGGCCAGCTCCTCGGCCTCCCGATTGCTCGGGCCGCTCCACTCAATTTTCAAAACCAGGTCCAGGTCCTTCGTTTCGGTCGCCATCGCCATCTTCTCCCTTGTTGGTGTGCGTGTTGACTTCGGCCGTCGTGAGTCCATATTCCACTGTCTGCGCCCCTTTCTTCACAGGCCGGCTGACCAGCGAGGAGACGGCGGCCATTGATGTCTCGACAAGCCACAGCCGGTTGTTGCGGCCATCGTAGTAGGAGACAAAGGCCTTGCCGGAATCGCGGTCCTGCGAATTCAGAGTCATGGCTTCAACCCAATTCGCATTCGGGTTGGAAGGATCCTTGTCAGGAATGCGCGCCGTGACCAGGGCGAGGAATCGGTAGCGGCTATCGTCTGCTCTCCAGCGTTCGTCTCGGCTGCCCAGCAAAGTGAGACGGAGGCGGTCGCCGGAAGGCTCGAAGAACCCAAAACCGCCCGCTGGTGTTTCTGGAGGAAGTTGGCCGCCGCCGCCGATATCGACGGAAGTGTAGATGCTATAAGGATTGTCGAGAATCGATGATGAAAGCTTCCCGGCGTCGATGGTGGAGGCAGGGTCAACCCTAGCGGCGATGACGGCAGCCTGCGTGTCATGCCATCGGGCAGCGAGGCGCAATTTCGGGAGTACATACGCCTGCACCTCGATCGGCGACAGTTCGGCGGCGCCCTTGTTCACCCCGCCTGTGCGCAGGAACCCGCTTCGATCGGCCACGAATCGGGCAAAATCCCTCTCCTCGCTTTTGGGCGCGCGGAAGATGGTGGACCGCACCGGCTCGACGACTATATAGCCTATGTTGTTCTCTCGCAGCACCGAGGTTATGCCCTTGGTGTGGAAGCTCCCGATGAAGGCTATGGGGATGCCTCCATAGGTGGCAGGAGCCTTAGCCGCGGTCACGATCAGGCGGGACATTGTCCGGTTGCGCAGCATGGCATCGCGGAATGTCCTCACATCCAGATCATGTTCCTGAACCTTTAGATCGAGAGTGGCGAAAGCGGACGAAAGCTTCGCTGATTGGGGCAAGGCTGCGGAAGCGCTTCGGACGAGCGATTTGAGCTGGTCCGATAGAAGGTTGTAGAAGTCAATCGACTCCTCGTCGCTCATCTTACCGACGTCTGCCCGTTCCATGGCGGCTGTAATAAGAACCTTCTCAACCAGCAAGAACGATCGCCTGTCGGGCTCGCTCAGGTCGGCATTTTTGGAATCGGGAAGCGCACTTCGCGCCGCTTCAAAGATCGCTTGCAGGGCAGAATCAAAGTTGTTATCCGAGACGCGATCGATGAAGGGTTCGTGGAGGTACCGAATATCGTCGATCTTGTAGGATTTGATCCTGCTTATTGCGGTGTCGCGGGGGTTGAAATGGAGTTCCTGGAAAGCCCGCGGTACGTCCATCCGGAAGTTGCCCACGAGCTGGTAAATCGCTGATTGCCGGCTTTGTGGGCTTAACGCCTGCAATGTTGCGTGCACGCCGCCGTCGGAGATGAGCCGGCCGGAAAGCTCGGGCGGATTGACCCCCGGGAACTCTCCTTCGTTCAGGAAGCAGAACCGCGTTCCCGCGTTCGCTTGAAACAGAGAATCGAGCCCGCGCAACAGCGTGAATCGGCCGACCACGTCAGAATGCGGGTCGTGAATCAATATGACGAACCCGGCCGTTCCCGGTACAGGCGGATATTTGGTCGCCAGCCGCATGGAGCGATAGAATTCGTCACTGAGCTCGAGGGTGCCAGCGGGGTAGTCGACCGAAGCGACTCCCTTTGGAGCAAAGAGCAAATACCCGAACGTCTCATGCTCAGTGCTGAGACTACCGTAATGTACCAGCCCTTTGTTCAAAGCGAAGTCGACAAACTTCGTCCAACTGGCAAGAGGATAGGAGGCAACGGGATCAAGGGTTTTCTTGTTCCAATGTGCCTCGGCGGTGCTATCGGCGAGCTCTTGCTCAACCCAGGTAGACTCGGCCACATGCCTGACCAAAAAGAACTTGCCGTCGTCAATGCGGAAGTTGGGAAATTCCTGTATCGAGCTAGTTTGGACGAGAGCCTTGCCCGCCTCGGGTGTGATAGGACTTCGGTTGACTTGCTGGATTGTAAAAGTGGTGTCGTCGAACTTGATGGAGAGATCCGGTTCGCCTCGTGAGCGCAGTGAGTCGATCAGAGTGCTCAGTGGCGCGAAACCAGACGATGCCACGGGTTCAGTTTGCGCGCTGAGCGGCGGAGTGACCCCGATCCACAGGACAGCGCAAGCGAATAACAGTCTCTGGCGAATGAGATTGATTGTCATAACCACTCCTCCACGCGTTGATTGAACTCCTGAACTTCGAGAATTCGATTACAGATTCGGGCCGCGTCTGCCCATGCGAATCTTCCGCTACCGGCGCGCCCCCGCAGGATGAAATTCAAGCTGCCGCACATCAGAAACTGAAATAGAAAGGCAAGGAATTCCAGGTAGGACTCCTTCATCGTTGCCCCTTCAACAAATTGGGCATGGGCGAGTAGAAGCTGGCGGGCGATCGTGGATCGGTCCGCCGGTTTCATGCCAATAGTGGCACCGGCGGCGGGCGAAAATATGGAATAGCAATGAAACACGCGCATCAACTTGATGTGGGAGAGCCGATCGTGGAGCGGCGCGAGATCGAAGTATTCATCCTCGCTTCGCGTTGCGGATTCTCCGAGCTCCCATTCCCCGCTTCCCGATTCGAAGTCAGCGATAAAGACGCGCGTATCCGGATTCAGCAGCGCCTCGGTTAGTGCGTCATGGCCGGGGTTCTTGAGCCACCGCAGGGACACCTGTCCGTCTGGAAACGGCACGTTCTGCAATTGGCCTAGAATCGTCTCCGCCACAGTCGTTCCCGCAACGACCAGTTCAGCGTCGAGCGCCTGGCGAAGATGCGGATAAGTATTCAGGACTACAACGGTGCCCCGGATGAGGGACTCAGCATCTTCGAGGAGGGCGATAAGATCGCGTCTGTATCCGACCACTTGGGCGAACGTTCGATCGGTCACGATCCACTGAATGGATTCATACGCTTCGAAGCCAGGCATGCTTCTTCGAATGAATAGCGGCAGGGGAACGCGCAATAGCCACGATTGCCCTTCGTCAACCTTGACAAGCAACATTCGGTTTTTTGTCTTGGGATTAATCGCGTTCCGGCTCCACGAGGCGAACCACGCACCGAACTCTTCCACAGTCCTCTGCCTTAGATCTTCAAGCTCCCTTGTGGTTGGTACGGGAAGGAGGAATGACTTAGTCCGCGTGCTTCCACCCGGAGCGAACAGGAATTGACATAGAGAAGACTCGTCCGAGGAGGCAATCGCGAGGAGGTCAATGGACTCCGTGCCGGCTAGACGCCGCGAAGCGTCGATGTCGGCGAGTAATTCGCTTTTCCGCCTTGCACACCAAGACGCACTAGGGGGCCACATGACACACCTCCCCTGACTTGGGCCCGAGACTCTCCAAGGCGAACGCTGAGAAAAGTTGAGCCAGCTTTCGAACTTAAGACCCCGACTGAGCTAGCGCTTCGAGCACAAATGGTTTATGACGAACCTGGAAATCGGGGTTTCAGAACGTAGACATCGATTCGGCCGTCGTAAGTGGGTACGTTCAATCGGCCGTCTGAGACGATCGGGGGACAGAATTTGCTGAAGCCGAATGCGATGCCGGCCATTGTGCTGTCCCACAACGGCTTCGGTCGAGACGTCCCATCGGCATTTGGCGTCTGGCGCGAAAGCGGTTGCACCGTACGCGCGTGCGATCCCTGGCACCACCGCCTGGTTTGCGTTTCCGTCGATCGGCGCCAAGGGAGCCTCCGCGGAGCCGTAAATTGAGGGAAGTGTTACAGCCTCCGACTCGAGAGCTAGGAAATCGGGAACCGCCGCATGACAAAACGTTGCTGTCAAACACCGGCAGATGAAATGAAACGGCTGCCCGATCACGCGTGCTTCGCAATGTTATGCAGAAACGGCAAAAGCATTTCACAAATGGATTTCGACGGGGCCGCCGCGAGCAGTTTCCCCTATGGACACAAGGAGGGATTACCACTCTTGAAGACTTGAAGAGAGGTTGCGACTTGAAGCCTTGAGGCGTCTGCTCTGCAAGAGCGGACCGACGGCTGCGACTTCAGATCATTCTTTAAGTGAGGAAATATCTCCGGCCATCTATTCTCTAACCACCCGGAACACAGAATCCGCCAACTCTTCGAATTGTCCGTTGGTGGAGTCCCTATCGAGCCGAAGGTGATAGATTCCGGGCGCTAAGATCGATGCCGGTACAACGATGGTGCTCCGCCTCGCAGCAGAGAGGACCGTGGCCGGAAACTCCTGGGCCCAAAGTTGTTGACCACTTCCCGAAAGCAGCACTTCCCGATATTTTTCAGCCAAAGGTGGGGAAAGCTCCCAATCGATCCGCGCAAATCGTGCGTCGGCCGGGACGCGAAATACCGTCGGATAGACAGTGCGGGTTGCGGATGCAAATTCGATTACCGGCATCCGGTCCACCGCGTCCTCCATGCCACCGGGGGTTCCAGCCGATGGCTCGCCCATCCGGGCGGCTCTCCGATTATCGGCAGCCGATGCGGTCTGCAGTTGCGTCAGCTCGTTTCGCACCTCGCTGGCGATTTGCACCTGCCTCTGAAGCTGCATCTGCTCGACACCAGCCAAAACAGCGAGCAAAACTGAGGCTGTCGCCGCGAGAAATGCTCCATACTTCCAGGAAAAGAGGACCCGATTGCTGCCGCGCGGAGCGATCTTCCGTTTCACGGGATTTTCCTGAGCCGGCGCTTTTTGGGAATACTCGATAAGCGCGAATGCAAACCTGAGCTTTTGTCTGCGCTCTTCTGTGATTAGGAATTGCTCATCAAATCCTTGCCTCTCTTGCTGAGTTATGCGGCCGAGAAGATAGTCATCGATGAGTTCATCCTCGGCAGTCTGGAGAAAGAGGGCATCCAGTTCACCGGCCAGAACTGCCTCCTCCACGCGACACTCCTCCTCTTCGCTGGCAATGCCAAGGAGGAACCGGCGATAGATTTTGTCCGGCGAAGAATTCAACTCGCCCTCACAATGATTATGATTCGTCCGTACATAGCATTTCGCCTTTGACCTCGCAATTGGCCACGCACTGGCGCAATTCGTTTCTGAGCCGGAACACCTGAATGCGAAGCGCGTTCAAACCGATTCCCAACTCTTCGGCCAGAAGCTGCCTTCCGTCGATCTTCTCCCGTTTGTCGCTTCGATAGTACCGAATTATAAGCACCTTCTTGGCTGGGGGAAGTGCGTTCAGGCAATGCTCCAGGCAGGCTTGGCGGAGACTGTCAGGCTCGGGGTTTAGAGGGATGGCGGGCAACTCAGTATGGGTTTCCGAGATTGGATCGGTGGGAAGTCTGCGCTCCTTGCGGAGCCATTCCAAGAAGACAATGCGCGCTACCGCGCGAAAAAACAAAGCCTTGTCTCCCTGATAATGAAAATCGGGCTTCAGCACCGCCCGCGCAGTCCTGTCAATGGTTTCGTCGGCGAGTTCTTCCGGAACGTAGCATCCACGCCATCGGAACAACAGAATCAGTTTCCCACGGATTTCCTCGTACCTCTGCGCACCGGATAATTGATCCTCGCCCAGCCAAAGCAAAAAACTCTGCATGACTTCAGGGCTCTCCATTCCGACGTGCCCTCCTGGAGCCCGGAAAACGTGTCCGGCAAAATGAAATTCCTTCGGTTGCCGGTCCAACACCAACCGGAAACAGGGATGCGTCCGCGCACGACCTCACTCCCAGAATCGATGAATTTGCGAAGAAAGAAGTGAGCTAAACGGGGGAAATCTCTCCCATTTTCACATTCCAGACTGCCCCTGTCCATTTGTATTTATGAAACGCAGCCCGATAGGCGAAGGCCGCGCATTCCTGCACGGTGCCGCGGAGCGAGTTGTCCCAGCGTTGCAGTTCCCCAAGTCGGAGAGAAATGTTTTCCGCCGATTGTCATTTGGAATTGAAGCGAGTTCTTGGGGAGAGTATTCCCATCGTGGATCGTCCGCCGGCTCGCACGTTGAGATACGACCTGCGCTGCGCTCCCTGGCAATGACGAGGGCGCGGGGTAAACAGTGACTTCCTAGCTTGCGGGAATGTGTTAGCATTCCGACACTGACTTCCCCTTCGTGATCGAGGCCCTATGGAAGACCCAAAAGGCACTGTCGCCGGTAGTGGCGACGAAGGCGCGGTGGAGTCCCAACCCCGTGCGACTTGGGGCATCTATGTCTACTTCGCCGTGGATGTTCCCGATCCGGATATGCAGGCCGCCGTGTGGACTACGCTGGGGACGCTTGCTTCAGTCGGCTCCACCAACTCCGTAAAGATCACTGCGATGATCGACCTGCCGGGCAGGAACACCGAATACTACATTCTTCCCCCAAAGCCATCCGACCCCGACATCACTCGATGGCCCATCCTACCCGACCGGTTTTTGTCGAACGTAAACTCAGCCAGCGTCGATGCAATTCAGGACTTCTTCGAATGGTCGAATCGAAACTGTCCCGCCGACAACATTGCACTAATGTTCTGGGGGCATGGGTACGCCCTCGACGATTTCGATCCGCGCATCCATCCAAAAGGAGCAAGCGCAGGTCTCCAGTCGGCGTGTGGCGGCATGGGACGCACTGCCGATTCTTTTCCCGGCGAAAACGGCAACGAACTCAAGCTCCTCTACGACGTCACGCACAATTCAGTTCTGAACAACCGGGATTTTGCCCAAGCGATCTGTGAGTGTACCCGGATCTTCACGCCCCCCAAAAAGATTCAGGTTGTCGGGCTGGATTGCTGCAACATGGCCATGGCTGAAGTTCTGTCGGAGTTGCAGGATTATGCCGAATACGCTGTTGCCGCCGAGACCGGGTTGCCCTTCCAGTCCTGGCTTTCGGCGCCGGCTCTTGAGAAGTTTCTGCGGGCCAAGTATCAGACGGCGCGGGACTTTGCGGTAAATGCGGTTCAGGACTTTATCGGTTCCTTCTCTCATTCCGCGGACACGTATATCGAACTTTCGGCCTGCAATCTGAACAAGTTTGGAGCGCTCGAAGAGGCGGTGAAGTTACTTGTCGACGCGCTGCTGCCGGCGATTGAAAAGTATAAGAATCGCAGAGCCATTGCCCAGGCATGGTACCACGACGTGAGTTTCGTGCCGGATGGGCTGATCGACTTGGCTTCATTCTGCGAATTACTCGTGAGATACATCGACCCGAATGAGCAGGCGGTCATCACCGCCGCGACAGGAGTACAAGCGGCCGTGGAAGGAGCCAGACTGACGACCAGCGTTGGGAGTTTGAGGGGAGTTGTTGATCTCGCGGGTGTAACTCCCAATCTCCCCGGCAGGAGAATCTCGCTCTCCAAAGGGCTTTCCATCTGGTTTCCGCCCTGGATTCAATTCCCAGGAGTCCGCTATTTCCAATTGAAACGGTCAAAGGACTACCTATTCCACGGTTATCCCCACATTCGCTTCGCGACAGCCACCGGATGGAATCGTTTCCTCTACGAACTGTTCCGCTTAACGCAAACGCAGGTAAGATCCAGGAGGCAAGCATGACACCGCCCAATAATCCTCAACCTCCCGAGAAGGGCGATGCACAATCCCCTCTAGGCAGGGAAGGTGAACAGATCGCCGAAGGCGCCGCGGCGGACGCGGCAACGAGCCATTATCCCCGCAAAGCCAGCGTGGTCATACGCGCGTCGGTCGAGCACATAGGACTGGTCGGCGAAACGGAGTTAACGGTGAACGTGAAGTGGCCCGCTTCCACCTTCTGCGTTCAGCCGGGCGGAAAACCGGCCACTCAGGCCACTCAGACCGAGGTCTCCCCGCAAGTGCCGGGCAATGGACCGTTGGCGAGTAACTTCGACACGCTTTACGGGGAAGCGTCCGCCGATCCCAAGCCGGCGCTGGGAGCTTATCCCTCTGGGAGCTCAGGATCGACAGAGAACTGAGAATCTGGCAGTCCCTCTGCCTTTGGGGCATGGAGACCGCCCGGATTCCGACCGAACGGAACCTGGGCGCGGTTCTTCCTGTCCCTGCGGGTTGGAATTCGTCGCAGTTGCCTCGAGCATGGGTGCCCCTCAAAGTCGGAAATGAATTCCCCGGGGGCCGTTCTCTGTCCTTCGTCCATGGGAAATCGCGGAAACGTATCCTTGCGTTCGAGGAAACGCGTTTTCTCCCTATCGCGGGCTTTTATCCTCAGGGAATGCCTTCCTTTCTCTCCGGATGCCTTCTCTTCTTTTCCTCCTTGGCGCTCTGCGACGGGCAGGAGCCTGGAGATGTCCTCGACCTCCCGGCCGGTCTTCCCGTCTCAGTTCTGCTGACGCCGGAACGTGCCGCCACCCTGCGTCTGGATCTGAAAGGCTCGGAGGCCGAAGAAATCTTTTTCGACGCCGCGGTTCCGGATATCTCGTACCGCATTACCGCAAGCGACAGGACGGAGATTGTCTCCGGATCTCTTCCCACCTCTGGCTGGGCGGCCATTCCCGTGGCTGCGGCTGGGCGGCGCGAGATCCAAATCCAGCTGAAAACCGAAAGCGGTGCGGAGGGGCTGTCCGGCGTCCGGGTGCGCGCGGAGGGTTTTCCAGTTTCTCTGCGTTCCTGGCAGGAGCAGGTCCGGGCCGCGCAGGCTTTCAACGCCGCGCAGACGTTGCACCGCTCGTTGCGCGCCGAGGACCTTCGCCAGGCGATCGGCCAATTTGAGCACGCGAGCCAAGAGTGGGCCCGCGCTGGCGACCTCTACGGCGAGGCTCTGGCGCTGGGCGGCAAGGGCGAGTCCGAGATCGAAATCAGCCGGTATGGGGACGCCAAGCGGACACTTGATCGCGCGCTCGGCCTGGCGGTAAATAGCGCCTATCTTCGCGGCTGGCTCTTGCACCTAGCGGCGCGCGCGCTATTCGATCAGTGGGAGGGTAAGCAGGCACAGACCTACGCTGAGGAGGAAATGCTCCTCGGCCAGAAAATCGGCGACCTGGCCTTGATCGCCCTGGCGCGGACCGACCTGGCCGGCGTGGCCTTCTGGCGCCGTGACCCGAACATGGGCCAGATCTCCGATCAGGCACACGGCGAGGCGATCGCGGCCGGAGCGCCCGAGACACTGGCCATGGAACGGCGCTGGAAGGGCTGGATTGAGGAGGTCGACGAGCGGGATGCGCGCGCGATGGGTGTGTTGAGCGAGTCGGAAACGTACTTTCGCCGGGCGGGAGATTCGCGAAACGCGCTCGTTGCAGTTCTCGAGGCTGCCGTGGCCGGTAGCCTGAACGGCGACCTGTACTCCGCTTTGGCAAGGTTCTCCAAACTCGAGCCCGCGACACGGGCTTCCGGCAATGATATGGAATACGGCTTAAACTTGGGTAACATCGGCGATGAATATAAGGAGTTGAACAACCCTAGACTCGCCCAGATCTACTATCGCCGCGCGGAGACGGCCTACTCGGGCGGTCACATTCTCTTCGGGCTCATGCTTAGTCATGGGTACCTTTGCGAGACCGAACTTCGATTAAACGAGATCGCCAACGCCATTTCTGATTGCAAGCTCGCGCTCACGCTAGCCCGGCAGTTCGGCGATAAGGCTTCGATTGGCGAAGCCCTGTACAAGCTTGGGTTCGCGGAGCGCAAGGCGGGCAGTCTCGCGCAGGCCGTCGCAGATTTTCGCGAATCGACCACGTACAGCCACGCCGATAAAGACCCGCGCTTTGAGTCCAAGGAGCACATCCAGCTCGGCGAGCTTCTGGAAGAACAGGGCAAACGACAAGAGGCGCTGGCCGAGTTTGAGCAAGCGGAGTCGTTGAGCCAGGGTGTCGCCGACCCGGCGAGTTTGCTGGGGGCGCAATATGTGGTTGCCCGCTGGTATGAGAGGGACGGGCAGTTCGCGAGGGCGGATGCAGAACTTGCGCCGGCGCTCGAAAAGCTGGAAGCGGCGCGGCAGTTGGTCTCCAATAGTTCGCTGCAAGCCTCCTATTTTTCCGCCGAGCGCAGGTGTTACGAACTGGCGGTCGAGTTGCGGATGAGGCAGTTTGAGCACGAGCAAGCCGGAGGCGGAGATGCTGTGGCGCTTGAGATGAGCGAGCGAGGCCGGGCACGCGGCTTGCTGGACGCGTTGAGCGCCAGGTCCGCTTGGCGCGGGCGCCAAAGCGGCGAGGTCGAGGCCCACCTGATTCAGGCGAAGCTGGCGGTGGATCTCGCCTTCGATCGCCGGTTGAAGCTTCTCGTGGAGGGTGGCGCGAAACGCCATCTGAAAGCCAACTCCGCCGAGCTAGCGCAGGCGGCGGCCAATCTGGAACTGGCCGAGCGGGATGTGAATTTGGACGCGAACCAAGCCCCCAAGCCTGCCGCAACTATGACTGCAGCTGAAATTGAACAAGCCAGCCTCAGTTCACGAGCTACGTTTTTCGAGTACTCGCTGGGCGATCAGCGCAGTTATCTTTGGGTAATTTCCGCCGGAAAACGAAAAAGTTATACACTTCCTTCCCGCCAACGGCTGGAAGACATGGTGAACCGGTGGCGGAGCCTGGCTTCGAGCAAGGGGAGTGCCGAGGGGGATACCGGAGCCAAGTTACAGCATCTTTCTGCCCAACTCTCCTGCGCTTTGTTCAACGATCACGTAGAGGCCGACATGGAACGCATTGTCATTGTTCCCGATGGCGGTTTGGCCATGCTGCCGTTCTCCGCGCTCCCTGAAAACGGTTGCTCCAAAACGCCGGGAAAGCCGCTCGTTGTTCGGCACGAGATCACACTGGCTCCTTCGCTATCAGTTTTTCTTTCACGCAAGCCGGCGAACGAGAGCCCTACATTTCAAGGCGAGGTAGCCGTGATTGCCGACCCGGTCTTTGATGCGGCGGACCCAAGGGCGATGGCCTTGAAGAGCTGGGCCCACAGAACCGGATCGTTGTCGGAGCCGCCTCGTGAGACCGGAATCGAACTTCCCAGGCTCATCAATACTGGCTTCGAAGCCAGTGCCATCCGGGAGACTGTACGCCAGGCGGCGGGCAACGGCCAAGTGTTTCTGGCGCAGGGGTTCGACGCCAATGTGGAAACCGTTCTAAGTCCCGCGATCCAGCGCTATCGTGTCTGGCATTTCGCTACGCATGGCGTCTACGACGAGTCCAATCCGGAGTTCTCCGGGCTTGTCTTCTCATTGCTTGGACGCGACGGGAGCCCGCGGTTCGGATTTCTCAAGGCTCAGGATATCGCCCAACTAAATGTACCCGCGGAGCTGGTCGTGCTCAGCGCGTGTGATTCGGCTGCAGGGGAAAACGTCAACGGCGAGGGCGTAATGGGCCTCAGTTACGCATTCTTGCACGCGGGGGCCAAACAGGTGATTTCGACGCTGTGGAGCGTAGACGATGCGAAATCGAGAGCGTTAATGATCGATTTCTATAAAGAGTTGATGCGGAACGGCGGAAACGCCGCGGCAGCTCTGCGTCAAAGCCAGTTGACTGCCATGCGCCAGACCAATAGCTCCGCGCCTTATTATTGGGCTGGATTCGAGCTAACTTCGCGAGGAGAATAAAGCACCTCGTCCGGTTACATAAAGAATGGAAGCGTAGCAAGGTCGCTGCTTTTCATTGTCGCGGACTCCGAAATGGCAGGCGAAGCTCCTGCTTCAGTCGCGGTAATCGCGTTCGATGATCCAGCGGTGTTCTCCGAGCGCGACCTGGTCGTGCACAAAAATTCCTCCCGCTAGGTTCGACCTCCAGTATTTGCGCGGTTCGGCTTCCACTTGGGGCCATTCGATTAGCAGCTTATTGCTGTTCCCGCAGCGCGGATGCGCGCGCTGGAAAAGCGGGAGCGTAACGGCGGCTTGTGCCTTCGCACTGAGTGACGGTTCTCCAGGTCTTGGATGACTCACCCCGATGAAACAACTCACCATCCTCAAAATCTGAAGTGGTAGCCGCGCGTCTCTCCCTACAAGGTGGCATTGAAGGGAAAGCGCTTTGGAAACCTGATGGCTTAGAAGTTTTCCCGAAATGTTTTGCGCGATATCACCATACACAAGTGAAGGCGATTGAACGGTCCGGATGACGATCCTAACTTCAATCATCGTGGGGGCGCTCGTTCTGGTTTATTCGAAAAGGCGAACAAGGCTAAACCATGAACTTGGCAAGCGAGCCGTGCGGAGAATCACGTTCCCCCGTTGTATCTCAGGGGAGCATTTGAACTGTCTTTGAAGTTGCGCACCGCGTCGCCGCATGGCTCGTGAACGCATGGACATCTTCCAGGCTCCTCTACACTCCGCGATTGCTATCGAGAGGCTGCAAATTGTAGGCAGGCCTCTTTCAACAGTCTGAGAATCAGGCCCCTGAAAACCCATTTCTACCCTGCGCATCGCGACGGCGGCGTGGAAAGAACGGAGAAGGATCAATCCTATGACCGAACAACAAATCATGTCTTATCTCACCGGACTGGCCGGATTGGCCGTGTTATGGCTCATTCTTCTCATCGCCACAGGAAAGCATCCGTGGGCACTGGTCATTGGCGAAGACGGACGGCCGAGCACGAGTAAGCTCCAGATGCTGGTCTGGACTGCCGCTACGGTGTTCGCGTTCCTGGCCATATACCAGATTCGATTCTCGAGTGGCTTCGGTGAGGACCTGCCCGCGACCCCCACCAATGTCCTCATCGCCATGGGTATCAGCGTCGTCACGGCAGTCTCCGCCAAGGCGATCGCGGTCAACTCCCAGGCTCAAAGTGCCGCTGCGCCTGCTGTGGTTGCCGTAGCGCCTGCCGCTGCCGCTGCAGTGCCTGCCGCTGCAGTGCCTGCGCCGCCGGTTTCCCCAGCCTCCCCGAGCCAGAGCGGCATTTTCACCGATGATGCAGGCCGTCCAGATATTGGAAAGGTACAAGTTGTGTTGTGGACTGTGATTGCTGTTGGGGTTTTCCTGAGCAATGTCTTCGCGCTCATACACTCTCCCGGTTCCCCTCACATCGACCCTCAAACCAAGGTCGCCACATTCCCTCTAGGCCTGCCCGATATCAGCCAGACGCTAATGATCCTGATGGGCCTCGGCCACAGTGCTTACATTGGCAAGAAGATCGTGGAGAGTTAGGTCTACTGCCGGTCGCAGCAAGAGGCCGGCTGTCCATTCGACGAAAGCTATTCGTCAGGAGGTGAAGTAATGTCCCAGGACACTGCAGACTTTGTTGCCAAAACTGGCGACACCATCGAGTTCACCTTTACTCCCCAGCCGAATGGGTTTGCATTCTTCGCTGCCGCGACCCTTACGGAAGAGAAACAAAATGGGAAGCACACACCTCTAACCGTGACCGGCAACAAGACCTCATTCTCGCTCCCGCAAGATGACTCCTTTGTGCAGGTCGCAATCGTCGATGGCCCTGTTCCCGAGAATGGGACATTGACCTTCACCGTCAACGGGGGAGCCGGTGGAACGCTGTGGAACAATCGCCCGCTCTCGCGCATGCCTGGCGCATTCTTCGGATTTGGTTCCGCCCCCGCTGCTTCGGCTTGAGTGGGCCCCTGACTTTCACCGTCAACGGGGCCGGGTGAACGCTGTGTGGAACATCCTCTTGTTCTCACGCGCCCCGGCTCAGCTTCCGGACTTTGAACGCGGAGAAGAAAAATGAAGCCAACACTCAATCTTTTGCTCATCTGCTGCTTGTTTTGTCTGTGCTCGTCTGCCGGCCGCGCGCAGTCCCCCATACCCGCGACTCCGCCCGCACCCGTCACCGCCGTGCAGTCTGTTGTTGAGGCAGA
>Ga0210394_10002268_pt1 | contig 26855 bp, 17 predicted proteins | sample IncBWC12MmetaG_FD_160121 | JGI IMG/M metagenome (GOLD analysis project Ga0210394, IMG submission 160121) | Forest soil microbial communities from Barre Woods Harvard Forest LTER site, Petersham, Massachusetts, United States - Inc-BW-C-12-M | ecosystem: Environmental > Terrestrial > Soil >...
CGCAAAGCAAACTGTCCATGGGTCCGACGCACTCACGCCGTACAAAAAACCGTGCAGCAGCCGGTTGCTCCACAGTGCGAGCCCCACACCGATGGCCACTCCCGCACCCATCAGGGCCAGTGTCTGGCGCATCACCATCCACACAACAGCGCCGCGATTCGCCCCAAGCGTCATGCGGATCCCTATCTCCTGGGTCCGTTGTTCCACCAAGTAGCTCAATAATCCATAAAGCCCCACAACGGTAATCAGCAATGCCAGGCCACCAAATACTCCAATGATCCCGGCCGCCAGTTTCTGCGCCCCGATCGAATCCTCTACCGCCGCTTCCATCGTGCTGAAATCCCCGATGGCCAGATGAGGATTGGCCTGTGCAATTCCGCGGCGTAACTCACCAACCATCGCTTCCGGACGAACTTCCGTCCGCACCGCCAATTCCATGTACCTGCTCAGGAGCGCACGATACAGCGGGTTGTCCCGCGCTATCTGCGGGATGCACAAATACAACTCGGGCTTGCTCGCCGCCGACACAGCATCCTGGTGGATATCGTCCATCACTCCCACAATCGTCGCGGTCATCGGACTCCGCCCGAATCGAATCTGTTTTCCGAGTGGGTCCTGGCCGCCAAGGTATCGATCCACAAATACGCGATTCACCACAGTTACTGATAGGCTCGTGGCTATGTCCCCTTCATTGAAGAAGCGGCCGCTGTGCATGCGCACACCCAGCACTTCCATCAACCCCGGAGAGGCCGCGCGCACCACCGCCTCCACGTTGTCCTGCGTCCAATCCGTCTTGTACACGATCGTGCGCCACTCGAGGGGATGCTTGAGAGGCATAACTGTAGAGATCGCCACCCCTTTTACCCCGGGAACACGCTGGACCGAATCCAGCAACGGCTGCCAAGCGGTTGCTGCCACGTTTTGATTTTTGTAGAGATCGCTTGGCGCCGTCAGACTCGTCTGCAGAAGGTGATCTGTCCTGAAACCGAGCGGAACGTGTCGCAGCGCGTACATCGTGCGCATCATCAGTCCCGCACCGATAAGGAGCGCGATGGATAGCGCGACCTCACCGACTAGCAGCGCACTGCGCATGCGGTTCTGCGCGTGATCGCCCGCATGCTTTCGACCGCTGCTTCGCAGACCTACGTCGGTCCCGTTCCACGCTGCCAACAGAGCAGGAATTGCACCGAACGCCAGCGCCGTGGCCAGGGTTAGCGCGACAAGACACAGCCACACCGGCCAATTCATTTGAATGTTTTGCGCGAGTGGCAGGAAGTTTCCCAGAATGCGCCTGAACGCGCGCAGAATCTCCGCCGCCAATCCCAGTCCTCCCGCGGCACCGGCCGCACTCAACAGCAGACTCTCCGTCAGGAACTGTGCCAAGATCCGCCGTCTTCCCGCGCCCAGTGCTGACCGCACCGCAATCTCCGTCCGCCGCGCCGTCACCCGCGCCAGCAGCAGTCCCGCCACGTTGCTGCAGGCGATCAGCCACACCACGCTAACTGCGATCTCCAAGGCAAACAGCGCCGGCTGCACATCCCGCACCAGCTGATCGCGCAGCCGTACCATGTGAATCTCCCTCCGCTCACCCAGCTTCACAAATTGCGCATGCACATTGGCTACCTCGGCCTCCACCGCCTCCGGGCGAACCCCGGCATGCAAGCGTACCAACGGTGTAAAAGCTGCGCCATACGGGTCGTTCCCAGTTGGCGCCAATGTGCTCCGCTCCAGGGGAACCCAGATCTCCGCACGGTCTTCATACACCGGATACTCGAAGTCCTTCGGCATGATACCGATGATCGTGTGCTGCACCCCGCCAATGTGCACCGTCTTGCCCAGGACGTTGCGATCGCCACCGAAGCCCCGCTGCCACATCGCGTAGCTCAGCACCACCACGTCCGGATGATCGGAGATCTGCTCATGCGCCGAGAAACCGCGCCCTGTCATCGGCTGCACACCCAGAATCGAAAACAGGTTTGGACTGGCCGCCACCTCCGAAACTAGTTCCGCCCCACTCGGAGCGTCCAGGATGTTCAGTGCATCCCATGCAAATCCCAAATCAGCCGATTTCTTTGTCGCCTGCTGCCACTGGATCATCTCGGCATAGGACGCGTTGAAATCTTCTTCTCCCTTTGTGTCCCGTTCGGCGGCTTCAAACAACTGCCTGTCGGCGCGAAAAGGGAGTGGCTTCAGCAGAACCCCATAACTGATGGTGAACATTGCAGTTACGGTCCCGATTCCCAGCGCCAGCACCAGGACTGTGAACATCGCGTAACCCGGCGCTCGGCGGAACTGTCTCAAGCTGAAGCGCACATCCTCGCAGAACCCCAGCATCCACGGAGAAACGTGGCTCAAGAGCCGCCTCCTCTTCTGTTTCGATCCTACAAGGATGGCACGTCGCGTAATTGAATTTCGGGACTACTAGCTGAGCAGGGATTGCGACACCGACCCGGGGGGGATTCCGGGGCCAATATCGCCAACTTCAACCGCGACACAGCGATCCTCGCGGAAGGCTCGCATCCAAAGTTCACCCAGGCCCTGCATGGCGTCTATGGCGTTTTCGATGATGTTGGTCCAGATCTGATTCAAATCAGTTCCCGCCGCGTTAACGAGTAGTGCGCCCTAGGAAGACCCGGTCATAGCAGCCAGGCTCATTGCCGGAAGCCATTGTTGAAGCAGGAGTGGATGGCCCTTCCTCGCTCGCAATGGCATCTCCCCCGCCCGAAATACGCCGCAACGATACTGCCGCAATCGGAGCGAACGAATTAACCTCGGTGCCCTCTAGCGTTCGCGTTTCCATCGATTGCTCCTGGAACGGCGATGCAGCGGCCTAGTTCTCCGAACGCCGATCCCCGCATTTTGAGGGTCGCTCGATACGGGCAACTCTCGGACGACATTGGCAACTCATTCGATCGCACGTTGGCTCGAACTCACTCCAACATGGTCAGCACCATGCGGAAGCGCGCCTCGCCAGCCATCATCTTGGCGTAAGCCTCGGCTGCCCTCTCTAGCGGCATCTCCTCAATCATGGCCGAAACCCCAGCGAGAGCGCTGAATTTCAGCGTCTGGTCACCGGCTGCAGGGGCCCCTGTGAGTGACCCTGCGACTGAGCGGCCACCAAACACCAGGTCGTAGTCCGAAACCTCGATAGCTTCAAGGCCCACACCCACCACCACAAGCTGGCCCTTCTCCCGCAGTCCCTTGAAAGCCGCGCCCGCGGACTTCGTCGACGTTGCGGTAGCGAGTATCAATTGCGCACCGCCAAGTGCCTTCAGTGCTTCAGCGGGGTCCGCTGTCGTGCTATCGATGTAGTGGTGTGCTCCGAGTTTCCGCGCTAGATCCTCCTTTTCCGCGCCACGCGCAATCGCAGCCACCTCGAAGCCCATGTGCCGTGCGTATTGCACGCCCAAATGTCCAAGACCTCCTATACCGAATACTGCCACGAGATCTCCCGCTTTCGCTGGCGAGTTCCTTAGCGCGTTGAAGGTCGTCAGCCCGGCACACAAGAGCGGAGCGGCACCCACTGAAGATAGGTCGTCAGGAACGGAAACGAGGGCACTTTGCTTGGCGATCATCACTTCCGCATAGCCGCCATCGTGATGCACTCCGGTGTACTCCTGATTGCGGCAATTTACGAGATCGCCGCCACGACAGCACACGCAATATCCGCAGCTTCCGGCAAGGTATCCTACGCCAACGCGATTTCCCACCGACCAGCCTTTGACACCTTCGCCTAGTTTGTCGATCACCCCGACGACTTCATGCCCAGGCACGCGCGGCCAGTTAATCGGAAAGGCACCCTCAACAGTGGCAGCATCCGTATGACACACTCCGCAAGCCTCGATCTTAATCCGCACGAAGCCAGCAGCTGGGTCGATCAGGGGCTTCACTGCCAGTTCGAGTTTGCCAGGCGCAATTGCCTGAACTGCGCGATACTTGCCTTGCTTTTCGTTTTGCATCGCTGTACTCATGATGGATTCCTTTCTAGTTGATACTGCCGCATTCCTTGCTGATCCACTCTCGGATATAGGGCGAGCTAGGGCGAGCAATGCACGAGACGAACACCACTCCGTTCTAGTTGTCCGAGAAACCGCACGACCTCAACGTCGACGATGGTGACTTCTTTCAGGTCCAGCGAAGCATTGTCCGTATCGGCTCCCAACACGGTCTTCAGTTCCTTCAAGTGATCCGCATGAATCCAACCGCTCAGGGAGAACGCAGTGGTTTCGCCGCTAACAACCTTTTCCACCTTCCATGTCATCTGTGAACCGACCTATGTTGACGACGTTAGGAGCGAGCAGCCTAAGCGCGAGCGGTACGAAGCGATTGAGAAAGAGAAGTAGACCCGGCATCACTGGGGCAGGAGGATACCGACAGATAGTGCGAAACGCAGAGGGCTCTCCCAACAACTGGCCAGCTACACTTGAGCACGGAGAGCACTCACGCACGTGACCGCTCCTTACTGGAGCGGTGGCAACTGGAAGGCCAAACTTGACACATTGATTCGAAATGAGTTACGCGCTGGCAAAAAATGACGAAGGCTCAGAAACGACGAGTTTTCAGAAATTTGTCAGCAAAATGCAGAGGATCGAGATCAGACGGGTTGGCCGTTCGAGTTCTTGAATTGACGCTTATCGATCTTCAAATTGAGTATTCGCGAATCTAGTGTTTGCCGCGGAATGCCGAGCTTTTCCGCCGCCCCAGATGGCCCGGAGACGCGACCGTTGCTTTCACGAAGAGCAGCCTCGATCATCTCTTTTTCGCGCTTGAAAAGCTTCACATTCAGCGAAACCGGACGATCCGCCAAAGATGGCGACTCTCGCTTGAGCCAGGTCTCGTCTATCGCGAATATGCCGCCATCCGAGAGGATCACTGCTCGTTCAATGACATTCTGCAGCTCTCGAATATTACCCGGCCAATCGTATGCCTGAAGCTGCTCCAGTGTCCTTTTCCGAATGCTGTTAAACTGCTTGCCAGCTTTCTTTGCATAGCGTTCAATCAAGTACTCGACAAGAACCGGAATATCATCCGCACGTTCCCGAAGCGAAGGGATTTGAATTGGAAAAACATTGAGCCGGAAGAACAGATCGCGGCGGAAAGTACCATCCGCCAGGGCCTTCTCCAAATTGCGATTTGTCGCTGTAACCACCCGGACATCAATCGGGATCGGTTGAGTGCTCCCTACACGCACCAATTCATGTTCCTGGAGCACTCGCAAAAGTGAGAGCTGCGTTTCCATCGCCAACTCTCCCACCTCATCAAGGAACAGTGTCCCGCGATTAGCAGCCTCAAAATGCCCAATACGCCTTTCGGTCGCTCCGGTGAATGATCCTTTCTCATGGCCAAAGAGCTCTGAAGCGATAAGGGATTGCGGAATGGCAGAGCAATTCACGCGAATGAATGGCGCCGCCGAACGTTTAGAGCGCTTATGGATGGCGCGTGCGATCAGCTCTTTCCCGGTTCCGGTCTCGCCGAGGATCAGAACGGTAGAGTCGGTGGCAGCAACTTTCGCCACTTGGACGAGGACCTTTTGGAGAGGCTGGGACGAACCAATGATCTCCTCGAACATTGAGACCCGGTTCACCTCCTCCTTCAACGCGAGGTTCTCCTGATAGAGCTCATCCCTTAGCAACTTGACTTCCGCGAGAGCATTCTCCAACGCGATCCTAGCCTGCACCTGCTCCGTCGTATCAATAGCAGTTCCGATGAATTCGAGGAGGTCGCCTGTGTCGCTCAAGACCGGGTATCCTACGCAATGTATGTACTTGATGGTTCCACTGGGTAGGAGAATGCGGTAGTCGGCTTCGTAATCGGTCTTGGAATTTAGTGAGAGCTTTCGCCGTTCTAGAACGCGCTGCCGGTCCTCTGGATGAATTCTGTTGGTCCAAGAATCAATCGTCGAGTCATCCTCGGCGGGCGTGATACCAATTAGTCGAATCAGTTCTGGAGTGAACGTCAGATCCCCAGATACAACATCCATCCTCCAACCACCCAAGTGACCGAGCCGTTCGGCCTCCAGCAGATTCCATTCACTCCGTCGTAATTTCTCCTCCGCCCTCTTACGTTCGTCGATATCCGTCGCTAAGTTGTACCAACGGACGATGCGACCCTCGGCATCTCGCTGCGGACGAGATCGTAGGTGGAACCAACGGTACACTCCATCGGCTCGGCGGCTTCGAGTCTCCACATCGCGCGGCTGCCCAGTTTCGATCGACCGCTTATAGGCGTCGATCATGCGAGGAAGGTCATCCGGATGGATGGCGTCGCTGGTGGTCCAATTCTTCAATTCCTCAGCAGTCTTGCCGAAGTATTCCAGGACTTGGCGGTTGACAAGTTCGACCTCGCCTGCTTCACTCGCGGTAGACACGAATCCAGGAATGCTATCCACAATCAAACGTAGGCTCTGCTCATTCGACCGGAGGGTATCCTCGGCGATCTTCCGATCGTCGATATCGGTCAACAACATGTACCAGCCAGTGATGCGACCCTCCATATTTCGCGCGGGGAGAGCGCGAGATTGGAACCAACGGTACGCGCCATCGGCACGTCGCTGGCGTAATTCAAGAACATAGGGCTGTCCGGTCTCGACAGAGCCTCTCCATGCGTCAACTGCGCGAGGAAGGTCATCCGGATGGATGGCGTCGCCGTTGTCCCAATTCTTCAATTCGTCAAGCGTCTTCCCGAAGTAGTCCAGGACTTGACGGTTGACGATTTCGACCTCGCCGTCACCTGTGAGAGTACATACAAGTCCGGGAATGTTATCGACGATCAGCCGGGAATTCCACTCGCTTGCGCGGAGGGCGTCCTCGGCCTGTTTGCGGTCTTCGATGTCCGTATTTGTTCCGTACCACTTGACGATGTTCCCCGACTCGTCGCGAAATGGGTTAGCCCGCAATAGGAACCATCGATAGACTCCATCGAAGCGGCGCAAACGCGCTTCGATCTCCCCCGGTTCGCCTGCCGCCAAAATCGATCGCCAATATTCGGCAAGCCTGCTCAGATCGTCCGCGTGAACCGTTGCCGTCCACCCCCAGCCGTGTGCCTCCTGAACAGTCAGGCCGGCATAGTCTAACCAACGCTGGTTGAAGAACTCGGCCGAACCGTCGGGCTGGGCGGACCAAGCCAGCGCCGGAATCGCGTCAACGATCGCACGAAGTTGATCCTCTGTCGTCTTCATCGGACGCACTCACTCCACCTAGATATCCCGATCCGACCACATCGCACAACCCAAAACCCTTGCCTCACGTCGACGGGCCTCCAGACGCCACCAATGACTAGGGTACATCCGGGGTTTGGACATTGCGGCGACAGAAGGTCAAGGTACTGATGCGCTTTGAATAACATGCTGACGTGGGCGCAAACGCATGGTAGGAAGAGATGGCGTCACGACCGGCCGTTTACAGGTGTCGCGAAGCCGGTCGGAACGCCGTCAGTGACGAAAGACGCGTAAGCCATGCCGCGGGCGAGAGCGTCGGCACCATTGCCCGAAGCCCATCTGGCCCAGCCAGCCAAAAATTCTGCCAGGCCACCAACAGGGCATGCCGCACCCTGGACGAAGTCATCAAAACGTCTTCGGAAACCTTGGCAGGGTTGAACTCGTTCTTTGGATCATTCTTTCCTCTACGTTGCAACTGAAACCCGGTGATCATTCCACACTGGGCCATTCGGGTACTGATATGCGCATAAAGTCTCCGGAAGAATTTCGGTGCTGTATCCGGGATTTTCAGGCAGCAGATAGTGACCGTTTGCTATGCGAGCGGGATCAACAAAGTGTTCATGCAGGTGATCTACAAATTCAGTCACGCGATTCTCGAGCGATGCTGATACACGCAGATAGTCAAAGATCGCAAGGTGTTGCACGCATTCGCACAAGCCGACTCCCCCCGCGTGGGGGCAAACCGGAATGTTGAACTTAGCAGCCATCAAGAGCACCGCAAGATTCTCGTTCACGCCGGCTACCCTGCAACTGTCAATCTGACATACATCCATTGCCCCCGCCTGCATGAATTGCTTGAACATGACTCGATTGTGGCAATGCTCACCGGTCGCGATGCGAACGGGAGAGACATCTCGGCGAATGCGAGCGTGCCCCAAAATATCGTCAGGGCTGGTAGGTTCCTCCATCCACCATGGATCTAGTTCAGCCAGTTCTTTCGTGCGCTCAATTGCCTCGATGACCCCCCATTTTTGGTTTGCATCCATCATTAGCTTGTTGTGTGGGCCGATTTCTCCGCGTATCAGCCGGGCCCTGCGTAGATCATCGGTTGGGTGGCCACCGACTTTTAATTTAAAATGTGTCCATCCCTGGCTAAGAGATTCACGGCAGAGGCGTCGAATCTTGTCATCACTGAAGCCGAACCAACCGGCGGATGTCGTGTATGCCGGATACCCACGCAGTGCAAGGTTCCTTAAGCGCTCGGCTTTAGATGCTATGTTTGCCTTTAGTAAATCAAGAGCTTCACGCGGAGTAATGGCATCGTCAATATATTTAAAATCGATCGAACGGACAATCTGCTCAGGTTCAAAATCCGCCAACAGCCTCCAGAGAGGTTTGCCTTCTATGCGCGCATAGAGGTCCCAGACTGCATTGATGAGAGCTGCGGCGGCCAGGTGGATTACACCTTTTTCCGGCCCGAGCCAGCGGAATTGACTGTCTTCCGTAAGCTGTCTGGAAAAGGCGACTGTGTCATCTGTCACCGAAGATAAATAGCGACCCTGGACAAATCGCGCCAGATACTTGAGAGCAAGCACGCATAGCTCTGTTCCATGGCCAAGGGTGAAGGCAAGACCGTATCCTTCGACACCCGCATCTGTTTCCAGAATGCAATATGCCGCCGAGTAATCGGGGTCCGTGTTAACCGCGTCCGAGCCAATCTGGTGACGTGAGGTCGGAAATCGCACATCGACGACGCGAACATTCGTGATTTTAGGGTCGCTCAAACAGATCAACTCTCCTTCGGAAGGGTTTCAACTCGCGGCCAGCCCTCGACGAAGATCAAGATGTTCTTCTGCTGACTTGGTCTCGCTGCCGGCCAATCCAGAATCACAAGTTCTATTCCTGAAACATTCAATTTGTCAATAAAAATCGCGGGCAATATGCCGAGGTGGACAAATGTGGCTTGGCCAAAGCCGCTGCAACTTAACGGATTTGAAGGTTCGACTTCGGGCGCTCTCGCGAGATTCCCCCGATCCCTTGGGAAAGCTGAGAACTGGCTCGCTTTAAAGTCTGGCGCACGATAGCTGTTGTTGTGTTATCGCTAATTCGGCGGATGTAAGGTACGGTTAAGGCAGCAACTGCATGTCCATGCTCATCCAAGACAGGATAAGTAACATTGATGACCCCCTCCACCTCGTAACTTTCCTTCTCTTCGTAGCCCCGCTCTTTAATGGCAGCAAGATGCGAAGTCAGATCACGCGGAGGCGCAGCTTTGTTGCGTTTGGACCATGTCTGTATGACACGTGCACGAGCTTCTTCTGTTTGGTGCGCCAGGATGACATGACCTGTGGCAGCATGCATGAGATCCACAACGGCACCAGCCTTAACATAGAAACCGGGGCTTACAGGGGAATCCACCTGCGCGATTATCACGACCTGACCGCCGTTGAGCACGCCTAAATGACAAGACTGACTAAGCTCGTGAGCAACTTGCTGCATGATCGGTAAGGCTTGCAGCGTCATGCGTTTGATCGGTGGATGCTCGTGCGCAAGCCTGAATAGGTGTAAGGTGAGATGGTAACGTTCGCTGTCCGGGCTCTGCGCAATGTAGCCGCGCTCTTCGAGACATAACAGCATCCGAAAGATCTCTGAAATTGTGCGGCCGAGCCTGCGTGCCACGTCGCTTTTCGTCAGTCCCGACGGCTCACTGACAAACAGCTCCAGTATATCCAAGCCTTTCTCTAGAGCCGGGGTCGGATACCGACTGGCAATCTTTGGCGCTTTTGTTTTCATAAATTGTCGAAGCCAACCACTGAAGTCAGTGTGAACGCAAATGGCGTTGATGCGGATAGCGTCCGCAGGATCTCTTACAGCTGTTACCAACTGGACCGCCGTCACCAGTTGGATAGTTAGGATGCTATCGCGCCCGAAGTGTCCTGGAAAAAGGCGCAAAAGTTGGCGTAGCGTCCGCTTCGGATCTCGTGGGCGCACGTCAAGTTTTATATATGAAATTCGCGAGAAAAGCAAACAGAGGAGGGAGCCATGTTCCGGACCGAGTGCGATCCGTACGGACGGCAAGGAGACGCCTTCGACCGAGAGTTGTCCGAGCATCGCGTGGATCGCGGGGGTATGGGCCAAGCTCGTTCAATTTGTTGTCGATGGGAATTTTTTCTTGGATTGGGCAAACCTCACCCACAAAAAATGCGTCGCGACGATCTGATGGTTCAGCTAGATGATGCGCGACTGGTTGCGGCCTTCCCTAAATGATTACAGAGCCAATGCGTCGCACGCGTCGCTACAGTTGGCAATAAATCGATTCGCCGCTACCGATTGTGGCATCTTCCGCGCACCCGATGACGCGGCTGAAACTGTTTACATCCATGGTGTCCATTCAACCCACCTTGAAATTGGCATGAAGGGAATTCTGATTTGTGAGCTCTTTAGGTCGCGGTGACCGGCAGGATTTCGGAATCTCGGAATCCTTCAATCTGAACCTGGGGTCCGCACCAAGGGCACTTAAGAAAGTGCTTGACAAGCGCTATTATTCGGGCCTATAAGGTGACGGTTTGATATGCGAACTCTCAATTTCATGTATAAAAGTGCGGCACTCGAAACGTTTTGGGCTCGAAGATCCGTTTTTCGCGTGACCACACAGCAGCGACGCAGCGTTAATGGTACGGAGTCGACGCCAGTCCCCAGTGGTGACTCGAAATGAGTGACCTTGGCGTTTGTCACTACTCGCCTTCAGGGCGCTTAGCTCCGCGGGCGATCATCTTTCTGGAGGTCAACGGTGAAGAGCCAAATCACGATTATCGACTCCATCATCGACGGTGGAGATGCGAAACCATTGAAGATGGGGGGCGGTTTTGTCTGCGCCCTTATCCTCACCCTGATTGGTCTGCTTGCCAGCACGAAGGTGTCGGCCCAATACGATTCGGCACAGATCAGCGGATCCGTGCATGACCCAACCGGCGCTCTGATAGCCAATGCAACAATTCAGATTCAAAACCGTGACACGGGTCTGGTTCGCGAAACCGTCACCAATTCGACCGGCATCTACATCCTGAGCCACATACCCCCGGGGGTTTATACAATCACTGCCCGTTCGCGTGGGTTCTCATCGGAGTCGCGCACTGGGGTTGAACTCATCGTCAGCCAAAGCGCCTCGCTCGACTTTTCGCTTAAGCCTGGATCGTCAACAGAGACTGTTGCCGTTTCCGCAGAAGCAGTAACGTTGGATACGTCGTCGTCTTCCGTCGGGGAGACTTTAGAGTCTGATTCCGTCAATGAACTTCCCCTTGCCGGGAGGAACTATACCGTTCTGATGACACTCCAAACTGGCGTGACACCAGTCAACAACGACCAGACTGGAGGCCGTACCAATGAAATTGGCGGTGCCGTGTACCCTTCCATCCAGGGCCAAAACAACCGCAGTAACGTGTATCTTCTGGATGGCGTGAACAATAATGAAGCTGTTTCAGGGGCTGAGATCATCACGCCTATTCCCGATGACATTCAGGAAATGAAAGTGTTGACCCACACAGACTCCGCTCAATTTGGAGGGGGATTGGGCGGCACCATCAATGTCGTCACCAAGTCGGGTACCAACCAGTTTCACGGAGGTGCCTGGGAGTTCTGGCGCGGAAGTGATTTCTTCGATGCCAAGAGCAATCCAAGCGGAGTCTTGCAGGACTTGCATCAAAACCAGTTTGGGGCGAATGTAGGCGGGCCAGTGTTGTTGCCCCACTACCGCGGCAAGGATCGGTCGTTCTTCTTTGGAAGCTATGAGGGATTCAGGCAGTCGATCGGAGCCGTCACGCTCCAGTTGGTCCCCACTTCCGCCGAGTATACGGGGGACTTCAGCGCCTTGCTGGCAAAGGGAATCCAACTTTATAACCCCTTCACGGCCAACAGGGCTGCTTTCACAAACAATCAACTTCCTCAGAACATGATCGACCAGAACATGGTCAAGTTGGCGCAGACACTGTTTCCGGCCCCGAGCGGCAGTTATGAGGGAGGTGTCTTCAACTATGAAAACACCACGCCAAATATCCACAACTCTAATCAGTACGACATTCGTGGAGACGAATACCTGACCAAGAAGGACTTGGTATGGGCACATTTTCTGCGCCAGAACAACCCAATTACTTCTTACGGTGGGCTCCCGAAGCTTACGTCTGTCGTAAGTTTTACAGCGCACAACTTCGGTGCTCAGTGGATCCACACCTTCGGTCCGTCTTCCATCCTCACTGTGGGAGTAGGCCAGAATATTGGCACACAATCATCCAACATTACATACAGTGGTAACGGCAATTCGATTGCCACTGCCGCCGGCTTTGCATCAAGCTTTGCGTGCCAATATCCCCATGGGCGCAGCGGATGTTTAATTCCCAACTTAGGCATTGGGTCCTATATCGGCGGCGGCGAAGCCAGTGAAACGGCAGGAGGCCTTTCGGGAATCTGGGAATACAAAGCAGATTTTGAGCGGACATTCGGGCGGCATACCCTTTACGTTGGGGGAAACATCGACACCAACAACCTTGGTAAGACCGCGGGAGGCAACTCGGGGATTACTTTCACGCCTTTTCAAACCTCCAACGGTTCCACTGGCGGCAATGAGTTGGCGTCCTTTCTGTTGGGTGTGCCCGAAGGCGCTAGTCGGATCAACACAGACTATTGGGAAACCGGAGGTTGGGTGGACGGTTTCTATGGCCAGGACCAGTGGAAGATTCGCGACAATCTGACCATCAATTTTGGCCTCCGTTATGATTTGTCTACAATACCGGTGACAAATAACATCGTGGGCAATTACTATGACATCTTCGATTTCAACAAGGGCGTAGATATTATTCAGAAGATGCCGCCTCCGTGCAGCACGACACAGTTTGCACCCTGCATACCCGGTGGGTCTTTGCCAGCCCACGTGGTCGTTTCCAGCCAACCTGGGAAGCTCTTTTTTGCGGACAAGGCCAACATTCAGCCAAGGTTCGGAATTTCTTACTCCTTCCGCCCCAATACGGTTGTACATGGCGGCTATGGCCGTACCTACGATAACTGGGCGGCTGTCGAACAATCCGCACAAAATGAGAATAGCTGGCTCATGCAAACGAGCGTTCTTGTCGCTAACCAGAACTCACAGCCGGGGCTTACTTCATCGACCGTCGTCACCGCCGAGAATCCTCTTGTAAATTTCGGTGGTGACTTCCCCGCTCCTACCCCATTCAGTTCAATTGGGTGGAGTACCGCTCCACAGTTCAAGATTGCCTATTCGGATCAATGGACCCTCGGCGTTCAGCAGAAGGTCGCAGGAGCTGGCGTGTGGACAATCAATTATGTCGGCTCCAGGGGCCGAAACCTGGATTATGCCCCAGTAGCAAACACTGCTCAAAGCCCCGGCCCTGGTGCCGTGAGCCCGCGGACCCCATTTCCGTACATGCCACAGTCCTTCTTTGATCGTCCGATTGGGCAGCTCGATTACAACGCATTGGAGACTTCCTTGCAGGGAAGAAGCCGCGTCACCGGGCTGACCTACCTGGTCTCCTATACGTGGTCGAAAGGACTCAACTACGGAACCGATGGATGGTATGGGATTGGTACCACAAGCATCGAGAATCCCTACAACTTTAAGGGTGATCGAAGTGTGACCGGGTATGACCTGCCGCAGGTGTTTACGGCCGGCTGGGTGTGGGCGGTTCCCATCGGAAAGGGCGGTTTCTCGACTGGCAATCGAATATCGGACTACATGTTAGGCAATTGGCAGATTAACGGAATTGCCACCTTGGAATCCGGGCGTCCTTACACTGTCGGAGACGAGGGCGATATTGCCAACACAGGGAACTTTAACTTCGTCGGCTCCGGTTACGAACGTCCAAATCGAGTAGGAAATCCCAAACCTCAACATCAAACGCCGAGTCAATGGATTAATCCCGCCGCATTTGTAGCGCCTGCTCAGTACACGTTAGGGAACACTCCGAGAAACTCATTGCGTACCGAGCCCTTCAAGAACCTTGACGCTTCGCTCTTTCGAGAGTTCCCAGCGTTTGAGTCCATGAAGTTGCAACTGCGGCTTGACTCGTTCAATTCCTTCAACCATCCCGTTTGGGGTGACCCGAATACGTGCCAGAATTGTCAGAACTTTGGTGTCGTCACCTCTACGGTCAGCAACGCCCGCCAACTCCAATTGTCAGGGAAGATCGTCTTTTAGGAGGCGATGCGTGAGCTCCATGAACCGGGACTGCCATCAGGGGCCCCGGTTTCACTTTCAGCAGGTCTGGTCGGTTCTGCGAAACCGCTAATGAATCGTCCGCGAGATGCTGCGTCGTGTAAGCCTAATCAAAGCACTGGAAGCGAATCGTTTCAAGTGAAGAGCGGAGTCTTCAAGTGGCGCTCCATAGTCGAGGACGGTCAATATGTGCATTCATTCGCCTCTGTTGTCCCTTGCTTGGCTTGATCCTCGTTTTATTCTCCGGCCCTCTGTCACGCCCCCAAGAGATGCGCCATCAGAAAGCTGATCTGTCATCCGATCCTGAGTTGCAAAAAGGGATTGCGCTAGCCCGGAAGGGGGACTTCGAGAGTGCCGAAGAGGCGTTTAAGCAGGCGGTGACCCTTCACCCACGCGACGCTCTAGTTCTAACTGCTTTTGGACAAGTGCAGGAACAATTAGGAAGGCTGGCAGAATCGGTCGAGACCTTCCGCAAAGTGATTGAGATTGATCCGCTCTCTTCAGAAGCCCACGAAAATCTTGGTATAGCACTACTGGGCAACTCCCAATAGTGCCCTTACGACAGCCTTGACGATGAGATCGATCGTGTTTGCTCCTCGTGCGGCCGGAGGTATCCGGCGTTGAGCGAGCAGGGATGAGATCAAATGGACGGGCTTACCGGTTTGTAGCTCCGAGGCGCCCCATGTGAACGCTCCGCCTAGGTGCCCTTCAAGGTAGGGAGGCCTGCCGGTTAGCAACCCCGGAAAGCTGGACGCCCATATCCGTTGAGGCAGTTTGCATGAATGAATCCGCAGGCCAATTCGACCGCCGAACGTTCGTTGCCAGTGCTGGCGCAACGGCCCTTGCACTTGCGCTACCAGTTCTCAATGCCGAGACTGCCTCCACCGAGGACTGCATCATTGTCAGTCCCAACGGAGCCGATGATGCGCCCGGAAGCCTTGGCCATCCAATTCGTAGTCTCGATCGCGCTCTGGCACTGAGCCGCTCGCGCGGGAAGTCAACAATCCTGCTGCGAGCAGGGACTTACGAACTCGAGCAACCACTTCAGATCACGGCGGCGAACGCTCCCCTTCGCATTGCCAGCTACGCGCAAGAGGAAGCGATTCTCAGTGGCGGCAGACGTCTTCAGGTTGAATGGCGACCCCACCGAGACGGGATCCTCCAAGCTAACGTTCCGTCAGGCACCACCACCGACCAACTCTTCATCAACAATCGGCGCCAGGTCTTGGCACGCTATCCGAATTTCGATCCAAATGCCCGGTATCTCAACGGCTTCGCTGCCGAAGCTATCAGCCCCGAGCGAGTTGCCCGCTGGAAGAACCCTGAGGGTGGCTATATTCACGCCTTACAGCGCTTTCTATGGGGGAGCCTGCACTATCGCATCACCGGGAAGGATGCGGATAACACTCTTCATTACGAAGGTGGCTGGCAGATCAACAACGGCAATCAGCCGATGCACAAGGAGTATCTATTCGTCGAGAATATCTTTGAAGAGCTTGACGCACCCGGCGAGTGGTTCCTGGACGAGCAAACATCAACACTCTATTTTTACCCGCCAGCGGGTCTCGATCTGGATAGCGCCACTGTTGACGTTGTCCGTCTCGCGAATCTCGTTACCATTGGCGACGCCTCATTGCCCCACGTACACTACCTCACTCTGGAAGGCCTGACTTTTCGCCATACATTGCGTACCTTCATGGAGACCCGGGAGCCCCTGCTGCGCAGCGACTGGCGTATCCATCGCGGCGGCGCGCTCTACATTGAGGGCGGGGAAGAGATCATTGTCGAAGACTGTTTCTTCGATCAACTCGGTGGCAACGCAATATTCATGAGCGGCTATAACAGGCGCGTACGTGTCCGTAGCTGCCGGATCGAGGAAGCGGGTGCGAGCGGCGTGTGTTTCGTGGGTCGGCCGGAGGCCGTACGAAACGCCATCACCGGGCCGCAAAGGCTGTCATTCGACGAAATCGATCTCACGCAGGGGCCCTGCAGCGAGGCCTACGCAAAAGACTGCTCTATTGAAGATACGCTCGTAGTAGCTACTGGCCGCGTTGAAAAGCAGTCTGCCCCCGTCGAGATCTCCATGTCACAGTCCATCACAGTCAGCCACTGTTCCCTGTATGGCGTGCCCCGCGCCGGCATCAATATCGGCGATGGCACCTGGGGTGGTCACGTTATCGAACACTGCGACGTCTTCGATACCGTCCTCGAAACCAGCGACCACGGTGCCTTCAACTCCTGGGGCCGAGACCGATGGTGGAGTCTGCAAGGCGCCGACCCCGACATACTGCTGCTCGATCCGAAATTCGGTGCCCTGCCCACGCTCGATGCCATGCTCCCGAACACCCTCATCCGCACTCGATGGGCTTGCGAGCATGGCTGGGACATTGACCTCGATGACGGGTCAACCAATTTTCACATTGTTGAAAACCTCTGTCTTTGCGGTGGTATCAAGCTTCGAGAAGGATTTCTTCGCGTTGTTGAGAACAACATTATGGTCCGCAACACGCTTCACCCGCATGTCTGGCCCGCGGATAGTGCAGACGTTGTGCGCCGAAATATAGTCTTTGTTCCCTACCGCCCAATACGCCCCGCAGGCTGGGGAAAGGAGATCGATTTCAATTTGATTCATCACTCTGGCATGCTCAAACCCCAGCCTGCAGTCAGCCTGCGACAACTTTCCGGGCAGGACGCTCATTCGCTTGAGGCCGACGCATATTTCCTTGATTCTAAGCATGGCCACTTCACCGTGCGCGCCGACTCACCCGCGATCAAGCTGGGCTTCAAGAACTTTCCCATGCATCAATATGGTGTGCGCTCGCCGAAGCTCCGTGCCATTGCCCGTACACCCGACATCCCACGCCTGCTGCAAGTCCAACCCGTCTCCATCGAGAAGGAGGTTCCTCTGTGAAGTCGAAAATAATCGATTGCAGTTCTCATTTATTCGAAGAAAGGATGAATCCATGAGAGAGAAGGATCAACCGGTTCGAGAGTTCGAGAAGCAATCGGATCCCGAGGTATTCAAAGTTTCCGCTGTTCCTTTCTCGAGTGGAAGGCGCACTCTACTGGCTGGCATAGCAGCGTCGTGCGCAGGGGTCACCGCTTCGGCCCTCGCTCCGAAGAGCCTTCCGGTGTCGTCGGCAACCGCTGCACCGTCCAATTCGCAAGCTGATTCGGACCCTCGCGGACGCAGCAAGGTCGTAGCTTCGGACGGGGCTACTGTGGTGGAGACAAGCGCGGGGAAGATCCGTGGATTCAAGCGGAACGATGTATTCACTTTCAAAGGCTTGCCTTACGGCGCGTCGACCTCCGGAGCCGGGCGCTTTATGCCGCCTGCCAAACCAGAACCCTGGGCCGGAATTCGTAACGCGCTGGCCTATGGCCGCGTCTGTCCACAGGAGTTCACCGCGCACTTCGATACCGACGGCCATAACCTGGCGAGCCACGACGAAGACGCGTTCCTGCTCCATCGAGGTTCAGCCATTTTTGTGCCTGGCGAAGACTGCTTGCGTGTCAATATCTGGACGCCGGAGATCAACGGTTCCCACAAGCGCCCGGTTATGGTCTACATGCATGGGGGAGGGTTCTCTGGCGGCAGCGACCACGATCTTCTCTCCTACGAAGGCGAAAGTCTCGCGCGCAATCACGATGTTGTGGTCGTGACTCACAATCATCGCTTGAATGTGTTCGGCTATCTCGATCTTGGAGCCATCGGCGGAGAAGAGTTTGCAGTGTCGGCTAATGTTGGGATGCTCGATATCATAGCCGCTCTCGAGTGGGTCCGGGCTAACATCGTTAGCTTTGGAGGGGATCCCGGGAACGTGACTATCTTCGGTCAGTCGGGAGGCGGCGGAAAAGTTGCCGCATTGATGGCTATGCCGGCCGCCAAAGGCTTGTTTCATCGCTCCATCATTCAGAGCGGTCCATTTCTGAGGGCGCTCTCTCCTGACTACTCGCAGCGGGTAGCTGAATTGATATTGGATGAGCTTGGACTATCCAAATCGCAGGTGAAGGAGCTGCAAAAGATTCCCGTGGTCCGCCTCTCGGGGGCAGCCGTGGAAGTGATGAAGAAAATGCCCAAGCCTCAACCTTCCCTTCGCGGGACGTTTGGAGAGAGCGGTTGGGGACCCACCGTCGACGGCCGTGTCCTTCCATCTCATCCATTCGATCCAGGAGCACCTGCAATTTCGACCGATGTTCCGTTAATCACGGGTACAGATCTCAACGAGTTTGTCAGCGGGATCGATCGTCCCGATGCGGATGCGATGACAGTTGAGGAACTGAATCGATCGGTCAGCGAGGCATTTGGCGGGGATAGCGAAGCGATCATCGCCGCTTATCGGCAGGACTATCCCAAGGCGACTTCATTTGGCCTCTACGCCGCTATCGCCGCTTCTCAATTTCGCGTGCCGGCATTCGCACAGGCAACCAGGAAAGCCGCCCAGGGCGCGGCGCCCGCATACGCTTACGTTTATGCGTGGCGGACCCCCGTATTAGACAACCGCCCTGGGACCTTCCACGCGGCTGAAATCTCGTTTGTGTTTGACAACGCCGAGCTTTGCGACCACTACAGCGCCGGCGATCCGGGCGCTTTTGTCCTGTCGAGGCAGATGGGCGGGGCGTGGGCAAGTTTTGCGCGGACTGGAAATCCCAATCATAGCGGCATGCCGCATTGGCCCGCATACACCGCCGACACCCGCGCAACGATGTACTTCGACGCGCCCTGCGAAGTGCGCAACGATCCGGAAGGAAAAGGACTGAAGATCATTACGAAGTCCTGAACGAAATAACCAGACACCGGTCTGGCATAGGAGTCACGATTTAGGTAAGGAGAGAGAGCCACATGATCGAAACAATCGAAAGAATGCTGACTGATCTGGAGCGCGGCAAGCTGACTCGGCGCCAATTCGCTGTTTCCCTCGCTACCTTGGCCGCTGGCTCCCTGGCCGCGCGGGGCTCAGTCGCGGCTCCACCGGCGCCGGCGGGCTTCCGGGCTGTGAGTGTGAACCATATCACCGTGAAGGTTCCCGACCTTCACCGCACGTCAAAGTTCTATCAGGAGTTCTTTGGAATGCCGCTTCGGCAGCAGTCGGCAACAACCCATATCCTGGGTGTTGGAGACTCCTTCTTCGGCATTGAACAAGGCGACAATCAGCCCGCTTCCGTCAATCACTTTGATTTCGGGATTGAAAACTTTAACGCCGATGCAATTCGCGCCAGGTTGACGGAGCTCAATTTGAAGTTTTCCGGTACGTCACAGGAATCATTCAAGTTCAATGACCCGGATGGATTCCTGGTTCAGGTGAACCGACCAGATTATGTCGGTCACGTGTAATGCAACGTCGGACATGTGTGGTGAGGTTATCGCTGAGAACTTGATGGCGGATCGCGGGATGAGTTTCTCAACGGAGGGATCTTCTGTTGAATGCGGGAGGTCGAAATCTTGGTTGAACGATGGCATGTTACCTGAACCTTGGACCGCGACTCGTCGCAACCCCGCGAAGTAGGAGCGCACATATGAGGAAGATGAATCGCGCGCAGAACAACAACGGGAACACCGAGCCGTCGTCCCCGGGACGCCGCGCCTTCGTCAAAGGCATTTCTGCCATGGGAGCAGGAGTCGCCGCTTTCCCTCTCTTGACCAGCGCGGCTGAAGCTCAGGTTCCGGCCGCCCCCGATAACGGAATCCCTTCAGGGTCGAGCGGAGCGAAGGCCGTTCTTCAAGCCCCCTCGGCCTTTCAGGGCGACAAGATCGACTGGCACGGATTCGACCGTTACGACTTCGTGATGGATACGGAGACCTTGGCAGTCGCGTCTTTCAAGGCGCCGGCCGGCGAAGAGTCTGGCAATCTCGGAAACTCGGATAAAGGACAACTCCGGTGCGTTGTCGTTGTTCCCAAGCAGGCGGCTCCCGGCAACCCGTGGTCCTGGCGCGGCGTTTATTGGAACCATCAGCCCCAGGCAGAAGTCGAATTGCTCAGGCGGGGTTTTCACATCGCATACATTTCGGTCGACCCCAAACCGGGATCCTTAACCGGATTGACTATGGATGAGCTTATGGATGAGCTTGGCATGTCCAGAAGGGCATTAAGAGAGTGGGATGCCTGGTTTGCTTTCCTCACCGGGCGATACGGGTTGTCGAAGAAGCCCGCATTCATCGGCATGAGCCGGGGTGGGATATTCGAATATCAGTGGGGCAGCGCCAATCCCGACAAGGTCTCCTGCATCTATGCCGACAATCCAGGGATTGAGCGCGAAGGTTTTCAGAGGCTAATAGACCTGGCGCGGGCCGATGTGCCTGTGCTTCAAATCTGCGGCACTATCGATCCGATGCTAGGCCAATATACTTCCGCCTTCGAGGCCATCTATCAGCAGTTTGGCGGACGGGTCTCGATGATGATCAAAGAAGGTTATGCCCATCATCCGCATAGCCTCCGCAACCCCAAGCCGATCGCGGACTTCATTGAGCAGAGCGTACAGGCAGTAAAGGGCCCGGCGCCAACCTTTGCGGGCGACAGGTTCAAAAGGACCTCTTACTACAGCATCGAGAATTTCTACCGCGATTATCCGGATGAAGACACTTATATCACTTGTCGTGGGCCACTGTTTTCGCCGTGCTACGACTGCTACGAATTCAGCGTGCAGGGCGCGCCGATGACCATCACCGTGATCGCGCCGAGCTCTGCAGCCGCGGGCATGCCCTGGGTGTACCGGTCGGGTTTTGTGTCTCGTGGCGCGAAGGTCGATCAGGAACTGCTCGCCAAGGGGTTTCACATCGTCACCGGCCCCGTAGGGGTCAGCTTCCTTGTGAAGGATTGGGACGTTGGGTACGAATACCTGACGGGGCACGGCTTTTCCAAGAAGCCGGTGGTGGAAGGCGCGGGCGGCGGTGCGGGTGAAGTCTACGCTTGGGCCATCGAAAATCCCGACAAGGTTTCCTGCGTCTATGCCGAGAATCCGCGTATGCACAGTGAAATGGCCAAGACGCAACCGCTCGATAATCTCGCCGCTCTGGCCAAAGCCAACGTACCGCTTCTTCACGTTTGCGGCAACCTCGACCCATGGTTCGAGGACAATACGCTCGAGGTTGAAAGGCGATACAAGAAACTTGGTGGCAAAGTCGAGGTCATTGTCAAGAAGGGCGTGGGACATTATCCGCTCGCACCGGAGGATCCGGCCCCGGTTGTGGACTTTATCACCCGCGTTTCCACATAGGGGAACTTCACCTGCCGCATTACCATCAGCCGAATCGGACCTCAAAAGGAGATTCTCGTTGATAATGTCCGTTCAACCTTACACCCTCAGCAGGAAAGACTTCTTAAGGGCTTTGACGAGTGGCGCTGCCGGCGCCCTCTCAACAGGCTTTGGTTTCCCACTAACCCTTAGAACTGCAGTTCCTCAGGCAACAGAGCCTCTCATCCATGAACTCACCCCATATATCCGTCTGTACGGCGCAACAGCTGCGGAGATCGACGGCAAAGCAGAGCTGGACAAGCTAAAAATTTCCGTGAACTGTAAGGATTCAACCAGGATTAGGTGGAACGTTTCCGCTCCGGAGGAAGATGAGTACGACCTGTTCATTTCGTGTGCTGTTCCTGGCCCCAACTTCCACCTGGAAGTTATCTCGGGTCCCAGTTCGGTGAAATCGGAACTAAAAATGACCGAGGGCGCGTATTGCGCAACTGAGGCCGGCTGGTATTTCAATTTCGACAGAATCCGGCTCGGAGGCAGATTGCACTTAACTCGCGGAATAAACCCAGTCACACTTCAAATATCTGGAACTGACAAGGACCAAGTGGTCCACTTGCGATGTCTTGAAGTTCTCCCCTCTTCTGCGACTGCTCAAATGACGGCGACTGAGGAGCTTGCCCGCGCACGTCGAGCGAGCACAGACTGGTTTGCCAGGGCAGGTTACGGGGTCATGTTCCATTGGACAGATCTTACGCAACCGCGAGATGGCGTGAAGAAGCCGTATGCAGAGGCCGTCAACGCCTTTGACGTTGATACCTTTGCAAAACTTATAGTCGAGATAGGGGCGGGTTACCTCATCTTCACTCTGAACCATGCCCATCCGCACTGTCCCGCTCCCATCCAGTCCTGGGAAGCCGTCCATCTCGGATCGACAACTCGGCGTGACCTTCTAGGTGATATCGCGGATGCTTTGGAGAAACGGGGCATCAGGTTTCTCCTCTATATCAACTCTCCTGTTTTGGCTATGCTCGGCCACATCGGGACGACCGGTCAATACGAACTTACCTGCAGCGAGGAGCAGTTCACCGAGATTCACAAGAATGTTCTCGGCGAAATAGGCCTGCGATATCGGGACAAACTGGCCGGCTACTGGTTTGATTCATGGTATCAATCGCTGGCTGCCTACCCCGATCTTCCGATTGACGCAGTCTACCGCTATTGCAAAGTAGGAAACCCCGATAGGATTACTGCCTTTAACTTCTGGATCTTTCCAGTTTTAACTCCCTGGCAGGATTACTGGGCAGGCGAGCTCAACTCTCTTCAAAGCCCTTTTGAGTCTCGGTACATTCAGAGAGGGGCTGGCACGGGATTTCAGGCCCACGGGATGGTATCCATGCTGCCATCGTGGGTGCATAACGAAACCGGCCCGATTCCACCGCCTCAATTCACCTCGGAGGACTTGATCGCACACGTGAAAGCCAGCATGGAACACCAAGCCTTCACGACGATCAACATCGGAATCTACCAGGACGGCACTATTGAGCAGAGTTCGCTTGACATGATGCGCCAATTGCGTCGTGCAATTTGGGAGAAGTAAGACACGTGGTCACGCCGTTATCAGAGCGAATACCCGTTACCCGAGTAGGCAGGATGACCGTATGACCAGACCGCAAGCTGTAATTCCAGTTATTGCCGCGCTTCTGATCGGGTTGCACTCCCGCACCGCGGCGCGTCAATCCAACGCCGGACCTCAGACCATCGCTCAGAGCGGTGCCAATCCTCTCCGGCTCGATCCCGACACGGTGAACGTGCTGAAGGCCAATGTGGCCGCGCGAAGCACATCCCTGGTGGAGAGCGCACCGAAAGGATTCTGGATTCAGAGCTGGAACGATCCGCAGCAAAGTTTCGCATGGAAGGTTCAAGTCCCGCAGGCCGGCGAGTATTCCGTAGATGTTTTGGTAAGCGGCGCGCCAGGCGGCAAGATCGAGATCGCCAGCCCGCAAGGCGGGATCAGCGTCACCATTCCCGAAGGCAACGACCATTGGGGAAACAACTGGAACAAGATTCCCGTTCTTGGCTGGCTAACCTTGCAACAGGGAACTTCTACTGTTACCGTCAGCAGCCCAAACCCGACCGGGATCGCCACCAACCGGAGCAATTACAACGGTATGGCGCTGATGTCATTGGAACTGATTGCGCGCAGCCGGAAAGAGGCGATCGAAAGACGGATTCGAGAATCCCGTTCGAGCGCGAAGTGGCTTGACAATGCGCAATACGGCCTGATGTTTCAATGGGGCGAGTGGGGCTACCCAGAACACGGGGATCGGAAGCCCAGGCCGAAGATGATCGACGATTTCAACGTGCAGAAGTTCGCCGAGATGGTGCAAAGCACGGGTGCGGGTTACGTGATCTGGTCGGCCACTTGGCGGACATACTATTTCCCGGCACCGATTCAGGCGATCGAGCGAATCATGCCGGGACGGACCTCGAAGCGTGACCTGATTGGCGAGTTGTCCGATGCCTTGAAAAGTCGAGGCATCAAGCTGATGCTGTATTACCACTGCGGCTACGGTGATAGAGAATGGCAAACTCGCAATTTCGGCACCAATGATGCCGACCAGATAGGAACCGACGCGCTGTTCAGGAAGAACTGGATTGCCATCACCAGAGAGGTCGGGCTGCGCTACGGCAGCCGCCTCGCCGGGTGGTTCATTGACGAAGGATGGTACCCCTCGCCATTTGAGGAACAGAACCGGGCGCTCAAGGCGGGCTATCCTGGCCGAATCGTCTCCTTCAACGACTGGGTCCGTCCGCGGTTGACGGATTTCGAAGATGTCGAGTTCGGTGAGGGCTTCAACTGCCTCAACAATGGTGCCGGAAATCTCTTCGCGGACGGGCCGCCAGTCGGCGGGGACGGCATCTATGTTGAGGGTCCGCACAAAGGCTTGCAAGCTCACGGCATGTTCATACTGGACGGCGCGGGATACGGTCCCGAGTGGGGCATTTGGCGGCCCGACACTACGATTGCTCAGCCGATCTTAACGTCCGAGCAATTTGTAGACATGGCGAAGAATGCCAAAGCCCATCACGTGGCGCTAAGTTTCAATCTCCTCATGTACGAGGACGGAACCGTTTCGCCGGCTTCCCTTGACGTCTTAAAGCTATTCGGCAAGACAGTACGTGGAGGCTAACCAGGACGGCCGAGATGTAGCCCAAGTGCAGCCGTACGAATAGCCAGAGCTTGAGGCGCGGTTTGCTCTCAGGCTGTGGCTCTAATGGGACCGGGGTCTATGTAGTCGTCCTTCTTCAACTCGGTTTTCGGTGTGTTGTTCAAAACATCTGTCTGGAGAACAAGATCATGAACATGCTTTCTGAAGTCGGGAACGAAACCGCTCAGACTCTTGATGAGCTGGAGTCTCCGGCGCGACGCGTTCTCGTGAAAGGAATGGCAGGCATTGGTGCCACATTTGTATCTGCATCTCTCGCATCTGCCGCCACCCTTGCTCAGAGTCAGGCCGGTCAGACGGTGGCGCCTCGCAACTCGGCTGCTCCCAGTCAGAGTGGGTGGGGGCCTTTTACGCCATCGAGCCGTGCAGGCCGATACCTTCAACTCGTCTATCCCCCCTCAACTACTGCGGGAGAGTTGCAGCTTGGCGTCACGTACACACTTTGGATCCCCGATGGTATTCAGACAGTGCGGGCCGTGATCGTCCATCAGCATGGAGCGAGTATTCCGGCGGCTCAGGCTGGAGCAACTTCCGCATACGATTTGCACTGGCAGGCATTGGCGAAGAAATGGGACTGCGTGCTTCTCGGGCCTTCTTATCGAGTGCTCAACGATGCAATCGACCTGACTCCCGGAGGCGCAGAACTGTGGTTTGACCCGAGACGGGGTTCCGATCGTGTTTTCCTTAAGGCGCTTGACGAATTTGCGGCAAAGTCAGGGCACGCAGAGATTGCTTCCGTCCCATGGTGTCTCTGGGGACATTCGGGAGGAGGGATATGGGCCAATGTGATGAGCATTCTCCATCCAGACCGAGTTCTTGCCGCCTTCCTTCGTTCCGGCACAGCAGCGATGTTTCGTCCCAAGCATGAGTTCATCCAGCCCATCGTTCCGCCGGCAGTCTATGAGATCCCCACGATGGTTAATTTTGGCGTCGGAGAAAGGGGAAGAGGCCCCTGGGACGGCTCGATAACTACTTTCGAAGAGTATCGAGCCCAGGGAGCTCCCATTGGGCTCGCTCCCGATCCGCGTACAGACCACTATTGTGGGGATTGCCGATATCTCGCGATCCCGTTTTTTGAAGCTTGCCTGCAAATGCGCTTGTCAGAATGGAGCAACATTTTAAAGCCCGTCGACCTGACTCCCGCATGGCTGGCAGTTCCTTTCGGAGATGCAGCCGTGCCCGCGGCAGAATTCAAAGACGATCCGAAGAAGGCTGTGTGGTTGCCGAACGCAGCCGTTGCAAGAATCTGGACGGAATATGTCATGAGTGGAACCGTAGCCGATACCAGCACTCCCCCTGCTCCCGTCAACGTGCGGGTGAAAGCTGACGCCAATCACGGCAATGAGGTCACATGGGACACCGAGGTCGATATGGTAAGCGGGCTCGGCGGCTTTATCGTGCTTCGGGATGGGAAGGGAATCGCAAGACTCCCGACACAATCACCAGAGAATGTATATGGTCGCCCGCTCTTCCAGGGATTGTCGTATCACGATACACCCATTGCACCTCTTCCCCAGATGATGCACGTGGATACCTCAGCCGAGGCTGACGTCAAACATGCCTACACTGTGACTGCCTTGAGCGGTGCGGGCGTGCCCTCGGTACCGTCCTCGCCGGCAACCATAGCATGAACGAGAAGCCTCAAGATAGTAGAGATTTCCCTGACCCACGAACCCATTCAGCGAGATCCAATGTTATTCGCCGAACGCCTGGAAACATTGGTGTGAACTGCCCGATGACTTGTTCCACCGAGATTTGTTTGCGGAATTCCGGAAGCACTGCATGATGGCGCTTTCAAGCCGGGGAGGCAGTCAAAGTTTGACAGTTCCGGGATTATGCTTTCAGCCCGTTAGCCACCTCAATCGCGTGAAGTTTGCAGTTCGCGGCCCTTGCATTTGTCCCTCTCAAGCTAAGTGAACGTGAGTCTGAACTCATTGCTGTCCAAAATAAACCGATAGTTGTGCGGCTTGAGGGGTACGATTGCAGGCTGATCCCCGTTACTCTGAGGTGGGCTCCCGGACAGGGCCACTGACCGAGACGGAAGGATCAGCCATGACAC
>Ga0210394_10002270_pt1 | contig 26852 bp, 24 predicted proteins | sample IncBWC12MmetaG_FD_160121 | JGI IMG/M metagenome (GOLD analysis project Ga0210394, IMG submission 160121) | Forest soil microbial communities from Barre Woods Harvard Forest LTER site, Petersham, Massachusetts, United States - Inc-BW-C-12-M | ecosystem: Environmental > Terrestrial > Soil >...
TCCATTACCTCCCGGCGGCGGGATTATCGTACCTCCGATCGTCCCAGTCCCAGGGGGCGGATCTACGCCTCCACCGATTCAGACTCCGGAGCCTCAAATGTGGTTGATGCTGTCGGCAGGTCTGACCGGCATCTGGTTAGGACGAAAAAGACGGAAGTCTTAAGTTCCGCCATCTAATCCGCAAAAGAAATAAGCGTCGTGGAAAACTCCTCGACCTCTTTTACCTCTTAATCTAAGGCCGCGACGCCAGCGCCGGAACAAGTACATTCACCCGTGGCGCCCCAAGACCCGTGACAAAATCATAGCCAGCCAACGCATCACATATTGCCCCGCATGAGCCGTTCTTACCCTGAGTAATCGAGTGAAAGTCGCTATTCAGATGCGCCTTGGCCAAAGAATAAAGCGCGGTGTCGGCGCCGCTCAGATTTGCTTTACGCAGTCCGACTCGCGTGGAGTCCGCGATCGCAACCACCGCGGCCCACTGTGGCGTCGCTGCACTCGTACCGCCAATCTGGAACCACCCGCTGGCTCCGCTAATTGCCACGGAATCGTACACAGCGTAACCAGTGCCGGGATTCGCATTGTAAGAAACATCCGGGACGCCGCGCACGCCGCGAGAATCGTCCGGTATTCCGAACTGCGCTTGATATAGCGGCTGATGTTCGTATGCGCTTAAGCCGCCGCCACTTCCGCTCCATGCTGTTTCGCTCAAATAGTTTCCGTTCGAATCAAGCGTGAGCGATGTTCCGCCAACTCCAATCACATCCGGGGACGCGGCAGGATAAGTCACTCCAGTGCCGGCGTCACCCGATGCCGCCAAAAATGTCACGCCATTTGTGACGAAATGATTGTCCGAGTTGTGTTCGCCGGAAAATTCGCCGGTATCCCAGCTCATGGATACTACCGTCGCTCCGTCGCGAACCGCGACGTCCACTCCCTTCAGCAGATCGCTTAGGTTGTTGGAGGCAGCCTCGACCAAAATAATGATGGCCTTGGGAGCGATCGCATGCGCCCACTCCACATCGAGGGAAATTTCCAGGGACCAATTGGCATTCGGCCCCGGTTTGTGTCCAGTCGCATAGACCTTGCGGAAAAAGCCGTTGCTTGTGCTGGCGACTGGCAACCTGAATTGCTGGCTGAAAACCGCAAGGTCGGATTCGGCGTTTGGGTCATCGTACGCATCCACAAGAGCAATGGTCTGCCCAGCACCCTGATTGCTAACTAGATCGAAGCCGTAAGCATGGCGTATCTGGGCAGGCTGAAATGCTGAAATCGGCGGAGTGGTCAGGCCCGCACCAGCAACTTCATGAATAAAGTAGTGGGGACGCATAAAGCGGATCGGTGCTTGCCCGTCTTCGCTTCGTTGAATGGGCAGATTAAGCGCCTGCTGGGCGCAAAGCGGCTGACAGAAAATCGAACCTAGTGCGAAGAACACCAAAGTGCGCACTGAATTCTGAAGTACCTTTACTTGCATTTCGAATCCCCCGTTGCAATCCCCTGAATTCGCAACACATCCGCCACGCGATGATTTGCGACTGATAGGGTACTGCGCGGGTTGGATTAGCCCCTATGGACCGAACGCTTCATTCCATTAGTACGGAAGTCATTTGAGGAGAGTGCTCCAGAATGGCACAGTGGGACCGCTCTTGATTCGAACCAGGAAAACCTCACTCCATCGGTAAGCCAACATAGTTTTCAGCCAGCGTTTGCGAGGCGGCGCGAGAACTAGTCACGTAATCAAGCTCAGCCAGCTCAAGCCGATGGTCAAAAGCATTTTCGCCTTCCCTTCGGTGCAGCATAGAGGTCATCCACGATGAGAACCGCTGCACTTTCCATACTCGCCGCAAACAAGTGCTGGAATAAGCTTCCAGAAGATCCTGACGGCCGGATGAATAGTATTCCGCCAACGCTCGAGCGAGTACGCGCACATCAGCAACTGCCAGGTTCAGCCCTTTCGCACCAGTGGGTGGAACGATGTGCGCTGCATCTCCCGCGATGAACAACTTGCCGTATTGCATCGGCTCAATCACGGAGCTACGCATTCCAGTCACGCCCTTTTGAATGATGCGCCCCTCCGTCAGCGTCCAGCCTTCCGTCGAAGCAAGCCGCGCATGCAGTTCCTGCCAGATTCGATCGTCAGGCCATTCGTCCAGATCCTCCTCTGGCTGGCACTGAAGGTAGAGTCGGCTGATTTGCGGGGACCGCATGCTGAGCAACGCGAAGCCGCGATCATGATATGCGTAGATAAGTTCCTCCGACGAAGGCGGTGCCTCAGCCAGAATGCCCAGCCAGCCAAATGGATATATTCGCTCAAAAGAGGTGATGACTCCGTGGGGAATCGACGGTCGGCAAACTCCATGAGAACCATCGCATCCCGCGATGAAATCGCAAGTAAGCTGCTGCGCTTTGCCATCCTTGCGAAATAGGATGGAAGGTTTCGCTGAAGATTTTGCCTCGCCGAAATCGCGGATGCTAACGTCTTCCACATCGAAAAAAAGCCGGTCGCCTGACGCGAGCAGTGCCTTGACCAAATCTTTAATCATTTCATGTTGCGCGTAGATCATAATGCCGCGCCCGCCGGTTAGCTCTCGAAAGTCGATATGGTGCGTGCGTCCTGAAAACCGCAGGTTCACCCCGTAGTGAACCATTCCTTCCCGCATCATGCGTTCGCCCGCGCCAATCTCATTCAACAGGTCCACTGTGCCTTGCTCCAACACACCCGCACGAACGCGTTCCTCGCAATATTTACGGCTGCGAGTTTCCAGCACTACGGACTCAATCCCTTGCAGATGCAATAAGTGCGAGAGCACCAGTCCAGCCGGTCCGGCTCCGACAATTCCTACCTGTGTGCGCATAAGATCAGAGAGCGATTCCTCGAAAACTTGGACGCTCTGAGTTGCGAATGTTACCATGCGGCCTCAACTTGTTCTTCTCGGAGCCGTGCGATGCTCGTCAGTCACAAAAAATTGCTGGTCGAATGGGGACACTGCGATCCGGCTGGCATCGTATTCTTCCCGCAATATCTTGCCTGGTTCGACGACTGCACCACCGCCCTGTTCCTGGATGCCGGTATGCCCATTCAGTCTTTATTTAAAGAACATGGCGTAATCGGCGTCCCGGTCGTGGATGTGCGGGCGCGATTTATTCTGCCGTCAAAATTCGGTGACGAACTCAAAGCGGAATCAACCGTCACTGAGTTCGGTAAAAGTAGTTTTGTGGTGCGTCACCAAATCACAAAAGCAGGCGCACTGGCAGTGGAGGGATACACAACAAGAGTATGGACCGGCTTCGATCCCAACGATCCCTCCAAAATGAAATCGATTCCTCTTCCGAAGGAAGTTATCGAACGCCTTTCTGCTGGCAATCTCATTGCAGGCAGCCATCGCGAGAAGTGACAAAACTTCTAGGTCAATTGCATCGGTTTCGGCTTGGCGGGATCGCTGTAATCATAAAAACCGCGTCCTGCTTTCCGCCCATTCCATCCGGAAAGCACCATGCGCTTCAATAGCGGCGGCGAAGCAAAGCGCTTCTCCTTGAATTCGTCGAACATAATATTCGCGATGTAATAAGTCGTGTCGTTACCCACAAAATCGAGCAGTGTTAACGGCCCCATCGGATGGCCACATCCGAGCTTCATGGAGTTATCAATATCTTCTACCGACCCAACCCCTTCTTCCAACGCGCGAACGGCATCCAGCAAATAAGGCACCAGCAACCGGTTCACGATAAATCCGGTGCGGTCCGATGTGCGAACGGGCGTCTTGCCCAATCGTCCAGCAAACGCCACCACTTCTTCATTCACTTTTGGATCTGTCGCGATCGTACGAATCACCTCCACCAGCTTCATGACCGGAACGGGATTAAAAAAATGCAAGCCCAAGAAACGGTCGGGACGCTGGGTGAAAGTCGCCATTTCGGTGATTGAGAGCGAAGAGGTATTGCTGGCGAAGATCGTCGCCTTTGGGCAAATTTTATCCAGGGCGCCCCACAACTCACGTTTCGCGGGAAGTTGTTCGATAATCGCTTCAATCACGATGTCGCAACCCTTCAAATCTTCCAGATTCGTAGTCCCGTGCAGGCGCGCTCGAACTTCGTCGCGCTGAGCCGGCGTCAGCGTGCCTTTGTCCACCAGCCGCTGAAGATTTTTGTCTATAGATTGCAAACCCTTCTCCACCAATTGCGGCGAAACCTCTCGCACGGTGACTTGACATCCCGCATTCGCTGCAACTTGGACAATACCTGAACCCATCAGGCCGCAGCCAACTACTCCCACTTTGTCGATCGACATCTATTCCTCCGTATAGTTGTGTATTTGCGATATCTCTCTCGCAGCGCGCACCGCCTTACAGATTGAAACTGCGCTCGAGTTGGAAGTAGAAGGTAAGGAATTCAGAATATTTGCGATTCCGAAACGTTAAGCCTCAGCATCCATCTCCGCAAAAACTTCCTGTGCGATATGAAATGCCGAATTTGCCGCCGGCACACCGCAATAAATTGCAGACTGAAGCAAAACCTCCTGGATTTCCTCGCGTGTCACATTGTTGTTCGCGGCCGCGCGCACGTGCATGCGAAATTCGTCGCTGCGATTCAGAGCCACCATGATAGCCAGAGTCAACAGACTACGCGTGTGCCGCGGAAGGCCCGGACGCGCCCAAATTTCTCCCCAAGCGTAACGTGTTATCAAATCCTGGAAAGGCTCGTTAAAGGGAGTCGTGGCAGCTTGGGCTTTTTCAACGTAATCTTCGCCTAGAACGGCTCGCCGCACTCGCATGCCAGAGGAATATCGCTCGCGCTCGTCCATTATTTCGCCTCCGGCTCGTTCAGAAATTTCAACAGCGCTTCTGTGAATTGCGGAGCGGCTTCTATGTTCGACAAATGCGCAGCTTGCAATTCCAAGTAACTGGCCCCGGGAATCCCTTCGGCAACAAGGTGCGCATTCGCGCTCGAAATAACGGGATCTTGCGCTCCGGCAATCACAAGCGTTCGCGCTGTCACGCGAGAGAGATCATGGCTCAAGTCCGCGTCCCGTATTGCCGCGCAGCACGCCGCATAACCTTCGGGCGGCGCTTGCAGCAGCATTTGACGCATGGCTTCGATCACCTCGGGCGATTTCTTCACAAAATCTTCACTGAACCAGCGCAACACTACGGTAGTTGCTATCGCCGCCATACCGCGCTCTTTCACGTCTTTGATCCGCGCATTCCAGGTATCCGCAGTCCCAATCTTGGCCGCCGTGCTGCAGAGCACCAGGCCTTTCATGCGACTTGCCGCATTTACGCCGAGCCACATCCCAATCATGCCGCCCATCGAAAGTCCGCAAAAGTAGGCGCTCTCGACCTTCAACGCATCGAGCAAGGTGATAACGTCGCGCCCCAATTGTTCGATCGAATAGGGCCCCGGAGTAACGCTCGACAGCCCGTGTCCCCGTGTATCGTAGCGCAGCACACAAAATTTTTCGCAAAGCACGGTCGCCTGCGGGTCCCACATGGACAAGTTCGTTCCTAGAGAATTGGAAAGAACAATAACCGGCCTTTGCAGCCCGTCAAAACGGTAATTCAATCGAAGATCGCCCGACTCGATGAAAGGCATGATCATCACTCTCTAAGATGGCTATCTCTACTTCTGTTTTCGGTCCGCTAAAACTTTGTTCACCATTATTTCCGCCGAACCTGTGTAGTTCTTCGGTTCCAACAAACGCTTTATATCATCCGAGGAAAGATGCTGCCGCACTTCCGAATCTTGCATCAAAACACTCTGCAAGGACTGGGAATTCTCCGCGGAACGCTTCGAAGCCTTCTCCAAAATCTTATGAGCCGGCATACGCCCGATTTTTTCCGCCAAAGCGACCGCGACCGCTTCCGCCATAATCAGTCCCTGCGTGATTTCCAGATTCGCGTTCATTTTCGCCGAATCAATTTCCAATCCATTCAACATAGTCGTCAGATTTGCTAGCGCCCCCGCAGTCAGCGTGCAAATTTCCGGCAGCGTTTCCCATTCGGCGTGCCAGCCACCTAGGCCGCGCTCATGCTCCTGCACCATCGAAGTCAGCATCACCGATACTAACGCGGGCACTCGAATCGAGGCCGCCAAAACCACTGCCGAACCCACTGGATTGCGCTTATGAGGCATGGTGGATGACCCACCCCGTCCCGCTGCCGCAGGTTCGGCCACTTCGCCAACTTCAGTCTGACCCATTAACGAAAGATCGCGCGCAATTTTTCCGAGCGAGCCAACCAGCAATCCCATCGTCGTCGCCACTTCCGCAAATCGGTCGCGATGTGTGTGCCACGGCAGATTTGGCGAAGTTAATTTTAGCTCGTCAGCGAGAGCCGTTGCTACTGCCGGTCCTTTATTTCCAAGCGCAGCAAGAGTGCCGACCGCTCCACCAAACTGCAAGACCAGCACGCGTTTTCGGATTTCTCTCAGCCGCTCGCGATGCCGTTCGACAGCAGCGAGCCATCCGCAGGCTTTCAATCCAAAAGTTACCGGCGGGCCCTGTTGCAGCCATGTGCGGCCGGCAACTAAAGTGGATTTGTGCGTTTCGCAGATTCGCGCCAGCACGTCGCACAATTTTGCGAGCCCTTGGTCCGTCAAATCCAAAGCGTTGCGCAATTGCAAGACTGTCCCAGTATCGATAGCGTCTTGGCTGGTCGCGCCCCAGTGAACGAATCCTCCAGCTTTCTCATCCGCTTTGGTTACCAGCGAAGTTAGCTGCTTAACCAGAGGAATCGCCAGGTTGCCCGAGAGAGCCGCCTCCTGCGCTATCGTTTCCATCGAAAACAGTTTCGCGTCGCACTTCGATTGGATCTTGGCCGCCGCAGATTGAGGAGCAATTCCGGTGCGTGCGAGTGCGCGCCCGAGAGCCGACTCAAAATCCAACATAGCTTGAATTCGGCGTTCATCGGAAAAAATCGCTCGCATCTCTGCGGTAGTGAAAAGATGGCCCAGAAGGTAAGTTGGAAGTTGCGCGCTCAAAGCTTCGATGTCCTCGATGTCGCGTCACGCAGGATAACGGTTATCCGCTGAAGAATACAGCCTTGCCTTCGCCTTGCAAGGTTCAAACCGCTTTGTTCACGCTTCCCGGGCACGCACCGAATAAATATTTCGCCGCCTAGCTTTTCGGACTTGCCTGAAATCGCGCAACTTCCGTTACAGCGCGATAAGCCTGGTCGATAGCCGCGTTGGTATAAGCGAACGCTTCCGCATCCGAATTCGCTATGGAGATTCGGCCAAACGGTTGCCGTCCTATCACGCACGGCTGTTGGTCCTGCGGCCAATCCGGATCGTAGAGCGAATTATATTCGTAGGCGTAGCCGTGCGGCCAACGGTTCACCGTGATCGCTTGGATATCATTTGCAGGATCGAAGCCGCCGGGTGAAAGAATTCGTCCAAGCTGATCGCGAATGTTGCGCTCGTACGTCTCAAAACGCGTGCGATAAAGTTCCTCGCGTCCCGCAATTTGCTGCTCGCGAGCGGGCAGCCCCGGTTTGCATGGAACCTTTTCCAGGTGCAGCACGCAGGCATTCTCGGGCTTGCTCGCGAAGTGGTACTCGCCCATGCTCACCGGAAAATCTAGCGTAACCGATTCGAAATAGCTTCCCGGACATCTCGCATAACTAATTCCGAGCTTCTTGAACGGCTCCCAATTTCTTATCAGCACATTGGTGTAAACCAGCGGCACCTTCACTCCGTAGGCCAGCGCCTCTTTTTGCTTTTGCGGCAGTTCAGGGCACAGGTAAGGAATCACCATGTTCCAACACGCCAATATGCAAGCCGCGCCGCGAACTGAACGAGCTTCGCCGCCGCGAACGTAGTTCACCTCCACTTCCCTGGAGCTCTCCGGTTCGCCGAGGTTCCGAGCGGAAATCGCGGTGCTGTTGAGCCGCAAACGAATGGCAGAGGAAGGGTCATCGAGCACCGCGTAATTCATCTTCGCAGTCACGATATCTTCCATCGTATGTCCCGGCGCAGACCCTGGAATCAGCGACCTCACTAAAAGCCTGGCGATGGACGCATTGCCATCCGGAAAATGAAAAATGTACGGTTCATCGTTTCCCTGCTTCGTTATTTCGGCGCCTAAACCCGGTCCCGGTGGCCCGGATAAATCCATCCCCGCAAATCCGGGGTATCCCAAACCCGCTAAATCACCGGCCGGAACCGCATCAACACCCACACCATAAAGCCCGTACGTCTCGGTCTGCAAAAACGGAATCGCGTCCGGGTGAACCTTCACGTACTTCAGCAAATAGTCTTTGTAACTCGTCTTCGCCAGCAAAACTTTTTTGTCCGACGATTTCAACTCGGGTAGGTAGTCAACTTTTTCGGTGTAAAGCCTCGCCAGATCCTTTTGCGCGTCTGCCGAAAGAGGAGTTTTCGTCAGGAATTCGGTCCAGGAAGGTTTCCCCATTCCGGGCACTAGCTTGTTGGTTCCAAATGTTTCTTCGTCGAAGAAAACCGCGCGGGAAAGCCCGTTCGAACGTTCGAAGTTTTGGTCGTAATATTTATAGAATTTCTTGACGTCCACATCCAACTCTTGCAGCAATTCCTTCGCTTGTTTGCTGTAGAGACCCGGCCCGGCAATCGACTGCGTCCCTCCGTAGCCAAGTATCGTACGATTGCCCACGGGATATTCGTTTCGTCGCGCATGCCCGCCAAAGTCGTCGTGATTCTCAAGAATCAAAACGCGCGCTTTGGGCCCAACCATCTTTCGAAAGAAATACGCCGCTGACAGTCCGCTGATTCCTCCGCCAACCACGATCAAATCGTAGGTTTCAGAATCTGCCGCCCCACTTCCCCATTTTTGACCGTCGCGAAGCGCGTGCCCCGCTTCCATCACCGCATTCGTGCTTCCGCGCATGCCGGTTAAAGTCGGTGGATAATAATTAGGATCTTTTTCCGGGGCAAAAGGAGACTGCGGAAGACCAAAAGCGTTGAGCCATTCGTGATTCGATAGAACCAAACCTCCGCCTACCGCGATCCCAAATCCATTTAGAAAATCGCGCCGCGTGATCTGCCGATCCATTCCCAATTCGCGGTCCCGCTTCTCATACTTCACGCTCTCCCCCGAAGATTTTGACCACCGGGAGAACAGCGTAAATCCACCCGGCTTTAGATTTTTACCGACAAAGCATACTCCAGCTTCTACATTAGACAGGACGAATCTTTCGCAAACAAGAATTCACGACCGTGCATCCGAGCAACGATGACTTTCGTCGAGTTATCGACTTAAGGCTCACGCCTCGTTCGTTTTTGTTATCATAGCGTTTTCCGTAATCAAGCAAAGAGGAACACTTTTGCCTGCACGCGTCCTTAACGGGATTGTTATACGCGACCAAATTTATGCAGAGTTAACCGGCGAAATTTCGGCGCTCGCTTCCGCAGGAATTCGTCCCGGATTGGCTGCGGTGCTCGTCGGTGACGATCCCGCCTCGAAAGTTTATGTAAAAAACAAGATTGCGGCCTGCGAAAAGCTGGGGCTCGCCAGCATCCAGATCACTCCCCCAGCTACAATCACTACTTCCGAGCTTCTCGCTATCATCGAAGACTTGAATCGACGCGATGACGTGGACGGCATCCTGGTCCAGCTTCCTTTGCCTCCACAGGTTGACGCCAAAAAAATCCTCGAAGCTGTCGATCCGGCAAAAGACGTGGATGGATTTCACCCGCTCAACGTCGGCCATTTAGTCGCAGGCCGCCCAACTCTGGTCCCATGCACGCCCGCAGGCGTGATGGAACTTTTGCGCCGCAGCTCTATTCCTTTGGAAGGCGCCCACGCTGTCGTTGTGGGCCGCAGCGATATTGTGGGCAAGCCCATGGCACTGCTTTTAATGCATGCGAACGCCACAGTCACAGTCTGCCATTCGAAGACCCGAGACTTGCCTGCAACTGTTCGCCGCGCCGACCTCATCGTCGCCGCCATGGGACGCCCCGCAATGATTACTCCCGATTACGTCCGCCCCGGCGCAACCGTGATCGATGTGGGCATCAATCGAATCACTGACGGCGGGCAAGCAGAAAAATTCTTCGCCAACTTTCCCGAGCGGCTCGCCGAGTTCCGCGCCAAGGGCACTGCGCTGGTTGGAGACGTGCATCCCGAAATAGCCAACGTCGCCGGTGCGCTTACGCCGGTGCCCGGTGGAGTCGGTCCGCTCACTATCGCCATGCTCATTCGTAATGCCGTAAAAGCCGCGCGCTTGCGTCGCGGCCAACGCACTCCAGCCGCTGCAGCCGTTCAGCGCTAATCGCTCATGCTCAGAGTCGGCCTTACAGGCGGAATCGCAACCGGCAAAACTACGGTGGCCTCCATGCTTCGTGAACGCGATGTTCCAGTGCTCGACGCCGACCCACTCGGCCACGCACTACTGGAACCCGGTCAGGCCGCCCACGAAGAAGTCGTCTCCGCTTTCGGAAAAGACATTTTGGACGGCTGCGGAAATGTAAGCCGTGCCAAACTCGGCGCTTTGATATTTGCAGACGCTGAAAAGCGCACTCGGCTGAATCAAATTCTGCATCCCAGAATTCTCCAGATTGTGCAAAAGTGGTTTGCCGCACTGGATGATCCAAACGGCCCGGAGTTTGCCATTGTCGAGGCTGCGCTGCTTGTGGAAGCCCACTACACCAGCAATCTCGACAAGCTCATCGTATGCTGGTGCCGTCCCAAACAACAAATGGAGCGCTTATTACAGCGCGGGCTTTCGCAGCAGGAAGCGCAACAGCGCATCGCTTCTCAAATGCCGCCCGATGAGAAACGTAAGAGGGCTGACATTGTAATAGATTGTTCGGGGTCGTTTGAAGACACGGAAAGACAAGTCAATCAAGCAGTGGAACAACTAGGATCGCCCACCTCTGGAAGAAACATTCCATGACGCGCCGGCGTATTCATCCGTAAGTAGCGGAACACTGGTATCGCGCAGTCGTTGGTAATTGTTGCAAAAGGACGTCGCATGCATCGATCTGGAAAGCAGGGACGCGCAATCCGTTTATTAGCCATCGGGCTTATCATCGGACTCGCAGCCTACTGGGCAGGTTCGCGCTGGGGTCCGCCCGCCCCTTCCGTGGTCAAAGCCTTGCATTCACCGGCGCCGACTCCCAGTGAAGCCGGACTGGATCCCACCGAGCTCGAAAACGTCCGGATTTATAGGCAAGCCGCCCCGGCAGTGGCCAACGTGGTCACTCGCACCGTTGAATACGATTTCTTTTTCAATCCGGTCCCAGTCGAGGGCGCCGGCTCCGGCTTTCTGATTGATAACGACGGCCACATCCTTACGAACTATCACGTGGTGCAAGGCGCCCAAACCATCGAAGTCACTCTCGGCGATCAGTCGCGCTATAAAGGCAAGTTAGTCGGCTCCGACCCGAACAACGACATTGCGCTGATTCAAATCGATCTTGCCGGACGCAAAGTCACGCCGCTGCCCTTGGGCGATTCTCGCAACTTGCTGGTAGGCCAGCGCGTGCTCGCCATCGGGAATCCGTTCGGATTCCAAAGCACGCTTACCACTGGCGTGGTTAGTTCGCTGGGCCGCACCGTCCAGACCCGCGAAAATACGTTCATCGACGAAGCGATCCAAACCGATGCCTCCATCAATCAGGGTAACTCCGGCGGACCGCTGTTGAATTCTCATGGCGAAGTCATCGGAATTAATAGCGCTATCTACGCTCCCACCGGCACAACCGCCGGCATCGGTTTCGCGATTCCAATTAACACCGCGAAACGCGTCGCGGAAGACCTGATTACACGTGGTCGCGTGCGTCACGCCACATTAGGTGCCGAGGGCCGGGCGCTCTGGCCCCGACTGGCCGAGGCCCTGAACCTCGCCGTACAACAGGGAATCCTGATTGAGCGTGTTGAACCCGGCGGCCCAGCGGCCAAGGCTGGCATTCGCGGCGGAACCAAATCCGTGGTGGCCGGCATGCAGGAGCTGCGTGTGGGCGGCGACGTTTTAATTGCCATTGACGGAAAACAGATCACCAACCAGTCGGACTTAAGCCTTTTGTTAAACCGCTCCCAACCTGGTGACACGGTCACCGTTACCATTGTGCGCGACGGCAAAAAAATGAACCTACCGGTAAAGCTCGGCGGAGACTAACGCCGCCTAGGTTCTGGTAATTTCAGGGACCCGAGTTTCCCGTGCCGACCCTAGAGGCCAAAACGCTCTTGTCCTAAGTTTCCCACCACGCCTCTACAGGTGTAAACTCTCGCGATCTAAACCATGGTTAACCCTTGCGCCAAGGGTAGGGAACGAAAACTCTCTAGTACCCAATGTCTTGTTATGGTCAATCATAGATAAGCTAAGTCCCATTGACCGGAACACAGCGGCTTCGTAAGATTTCCTATTGTTGTGATAGCAGTATCGGCCATTGAATGAAGCCTTACTGAATGCCGAGGAGCTGGTGATTGTGATGAAGAAACAGGCGAGGATCTTGGCAGTTACCGCTGCCGCGGCGGTCTTTCTCGTTGCTGGCTGCAACGACGTGGTGTCGACCAAGCAAGCCAAGGCGCATCCGCCGGCGGCAACGCCCGCACCCGCTCCCGCCGAAGTTCGCGAGAGCCTGCCGTTCCCTGAAAAACCAGCTTATTTGGCCTTCCTGCAGAACGATTCAAGACCCGCAATCGATATTTTAGTGGCCCAGGTCCAAACCAGCTTTAATGAGGGTCAGAAGAAATACAAAGCTAATCACTTCGATCAAGCCCGTGTGGATTTCGATCGTGCGATGGACCTCATAGTGCAAAGCGGTTTTCAAGCTGACTTTGACCCGCGCCTTTCCGATTTGGTCGACCAGTTGGGCGAGACGCTTCATTCCTACGAGCTAAACGCCGAACGCAATGCGGAAGAAGACGAAGAACCCGCCGGAGAGCCTGCACCAATCGACGCACTGGCGAATATGGAATTGCCCAAGGGCGATCCACGGCTGGCCGCTAAAGTGGAACAGGAATTGATCAACGTTCCCCACGACCTTCCGCTTACTGTCAACGATTCGGTGCTGCAATACCTGAATTTTTTCACCACCCCGAAAGGCCGAGCCGTCGTGGAGCATGGCTTGGGACGCGCGGGGCGTTATAACGACATGATTCGTCGGGTGCTGCGTCAGGAAGGCGTGCCTCAGGATTTGATCTATTTGGCGCAGGCGGAATCAGCTTTCCAACCTGCAGCGGTTTCACGGGCTGGCGCGCGCGGATTGTGGCAGTTCATGCCCTTCCGTGGTGAGGAATACGATCTCGACCGCAACTATTGGGTGGACGAGCGCAGCGACCCCGAGAAAGCCACTCGCGCAGCGGCGCGCCATATGCGCGATCTCTACGACATGTTCGGCGACTGGTATTTGGTGATGGCCGCATATAATTCCGGCCCCATGAACGTGGTGAAAGCCGTCGAGCGCACCGGGTACGCCGATTTCTGGGAACTCCAAAGGCTTCACGCGCTCCCCAAGCAAACGCAGAATTACGTGCCCATCATTATCGCCATGGCGCTGGTCGCCAAAGCTCCCGCTCTCTACGGCGTGCAAGTCGCTCCTGAGAAGCCGGCGCAAGTGGACACCATCAAGCCCGGTCACCCCATTGACCTGCACTTGGTTGCGGACGCCTCGGGCGCAGATATCGATGACTTGCGCGCCCTGAATCCGGAACTTTTGCGCGGCGTGACGCCCAACGATCCAAAGTTCGAATTAAACGTGCCGGCCGGGACCGCTGAAAAGTTTGAATTGAACATCCAGCAAGTCCCCGAAGATAAGTGGACGAGCTGGCGTCTGCATGCCGTGGAAGGTGGCGAATCGCTAGCTGATATCGCGCGGCACTACCGCGTGACAGTTGCCGCTCTCGAAAGCGCCAACCACCTGCAACCGCATGCGTCCTTGCCGGCTGGCTTTCTTGTGAACGTGCCAACCGCGCCGCCTGTGATTCATCTGGTGCACTATAAAGTTCAGCGGGGAGATTCGCTGGAGGGCATTGCCGGTCGCTTTGACGTAACCGTGTCGCAATTGAAAAAGTGGAACAACATTCGAGGTTCCAGCGTGCCCCGCGGCTCCCGGCTGCGGATCTATGCCGGTGGCCCTCCAGACGATGCAGCGCCGCACGCGAAGCCGAAGGCCGCGGCACAGAGCACCGGCGCTAGCGCGTCGGTGCAGAAAGTCGATAGTCGGACCTCCGCACAACCCGCGGCAGTTGAACACCGGGTCAAGCGCGGCGAGACTCTTTACTCCATCGCCCGCGCCTACGGAACCACCGTGGCGTCCTTGCGCCAATCCAACCCGTTTTTAACCACCCGGACGCTCGTCGCCGGCGACGTTCTCAAAGTTAACCGCTAAGCTAGTAGGTGGATTTATTCTCCTCCCGTATCATCCCTGTTTCTATCCAGTTAGAGCCATAAAAGGCAGATAGGAGGCGCTGCCTGGTGGCAATCTGTTCACTTTAGTAAGCTGAAGCCGCGCTGAAAATGCCCACTTTTCAAGGCATTGCGCTTGACAAAGTTCTTACACTCCGTCTATAAGCGCCGAAGGACTAATAATTCGTCCTAATCAGGGAGGGGTCGCATGTTTAACGCAAAACTTCACGACGAAGAAGATGACGAACTGCCGCGCTATGAAGAAGAGGAAGATGAAGGCGAAGGCGCCGAACAGCCACACGAGGGAACTATAGAAATCGAGGAAATAGCCATCGAGAGCGAAGATGGCGACGAGGATTCCGCGGAATCCCCTGCTCTCCGAAAGCCCGCTCCGGCGTCCAAATCGAAACCGGCCAAAAAGCCTGCTCCCAAGAAGAAAGCCAAATCCAAGAGCAAGCCCAAACCTAAGAGCAAATCCAAGGCCAAGAAAGGTTCGAAAGCGAAGGGCGGCAAGCGCAAAAAGCGCTAACGATCCTTATCGCGACATAGTTCACGGCGGACGGTAAAACAATTTGCCGTCCGCTGTTTGCTTTTGAAACGTCGCTGCGTTTAAATTCCCTATGAACTAGAGTCCCTCCTATGGTCTCCCCAGGGATAGTATCAATCCAGTACATCTTTTTACGTAGTTCTTCTGATTGCCGCATATCGCTTTGGGCCGCTAGCATACACACTTCATGCCTGTCATCGTTGAGCAGGTTCGCAGAATGCGCGGTGGAGCGCAGTCTCATCTAATGAGGTGTGAAGTCAAAGCCGGCGCACAAGAAGAATCCTATTACGTTGTAAACTTCCAAATAATCCGCAAGGCGCAAGGATTCTGGCGAACGAATTGCACGGTACTCGCTTGGCGGCGAGCATAGCTCTTCCAGCGCCGGCGACCAGCGTTGTAGAAGTCGGTGTCACCGCCGTCACCGAGGCTGCGCCAATCCCCAGCAATTTACAGCACTTATTTAAGGTCCTTGCGGGTATCTCCCAGCTCGCCCATGCGTTTTTCGGCTAACTATCGAGTTTTCCCCAGCTTGGCAATTTGCGATGGCCAAGCAGCGCTTCTGCGCCCCAACGTCCTAGATACGACGAGAGCGCCACGCCGTGCCCTGCAAACGCACTGATCACAATCGCATTTCTCGTTTTCTTGGCCTCCGGATGCCACATGAATATGGGCTCCCAGGAGTCGCGAAACAGGATAGGGCCACCCCAGCGGTGCGTGAATTGCACCAACTTCAGTGCGGGATGAAGCCCGCGAACCCGTTTTTCGAGCGAATCGAAAATTTGTGGAACCTCGGCAGCCGAAATATCCGCATCAATCAGGTCATCGGAGTGCGGAGCCTGCACTAACCCCGCGCCAAAAATGATGGAATTGTTTTCGCAAACGCGGCCCCAGAGGTAGGGAAGATCCGAGGTATAAAAAGGTTTTCGTTCCGCCAGGCCAATTTGCGCTAGCTGCTCTTCATGGACAGGCTCCGTCGCGACTGCGAGTGTAAGCTTCGGATGCATGCCCTCTTCCAGTTCCGATAATTTCAGGGAAAGCGCATTCGTCGCAAAAATAATCTTGCGCGCTGAAATTTTTCTCGAGGCCGATGCGCGCGGCGTCACCGCGATTTCAGGAATATCTCTCCATGCGATATCCGTTACCGGATGATTTTCCAGTATCAACGCGCCCAGACGATCGGCCGCTCGGGCTAGGCCGCTTACTAATTTCCCAGGGTCAACGGTGCCGCCTTCCACTTCCTTGGTGACCTGAAGCGTACCGGAATCGTTCCAGAAGATTGACGACTTCGCCAAACCTTTCTTGCGCGCTATTTCCCAAGCGCCGGCGAAGCGCTGATCGCAATCAACGCCAAACTCCCCGAGAATCTCTTTGAACCCTGCCAGCACATCTCCCAAGCCCGGAAGATCGCCCGCCGCCGATTCGGAAAGCGCCATGCCCCCGGTACGCCCGCTCGCTCCGTCGCCCACCTTCCAGGCTTCCAATACTGTCACGGATTTCTCAGGGGCGATTTTTCGCAGCCACGCAGCCGCGGCTAAGCCGGTGAAGCCGCCGCCGATGACAGCGAAATCCAGAACATCAGGCAGCCCTCCTCGCGCGGAAGGAATGAAATCAATTCGCCAGGGCGGGTTTCCCCAGTTGTGCGGTTTGGGAGCGGAGTGCATAAGACAAAAAGAGCTAGCAGCCTATAAAGCTCACAGAGAGGCTAAACAAGCGGCGGATTTGTGGCCACGGCCCTCTTGATACTGCCCAGCCGCGGCAAAGTTACATAATGCTTTCGGTCCAATTCTCCAGCGTGTGTTTTACATGCGCCATGAATTGGTGCGCCACAGCGCCATCCACCACCCGATGGTCGTAGGAAAGCGTGAGGTAAACCATCGAGCGAATTGCTATCGCGTCATCAATCACCACTGGACGCTTCTCGATCGTACCCAAGCCAAGAATCGCGACGTTCGGCTGGTTGATCACGGGCAATCCGAACAACCCGCCAAAGACTCCCGGATTGGTGATGGCAAACGTTCCTTCGGCAACCTCGTCCGGTTTGAGCTTCTTGGCGCGCGCGCGTTCAGCCAAGTCGTTCATGGCCCGCGCAATCCCAAGAAAGTTTTTCTCCTCGGCGTTCTTAATCACCGGGACGATCAATCCCCAATCGAGCGCGACCGCGATCCCTATGTTGCATTCCTTGTGCAACACGATATTCGTTCCGTCCACAGACGAATTGACGGTGGGATATTTCCGCAGCGCTTCCACTGCCGCGCGAACAAAGAAAGGCATGAACGTAAGCTTGGTGCCGGACGTTTCCTCGAACTTGCTCTTCATCTTCGCGCGCAACGCGGCGATTCCGGAAACGTTCACTTCGTCCACGGAATACACGTGTGGAGAAACGCGCTTCGACAAAACCATGTGCTCAGCGATGCGCTGCCTCATCACCGACATGGGCTGGACTTCATAATGCCCAAAGTACATTTTTTCGCGCGGGACCGCGTTTTCGAGCACTGCGGATGCCGAAGCGCCTCCCGTTGCCGGTGGGCGCGAAGGCGTTGCACTAGGAGGCGCTGCAGGATGCGCGGAAGCCGCCGATGACGACGCACCTCCCTCCACCGCAGCCAAAATATCGTGTTTGCTGACGCGGCCGCCCGCGCCAGTGCCGGGAACCTGCCTGAGGTCCACATCGTGCTCGCGCGCGATTCGCCGTACCAGCGGAGAGCTCCTTACTTTTTCACCGCCAGCCGAAACTGCAGGCTTCTGGGGCGGCGTGGGCGAACCTGTCGCCGGCGCAGCTGTAGGCCTATCAGATTGCTGGGGCGCCGCTTCCTTCGCTAGCGCAGGCTTGGCGGCCGGTGCGGCAGCGGGAGCGCTGGATTTTGCAGGAGCAGCATCAGACTTGGCCGGTGCAGGCGCAGCTGATTGGGCCGCAGCGCCGTCCGCATCGATAATCGCCACAACGGTCTGTATCGGGACCGTCTGACCCTCATTCACTTTAATTTCTTTCAGCACCCCGGCAGATGGCGATGGAATTTCCGCATCCACTTTGTCCGTGGAAATTTCGAACAGCGGTTCGTCTCGCTCAATCTTGTCGCCGGCCTTTTTCAGCCACTTGGTAATGGTGCCTTCAAAAATGCTCTCGCCCATCTGGGGCATGATGACGTCAACAGCCATGGTGATCTCCTATGCGCTCAATGCTTGCTTATACTGCGGTCAGACATTCCTCGTGCCATACGCCTGGCACGCCTTGCAGCGTATATATCTCGTCGCCGCCGTGGAAAAACGATACGTCTTTCACCTGCGCCGTGCGCCCGGCGTAGTCCAGTTGCTCCGGCTCCAGCTCATTGTGGTACTGGCCGGCTTCCATAAATTTTTCCAGGAATGCGCGATTTGCGATGCGCACCTCCGTGCCAACCGCGAACTCCGCATTGTTTACGCCCTTTGTTTTTCCCATGTCAGAATGCCGGCCTCCTCCGCGTTAGTATTTTGATAGTTCGCGCGCGGCCGCGACAACCTTTTCCGTATTCGGTAAAAATCTTTCTTCCAGCGTCGGCGCGTACGGCACCGGGGTGTCCAGAGCTGTCACGCGTGTGATAGGCCCGTCGAGATCCTCGAAGGCCCCTTCACATACGATGGCCGCGATCTCCCCAGCGATTCCTCCCGTGCGCGTATCCTCGTGAACAATCAAAAGTTTATTGGTTTTCTTTAGCGAAGTCAGGATGGTCTCTCGATCCAGCGGAAGTAGCGTGCGCAAATCGATCACTTCCGCCTCGATGCCTTCCCTCGCTAACTGCTCCGCGGCTTCCATGGCTGTGTGCGCCATCGCCGCATAACTGATAATCGTCAAGTCGTCACCTTCACGCCGAACGACGGCTTTTCCAATCGGAACCAAGTGATCGCCTTCAGGAACTTCTTCTTTAATCCGGCGATATAGGAATTTGTGCTCGAAAAACAGAACAGGATTATTGTCGCGGATCGCGGATTTCAGCAGACCCTTGGCATCCGACGGTGTAGAAGGATAAATCACCTTCAGTCCAGGAGTGTGAACGAAATACATTTCAGGGTTCGCGGAATGAAATGGCCCGCCGTGGACGCCGCCGCCGGAAGGCCCTCGAATCACCATCGGTACAGGCGCGCCCCAAAGGTAATGAGATTTTGCGACGAAATTCGTTACTTGATTAAAACAGCAGGCGATGAAATCAATGAACTGCATTTCCGCGACAGGCCGCAGCCCCAGAAATCCCATTCCACAAGCTGCGCCGACGATTGCGGTCTCGCTGATGGGAGTTTCGATCACGCGCTCGCGGCCAAATTTCGCGAGCAATCCCTCCGTCGCCTTGAAAGCTCCGCCATACACGCCGATGTCTTCGCCAATCGCCACTACCGCGGGGTCGCGGTCCATTTCTTCGAACATAGCCTGCCGAATCCCCTCAATCATGGTAATCGGAGCCATGTCAGCGTCTCCCGCGTTTATCGCGTGGATTTTGATGGGCGTGCCGGTCGCGCGGGTTTTGCGCTTCTCTCACGGATTTGTCCTTAGGCCCGCGTCCAAATGGAACCCGCGGAACTTCCGGCACCTCAGGTTCGACACCACGCGCGGGAGGTTTCGGCTGCGGCTTGCCCCCGGATTTAACGATCGGCTTGGAGACTTTCGCGCCGTTGCCACCGGCATTGCCTGCAGGCGCGAAGACGGCGGGCGCAGCCGTTTCTTTGCGAATGGCTTCCACTTCTGCAAAAGCGCCGTAATCTTTCACTTCCCAGCCCGGCTCAAAGCTGGATGCCGGAGGCGAAACTTCTGCCTTCGCTCGCTGCCATGTTGCCTCGATCGCGTGGCAACCTTCGCAGTAAACGCCTTCCTCGGCCAATTCAGCCGGAGGCATAGGCGATTCTTCCGCGAACTTCTGCTCCACATCCAATTCGCGCTCGATCCGCGCATCGATCTCCGCTTTCGTCTTCGCGTCCCAAATTTTATTTTCGGTGAGATATTTTTCGTAAAGCGCAATTGGATCGCGAGCCCTCCAATACTCAAACATCTGCTTCGGGACGTATTCGGCCGGATCGTGCTGCGCGTGACCCCGCATCCGCATCGTTTTCACTTCGATTAGCGCAGGGCCGCGTCCCGCACGGCATTCGTCCACAGCTTCTTTCGTGGTGTTGTACACCGCCGCGACGTCATTGCCGTCCACAATCCAGCTTCGAATCCCGTAAGCTACCGCTCGGTCAGCGAGATTCTTCACTGGCACTTGGCGCGAAACGGGCGTGGAGTAAGCCCACTGATTATTCTCGACAATCAACACAAACGGCGCGCGTTGCTGCGCTGCCAGATTCAACCCTTCGTGAAATGCTCCAGTGGAACTGCCGCCATCGCCAATCCATGTAAGCGCAACAATCTTTTGCCCCAGGTAGCGGCCGGCCATGGCCACACCAGTCATCACTGGAATCAAATCACCGAGCATCGAAATCGGGGAAACGATGTGGCGCACCTTTAAATCGCCGAAATGGCTGGTGCCGTCTTTACCCTGCGTCGGCGAAGTGTATTTCGCCATGTGCTGGGTGAAAATGTCACGTGGCGGAACGCCTTTCACCAACAGCGCACCGATATTGCGGATCATTGGCGCGATCCAATCTTTCTTCTCCAACGCATAACAAGTCCCGACGGAAACGCCTTCCTGCCCCAGACTGGAGTAAAGCCCTCCCACAATTTTGTTCTGCCGGAAGAGGCGCACCATGCGCTCTTCGAGCTGGCGGTTGAGCTGCATGAAGTAATACAGGTCTAAATGCTGCTCCCGCGTCAGCGGATTGCTCATACTTCACTCCCTTTTGCCGCTCCTACCGGCACGTTATCACGATCTGGGGTCACTGCTGGCGCCGAGGATTGAAATATATTCTGAAGTTTGCTCAATGAAACGGAATCTATCTTACGGTCGAAAATCTCTCCGAAGCGAGCGATCAAGCACCGCTCGGCTTCCTGCGGACTTACCGCCCTGCCCAACGCGCGTTCAAGAGAGGTTGCGCGCTTTCCCGCGATGCCGCACGGCACAATCAAGTCAAAGTAACGCAGGTCGGTGGAGACATTGTACGCGAACCCATGCGAGGTAACCCAGCGGCTCAGATGAACTCCCAAGGCGCCAAGTTTCTCGTCCGCGAATCCGCCTTGCGAATCCAGCCAAACTCCGTGCTGGCCTTCCACACGTTTTGCATCGAGCCCAAAATCCGCGGTGGCGCGAATCATTACTTCTTCAAGTTGACCAACATACCAGCGTACGTCGCGTTTGTGTTGCGCTAAATCCAGAATCGGATAGCCAACGATTTGTCCGGGACCATGATACGTGATATCGCCGCCCCGGTCGCTCAGATGAAATGCCACATGCATCTGCCCCAGTAAATGGTTCGAGGCACGCAAGTGCTCGCGGCGCCCGTTGCGTCCCAGCGTGATTACGTGTGGATGCTCGCAAATCACCAGCGTATCCAGAATGGCCCCCGCTTTACGTGCTTGAACGAGCTTCCACTGAAAATCGCTCGCCCAGTCATAAGGCACAAGGCCCACGTTCACTACCCAGCAGGTTTTTTCTTTCTGAATCACGGTACGGTTATCACTGTTCCGACGAATGCGACTCTTCGAGCTAAATGTTTATGGCCATGCCGCGAACTGAATTGAACGCGTCGCCCATCGCTTCCCAAACGGTCGGATGCGCGTGGATCGTGGCAGCCATATCGTCCAAGGTAGCCTCGAGGCCCAGCGCCGCGACCGGCTCCGCAATAATTTCCGTCGCCAGCGGCCCAATGGCGTGCACGCCAAGAATCTCGCCGTACTTTTCTTCAGCCACCACTTTGATGAACCCTTCATGCTGGCCCAGTATTGTTGCTTTGCTATTGCCAATGAACGGAAACTTTCCAGTCTTCACCTGGAAGCCTGCTTCGCGCGCCTGCTTTTCCGTCAAGCCGATCGATCCAATCTGCGGTTCGCAGTAGGTCGCGTTCGGACAGCGCTTGCGATCAAACGGCTGCACCTGTTTCCCGGCCATACGCCCGACGGCGATAATTCCTTCCATCGAAGCTGCGTGCGCAAGCTGTGGCAGACCTGCCACGATGTCTCCAATGGCGTAAAGATGCGGCTCATCCGTTTCCAGAAAAGCGTTGGTGTGGACGAAACCGCGTTCCACTTTAGCTTTTGTTTTCTCGAGCCCCAGGTTCTCGGTAAGCGGTCGGCGCCCGACGGCAATCAGTACATTCTCCGCGCTAATCGTCTGCGACTTCCCGGCTTTGTCCTTGTAGGTGACAGTCGCGCCATTCGCGTTCTTCTTTACCGACTCCACCTTTGCTTCCAACTCAATGCGCATTCCCTTCTTCGTGAGCGCCTTGTGTAATTCAGCGGAAATTTCCTCGTCTTCCAGCGGCACAACGCGTGAAACGGCCTCCAGCAGCGTGACTTCCGAGCCAAACGTGCGGAAAATTGAAGCGAACTCGACACCCACGGCTCCGCAGCCCACCACGATCATCGATTTCGGAATGTCCTGCAGACCCAGTATTTCGCGATTCGTCAGCACAACTTTGCCATCGATTTCAACGCCGGGCAGCGAGCGCGCCTCTGATCCTGTCGCAAGCAATACATTCGTGGCCTCGATTTCAGTTGTCTTGCCATCTTTCTCAACGGAAACCCGCCCCGGCCCTGCAATTTTTCCCCAACCAGTGATGGTCTCCACCTTGTGCTTCTTGAATAGGCTGGCGATGCCCATGGCGTGCTTCTTAACGATCTTGTCCTTGCGCGCCAGGATGCTGGGCCACTTGATCTTCACGTCTTTTACTTCAAAACCAAATTCTTCCGCGCGCTTGAAGTGGTCGTAAATATCCGCGTGGTGCAGAAAAACTTTTGTAGGAATACAGCCGACGTGCAGGCAGGTGCCGCCGAGGAAGGAGTCTTTCTCCACCACGGCGACTCTTAGGCCCCATTGTGCCGCGCGAATTGCGGCGACGTAACCGCCGGGACCGCTGCCGATAACCACCACATCGTATTTAGCCAAGCCAGTCCTCCCCGCGATTCTCAATTCCGCCGTGCGTATAGATGCATGGAGGGATGTGTAAGATGCGGCTCTTCCAGTGTGCGCAAACCCAATATTTTAGCAGCCGCGCTTGGCAGCCGCAACCCTGCTCTCCTAAATCCATCCTGCTACGTCTGACTCAAACAGGGCTTCCATCTCAACCGTTGCGGCTTCGGCTCGGAACAAAAGCGGTCACTTAAACGTATCTAGTGCGGAGGATTCATGAGTTCAGGATCGAGTGTTCCAGAAACGGTAGTTCCCACTCCCGAACCTGCTTCGTCTCCAGCCAGTGCTTGGCGGAAAGTTTTCATAGGCCCGAACGGCGTTCGCGCGGGCTGGCGATTCATAATGTACGCCTTGCTCTTCGCTGGGCTTGTATTTCTTTTCCAACGAATCCTAAAGTTCATTCCTTCGTTTGTGGAAATCGTGCGTACGGTTCAGAGAGAAGGAATCCTTACGCCACAGTTTGAATTCATTTTTGAAAGCACGGTTATCGCGGCGGCATTAGTGGCAGCCGGCGTCATGGCACGATTCGAAAAGAGGCCCTTCGGCGTTTATGGCATGCCTATTGAAAAAGCGTTTGGAAAGCTCTTTTGGCAAGGCGTTCTGTGGGGACTCCTATTTGAAACGGTGGCCATACTGATAATTTCCGGGCTCGGCGGTTTCTCGTTTGGAAATCTCGCGCTTTCAGGCGGCGCGCTCGTGAAGTACGCAATTTTGTGGGCTATAGGTTTCATTATGGTGGGAATCGCGGAAGAATTCACTTTTCGAGGTTACACGCAATTCACGCTTACAACTGGAATCGGCTTTTGGCCTTCAGCAGTTTTGCTATCCGCGGCGTTCGGCGCGATTCATCTGGGCAATGCCGGGGAAGGATGGGTTGGGGCGCTTTCCGTTGCTACCTTTGGCCTTTTTGCCTGCTTCACTCTAAAACGTACGGGAAATCTCTGGTTTGCAATCGGCTTTCATGCCGCGAGTGATTATGCCGAAACCTTCATCTTTTCCACGCCGGATAGCGGACTATTAGCTCGAGGGCACCTTTTGAATTCCAGTTTTCACGGCCCTCGCTGGCTCACTGGCGGGACGATCGGGCCGGAAGGCAGCCTGATAGATTTTGTGGTGTTCGCTCTGGCATTTATAGCGTTTGCCAAGCTCTATCCTTCGAAGAAAAATATGGTTGCACCCCAAACCAACGCCTTCTGATCATTTGCTCTAGCACCAGCAGCGCATTCAGAAGTCCCTCACGGGCTATCTTGCAATTCGGAATCAGTCGATTCCAACACGCTGGAAATATCCACGTGCGGTCAAGGAAGCGGTATCGTGCTCAAACTAACACATACCTTTGATCATAGAGAATGAAGGCTTGGGGAGACAACGTGACCATTGATCCAGGACAACCCGATCCAGCTTCGATCAGCAATCAGCCGGAACTGCCTCGGCCACAACCAGCGACTGGGAATGTTTTTGTGGGGCCGAACGGTATTCGCGCCGGTTGGCGCCTCCTGATTTTCTTGGCCATCTTCATCGGACTTTTGAGCTCGGCCGGATTCGTGGTCTCACGCATCCCTGCCGTTCGAGCGTTTCAGCAAGCTCAACCCAAAGTGGCGCTCACGCCTGCCGGGCAAATTAGTTCGGAGGGATTGGCCGTTCTCGTCTTACTTATCTCGGCCTTCATCATGTGCAAGATCGAAAAGCGCTCCTTCGGTGATTATGGCTTGCCACCTCGCGAAGCATTCGGCAACCGTTTCTGGCAAGGTGTGCCGCTCGGCCTGGCCATGTTATCCCTGCTGATGGCTCTGATCGCACTTTTCCACGGCTTTTCGCTCGGAGGATTTGCGATCACCGGTACGGAGGCTATTAAATACGGCCTTCTTTACGGCATCGGGTTCATTCTAGTTGGCATCTTCGAGGAATTATCGTTTCGCGGTTATATGCAGTCCACGCTGGCGTCGGGAATAGGTTTCTGGCCCGCGGCAATCGTGCTGAGTATTGTGTTCGGGGCCATACACCTTCAAAACTCGGGCGAGGCCATCTACGGCGCAGTCATGGCCGGTGGCTTCGGATTAGTCGCTGCCTTCTCGCTCTTGCGAACGGGAAATCTTTGGTTCGCGATCGGCATGCATGCTTCATGGGACTGGGGCGAAACCTATCTGTACTCAGTTCCTGATAGCGGACTCATCGCGCAAGGACATCTGCTCAATTCTTCCTTTCACGGCCCAACGTGGCTCACTGGCGGCACCGTCGGACCGGAAGGCAGCGCGTTCGTCTTTCTCGTTTTGCTAATCTGGGCTGCTGCCATACACTTTTTATTTCCAGCGAAGCCATTACGCTCCTGATTTAGACGTCGGAATCCTTTCCGGCGTTCAAAGCATCTACATCAGGTCTCTCTCTTCAATCTTCACCTCAATTTGACATTGGAGAGAAGGTGTCGTTAAAATCGTGGGATTTTAGTACGGCGGTTCACGCCGCCTAGGGACCTAACAATGGAAAAGAAGCGACTCGAATACTATAAGAAGAAATTGGTCACGCGACGCGATGAACTAGTTCGGGGAATTGCGCGCACCGAACAAGAAGGCCGCGAAGCGGACGAAGACCCTACCGTGGACCTCGCGGACAAGGCTGCCAACTCCTATACCAAGGAATTTCTCTTCGGGCAGACGCACAACGATCGTTCACTTCTGCAGCTCGTGAATGACGCCCTAATGCGCATCAAGGACGATAGTTTCGGCGAATGCGTGGCCTGCCACCAGGAACTACAGCAGAAGCGCCTGGAAGCTGTGCCGTGGACCCGTTATTGCATCACCTGCCAGGAGAAGATGGAGCAGGGCCTGCTGTAAACTTCCTTCGTAAATTTGGCTTCGGCTCGCCTACAGCCGGATCGGTGTGCCCCAGCCGCATCGATCTAAAGCTTCAAAATCCGTAGATTTCCGTAGGTAACTCCATTCCTTCACTTGCCTTCGCAACTGCGCTAGCGAAGCGCGTTATCCTTACGAACAGCAGCGCTTCTGGATCATTCCTAATGCCGTCGACGCGCTCGCCGCAGCGCTCTTCCCTGTGCCATGCCGAGTCTGTAGTCAGACGCTCGTCACTGCCAGCAGCATTCCCATCTGCCCAAATTGTCTTGCATCCTTCCAGCCCATCAGCGACCGCATGTGCGATTGTGGCGGTCGCCCATTCATTTCCCCAGTCGCCGGTGACGCCATACGCCCTCTGTGCCGTCTCTGCCGCGTGGATTCTTTCTCCTTCGCGCGCGCTCGAAGCTACGCGGTTTACAACGATGCTCTACACGGCGCAATCCTGCTTCTGAAGTACGAAGAGGTGACCCGCCTTGGCGATTGGTTCTCCCCCAAGCTCGCCGAAGTCGTGGCACGCGATGCTGACGGGTTCCGAGCTGACGTCGTCGTTCCCGTCCCGCTCCACGGCGACCGCATGCGCGAACGTGGTTACAATCAAGCGGATTTAATCGCGCGGCCGCCAGCACGCCTTCTAAAATTAAAACTGGATCGTATTTGCTCACGCGCAGGAAGCCGCGTCCCGCGCGTTTAGTGCTTTCCCGCAAAGAGCATTGGGATTCCGTGCGTGGCGCCTCCGCTACTCGCGAAGGTGTCCAAGTTGACAACCTCCGCGTCCTGCTGGTAGACGATGTATTGACGACGGCGCGACTCTTGATTCGTGTTCTCGCGCTTTATAGAAGGCCGGCGCAAAAGCCGTGTTAGGATTGACAGTAGCTCGTGTGGTGACAGGGTTACCGCCGAACGCGGCGCCCGTTACCGGTTGAAAAATCTAGCCGGGTAACCGCGCGAGTAACGCGGGCATCCAAAAGTAACGCAGTCTTTCCAGCACGTCAAAGGCGAGCGAATGGACAAGCGTTTCAAGAGCGGCTTACGGCCCCGACCGAAGATTGGGTTGGGCGGTGTAGCGCCGGACGCTGCCGCTTCCAAGTTGCCGCCCTCGCCAGCGAGC
>Ga0210394_10002271_pt1 | contig 26826 bp, 24 predicted proteins | sample IncBWC12MmetaG_FD_160121 | JGI IMG/M metagenome (GOLD analysis project Ga0210394, IMG submission 160121) | Forest soil microbial communities from Barre Woods Harvard Forest LTER site, Petersham, Massachusetts, United States - Inc-BW-C-12-M | ecosystem: Environmental > Terrestrial > Soil >...
TCGCAGTACTCCGCGCTCGACCAACTGCTGTCGAACATTCGCAACATTGCTTTTGCTCAACCCGGACGCTTCAGCCAGTTGACGCACGGACCAGCTTCCCGCTAGTTCCTTCGTGGCAAAGGTGAACAACAATTGAGCGATTGCGGGGCTGACCCGCTTGCCTTCTTTTGAAACGGCATTCTCTTTGTTTCCGATGATCGTACGCTCATAGTTTTGACCGAGCACGAGGTGCATGTTGCCAGCTTGGTCCACAAAGTTTATTCGTGATTCGATCAATCGCTCGGCAGAAGGCCGGGGGATGTAGCGTGCCAGCAGCAAGAGGGGCTTGCGATGTACGCTTGCATAGAGTTTGGCTTGAGCGACGAGGGCATTGAGTATCCCTCGGTCCAGATACGACCGCTTCTGTTCCACGAGGAAGGAGTAGGTTCCTTTGGGAGTGCGCACCTTGAGGGTGCCGTCGATTCCTTGATCGCCGCCACGGTTCTCCGGAGAGAAATCCAGATCGCTGATGAAGTGCAGGGTCCGGAGCTGCTCTAGAAAAGGAGTCAATGGAGGTTCAACTCGCATATCGTCCATTATTATGCCATGTCCATTACTAATGGACAACAAGAAATGTGGACATGGGCTCCTGAAGGAAACGCGGGCGCGGCTACCCGAACCGCGAGCAAACTCTGGAATGATCCCGAGTAGAATAACCTAAGGAGTGGATTAGCGTCGGCGAGGGAGTCTCTTTGCCGAGGCCTCGGATCCAGGTGGTTCACGGAACGGTTCCACAGAAATGCGCTCGTAACACACTTCCAACACGGTCAGGTATTCTGTACCGCCCGGTAATTGCAGGACTACGCTGTCACCCGCTGCCGACTTCATCAACCGCGCCCCAGAGGTGACACCCAACTGATGTGGTTGCGGTTGAGATCGATCTCGTCGGTTCCAACGATGCTCACCACTCGCTCCGCTCCCGCCGCATTGGCATAGCGCACGGTCGCTCCGAAGAATGCCCTCGCCGCCGCCTGCCCCGATCTTCGAGCTTCCGGGTCCACCACTTCCGCGGCTTCGATTCGCTTGGTGAGAAAGCGAATCCGCCCATCGATCTGCCGCAGCCGCCGCTTGCCGTACTGATAGTCGGTGTTCTCACTGCGATCGCCGTTGCTGGCAGCCCACGCCACCACCTCCGTCACGGCCGGGCGTTCCCTGGTGAGCAGAAACCGGTGCTCATCTTTGAGGCGCTCCAGTCCGCTAGGCGTGATGTAGTTCTTGACTGGCGTCGCGGGCTCGTCCGGTTTTGGTTTTCTCGTAAACCCTTTTCGCATCTCGTAGTCTTTCCAGGGGCGAATCCAGTGGGTGCACCAATGAACGCGGATGAACGCCGATAAAAAACACCGTAGGTTATCCGCGTTTATGGGAGTTCATCTGCGGCCCTCGCCGAGTTTTTCACATCCCGCAGCCCCTAGCTATCCTAGCCATCATCTCGAACAAGTACCGGCGAATGCATGCTTGGGAGAATTAGTACTGAAGCCGGCTTGTGTGAATCAATTCCAGAAACTCCTAGACGACGGGGAAGCGGGAAGTACCCCACAAAAAGAAGGGATGCCGACAATTCGGGAGTTTTGGTGGCGATAAGTCTGTTTAGCGAGAGTAATCTGCTACTACCGTCGAATTAGCTTAGAACAGCGTACCCGTCGCAGCTGATCCGGTGGATCACCGCTCTAGTGACGTTTATTCCGAATGTGTTGCTGATATGCTGCGCACCATAGGGAATAAACTCCAATGAATTCGAAAGATCGAAAGCGTCTTACGAAGATTGCCGATTTGATGCTGGCAGAAGCCCAGTCTTCAGATAACGAAAGGATTTTTTCGGCTAACGGGTTCGCAAGAGAGAATATATCCATACTCCACCAGCAGGTAAGATGCTCAAATCTTGCCTGGGCCCTTCGACACACCAAAAAAGTGGTGCGTGGAGACGTGGTTGCGATCGTCGGCGGATCCTTTTCAGGCCTCATGCTAGCCTGTTCCCTCGCCATCGCTGATGACGTAATCGTCTACATCTTTGAAAAGGATAAGCGGCTACTGAATCGATTCTTAGATAAGAGTCATCGTCATCTTTCGCCGAACCTGAATTCCCGCTATTTGGGAGTGAGGTTCGATCCCGTCACTTCGGCCCCTTTCTACAGCCCCGCGATCTTCACTTGGAAACCTGGCGCGGCGAGTGAAGTCGCTCACGAATGGCTGGGAAACTTCGAGAAGTATCGGCGCGCGCTGCCGATCTTCACATTTCCTGAATGGGAAATTCAGCGTGAAGATATTCAGCAGCACGGCCAGCGTATCAGGATCAATCCAACCCGGCCTGAAAGGTCCCACTTGCAGCCTATTGAAGTAGACCTATTGATTGATGCCACTGGGTTCGGCGAAGAGGCCAATCCTCACGGCCTTGCGGACTACAGCTACTGGGAGGCCGGCCACCGCCTCATCTACGATCACCTTCAAAACAATTGCAAGGTGCTTGTCTCGGGTTGCGGTGACAGCGGCATCATCGAAGCCATGCACTACGCGATCAAAGATTTTCGGCACGAATTCGTCGAGGATCTCTGGCCGCATGTAAATTTGGAGGCGTTTCTCGACTATGGCCTTGCCCAGGCGAAGCTCGATCACATCCTGCTAAATGAGGAGGTGCCCCACTATGATGGGCAGGTGATATCTGAACTCTGCTGGTGGCTCTACACGTGGTTTAGGCTCGACAACCGCCGAGGTGATAATGGATGGTCGCTTCGCACGGAAGGGCCACATGCGAAACCGATTTTTCAGGCCATCGAGGATGCTGTCAGGCCGCATCTGATGAAGGCGTTCTCAGCCCAGAAATTGAGGCAACTCGACTGGGGGAAACGTGAAGCCTTTCTGCTCACCTTAGATATGGGCTCGCAATTGGCAATCCGAGAAAAGGTCATGTCTCTTGTGGATCATTGGATCAGCCACAATATAGCGGGGCTCATGCGCAAGCTGCCTCCTGGCACCAAGTTCAAACTACGTAAATTGCGTGAGAGGAGACGCACCGGCGTGGACGTTACGCTTAACGGAATAACCCCGACCCTCTATACGCGACAGCTCTCGTCCTACAATGTCTGGCTGGCTCGCATTCTCATGACGTTTCCGAATGTTAACTACCGGCAGGGCAGGATTACGAACGTAGAACCGGAAGGCTCAGGTGCTTTCAAGGTCACATACGACCAGATGACGCAAGAGATATATGATCGGGCGGTGACGCGCTACGGCCCAGGGCCGTCCTCCAATCGAACGCTAGCGACCCGGACCCGCCCCGACCCTCACCGGGGGAATTGGCTGCTCACCCCGCTGAACTCGATGGGGATTACGCATCGGGGGCGCATAGTTGATCCAGCAAAAGACGACGTCGCGCAGAAACTGCAGGAGGTATTGCAACGCCGGGGAAGTGGTCGGTGGCGCCCTGTGCATAAAATGTTGTACAAGTCGCGTCTGCTAATAGGCCCATTAAGCTCTGTGACGGGAACGGAGTACTGCGACTCCGATCCTCAAGCGTGGTTGTCGTCCAAGTTGCGCTTGGGTATTCGCCCGGGCTACGAAGAGGACTTTGAGATTGGACGTATGAAACATCCACGAAGAAGCCAAAAGCGCTAATCGCTGATCTCGGATTGCTGCTCACACCATAGTTGTAGCCACGGCGTCCCTCCGCGATCCGGCGAACAGGTGGCCGTCCTTGAGAATCTGCACAAGAGTTACGGCCCACGTGTGATTTATGAAGGATTCAATCTCACCATCCGCCACGGAGAACGCTGGCCGTCATGGGCAGAAACGGCGCTAGCAAGACGACGCTTCTTAAAATGATTGCCGGGGCCAGTGCTCCGGATGCCGGAAGCGTGCGGCTCGGCGCCAGCCTGTATATGGGCTACTTCGTGCAACAATCCCTCGACGTGCTCAATTCCGATCTCACCGTCATCGAACAGTTGCAACAGGATTTTCCTCAGGACAGTATCGGGGCGCTGCGGAACCTGGCGGGAGCATTCCAGTTCTCCGCGAAGACGTAGATAAGAAGATCCGCGCACTCTCGGGCGGCGAAAAATCGCGGCTGGCAATCGCGCGCATGCTCTACAACCCGCCGAACTTCCTGGTGCTCGATGAACCTACCAATCACCTGGATCTTGCGACCAAGGAGATGCTGGTGGACGCCCTGAAGGATTTTGAAGGCACCATGATCTTCGTCTCGCATGACCGCATGTTCCTTCGCGGTCGCGGCTCACGTGTGCTGGAACTGGGCGGTGAGAGCGGCGCGGCCCGCCATCCCACTGTTTATCCCGGGTCGTACGTTGAGTACGTGCAGAAGCTCGGACATGAGGCGCCTGGGATCTATTTCGTAGGGCTGGGGAAAATTAGGGGACAGACAGGCGGAACTATCACCATAATCACTACGTCGGGATTGGTGCCAGCTCCGTCTGTCCCCGCCGCATTCCGCCCGCCTAGATTTCGCGATGCCACGGGGAACCACATTTTGCGAACCCGAAATCCGCAATGCCGTGAGAGAATACCATCGAATTTGACGCTGCCAATATGCCGTCTTCGCTGCTTGAGTATCCAGAGCTCTTCGAGGAGAAGCTTAAGGCTAACCGGAGAGTGCGTTCGGCAATCGATTCCTCGCTCACGCTCGTATCCGACATCATCCAGATCAGTAAGCTGCCTTTCTTTCCCGACTATACCGACCACGGCGCGCCACATCTCAATAAAGTCCTCGAGATAGCTGAGAGGCTGATTGCCGAAGGGGCCCGCAACCTATTCTCAGCTGAAGACACCGCGGTTCTGACCTTCTCTGCCTTACTCCACGACCTGGCTCTCCACCTCAGCGAAGCGGGTTTCCAATCTCTGCTAAAAGCTCCTAGGTGGGCGGACCCATGGCGCGAATTCCTAACCACCGCCAAGCACTGGGACGACCGCAAACTCATAGAGGTCTTCGGTGCTGACGAAACCGGCGCCCCCCAAGGCCTTGTAAAAGACCCCTTCGACCATTACAAGAACCTGACCGAAGCAGACCGCAAGTTAATCGGAGAATTTATCAGACAGGAGCACCCACAGCTGGCGTATGAATTTGCGACGGCCGGATTTCCGGGCACCGACGGCCGAGTAATTTCGTTCGGCCCGTTCGATCAAGACCTGAGAGAACTCGCCGGAATCATCGCTCGCAGCCACGGATTTCACTTGCGAGACGGCATCCGCCAACTCGAGCAAATGCAATTCAACAAGCTGGAGCACACCGAGGTGCATCCAGTTTTCCTGATGGGAATCCTGAGAGTCGCCGACTTCCTGGACCTCGGCGAAAACCGAGCGCCGCTAATCGCATTCGCATACAAGGAATTCAAAAGCACCATCTCTGTAAGAGAATGGAGAACGAACCAGGCCCTCCGCACAATTAGCTGGGGCAATCCCGACCCGGAATCGATCTTCATTCCGGCTAGGCCAACGGATGTCTTTTCGTATCTCGAACTCAAGCAATGGTTGGCGGCCATTCAATCAGAGCTGGATATGGCTTGGGCGGTTTTCGGCGAAGTCTACGGAGCGCACCCAAAGTTTTCTCACCTTGGCTTGGCCATCAGGAGGGTGCACTCGAACATCACGGACGACCCGGAGGCCTTTGCCAGGACGGCCCCCTTTGTACCCAAGCGAATCGAGCTCGGAGTCGCGGGACCGGATGTCCTGAAGCTCCTGATCGAGCCACTCTACGGGGACCGTCCCGAGATCGGCATCCGAGAGCTGATCCAGAACGCCGTGGACGCGGTCAGAGAGCGATGGGCGTTTGAAAAAAATCACCCCAGCGTGGCCAGTCAGGCGCCTTCGGATCTTCGGGGAGACGTAGTCGTCTGGCTCGACGACCCCGACGAAAACGGCGTGGCCATGCTGACCGTCAGCGATAGGGGCACGGGCATGACGGAAGAGATTATCGTCAACTACTTCCTCAAGGCAGGCGCGTCATTCAGACGGAGCCTTGCGTGGAAGAAGGAGTTCGAGTCTGAAGAGGGCGCGTCTCAAGGGCACTCCAAGTCCCGCGTGTTGCGCTCAGGGCGATTCGGCATTGGTGTGCTGGCAGCGTTTCTTCTGGGAGATGAAATCGAAGTCTCAACGCGGCATATTAACAGCAAGCGAGGGATTCGATTCGCGGTGCGACTAGATCTACGACCGGCAGCCTTCGCGATTTTACCTATCCAGTTGACTTACATATCTAGGATGCCGGCAGGCACCACAGTGAAAATTAAAGTTAAGACAGGCAGGGTGAAACGCGGCGAGGAGACTGACAACAAACTCTTTTCGCAGCCGAAGCTATGGGACTGGTATTGCCTTGCCGCGCCGTCAGTGCTAAGGCTGAGGGGCAGAGAAGGGACGAAGCTTAAACAGTCCTTTCGGGTACCTGCTGAAAAGTCCACTCTTCCTCGCGGATGGCATCGCGTAGCATCCTCTGATTACGGAACTGTTCATGTCCTGCTAGACCCCAAGCGTATTGCACATAAGCTGGCGGTCAACGGGATTGTCGTAATAGAAGTGAACAGGCATTCTTCGCCTTGGGAATGGTCTACCGATTATGAAAGGAAGCTGGACCGTTGGGAATGGATTTTAGGTGACGGCGTGGGCGGAACGTTCGGCTTGCGCGTGCCTCAGTTTTCAATCTTCGATCCTGACGGTAATCTTCCGCTGAACCTCCAAAGAACAGAGCTGACACACTCACACCTCGACTTCATGGCAGGCGCATTCGAAGCGCAGGCGAAGGCAGCCCTCGCGTTGCTTCTTATTTCTGCCCCGGAGATCCCCACCTTGAGCGACGCTTTCGTAACTACAGTTCGGTCGATGTTCCAAGACCTAGAAATCCTTCCGGTATTCTTCACGCAATTCGGTGCAGGGCTGGTAACCCAGAGAAACCTGCAAGGGGCGAATGTGAAAAACTGCTTGATGGTGGGTGTCGAACAAAGACACAACCCCCGACTTCGCAAAATCCAGTGTAAGTATGATGCGACGATTTTCTTCAAAGAGTTCGACCCGCAGGACTTCGAACATGACCACCACCCGCCGGATCCGCTCGACTCGCTTCCTGGCACAATCCTTAATGTTCGCGAATGGGGCTCGGCGGCCCACTACAGCGACCGTGGTGACCAGAAGTCTTTTGAGTCAGGTCTAATTGAGTTCGCAACTGCTAACTGCCCTCCCACTAAGCTAACTAAAAAAGATCGTACAACTCTCAAAGAAGCTCTTTCAGCGGGCAGGTATGAAGATCTGCCCTACCTCATCGCGGCAGAGGTTTGGTTAGGACCATTGTCGGCCTCGACAGAAAAACCTGTAAAACCACGACAATCGGTCGGCCGACTGTGGTCCCAGATCATAAAAGAGTCAGTGATCCCGTTCGACCCAATAGAAAGACGCAGCAAACTGAGTCACGCCTACGCGGCTCTAGGCGAGTACGTCGCCGACTTCGCCAGTCCGAAAAAAGTTCGCAAACGCCGTAAATCCTAACCGTCGAGTGTAAGGCAGGGCGGCCCGGGTTTTTGATCGCGCCGACATCACCAACACAGTGGGTGCCCCGTCCTTGAGTTTGTGCAATGGCGGATACGATGCCGCCGATAGCGCGGAAAGGGACTTGGTGAAAGTCGCCACCTTCAACATTAACAACATCAATAAGCGGCTCGACAACCTCTTGGCTTGGTTAGCGAGAGCTGAACCGGACGTGGTGAGTCTCCAAGAGCTCAAGGCAGAGCGGGAAGCCTTTCCCGTGAATGCCCTTCGAACTCTCGGGTACGAAGCAGTCTGGCAAGGGGAGCGCTCCTGGAACGGCGTGGCCATTCTCGCGCGAAACCACGTTCCCGTGCTTACTTGCGCCAGCTTGCCGGGGAATTCTGATGATCATCAAGCTCGCTACATTGAAGCGGCGGTTCAGGGAGTCCTGATTACTTCCATCTACCTCCCCAATGGGAATCCGCAGCCGGGACCGAAATTCAATTACAAGTTGGCGTGGTTTGAGCGCCTGAATGCCCACGCCGCCGAACTCATGGCGAGCGGCGCACCCGTGGTGCTGGCCGGTGACTACAACGTCGTGCCGACACCGCAGGACATCTATCCGACTCGATCGTTGGATCACAACGCGTTAATCCAACCCGAGAGCCGACAGGCCTTTGCGCGTTTGCTGGCTCAAGGCTGGACCGACGCCATGCGGAAGCTACATCCGGATGGGCCGCTCTGGACATTCTGGGATTACAAATTTGGACGGTGGCAGAAGGATAAAGGCATGCGACTCGATCACTTTCTGCTCTCACCGAATTTATCGGTCCGACTCGCGGACGGCGGTGTTGACCGATGGGCGCGCGGGCAGGAAAACGCGAGCGACCATGCCCCAACATGGATCATGCTTGATCTCTAGACCAGAGTCGAGTTCCAGCCAGCATTCTTTGGTCTGACCGCTCCCAGTAGCGTAAAGAGCTGCCTTTTCCCGCCCGCCTATGCACCCGTGCCAATTCGCATTCGCAATTGACGCAGTGTTCCCCAATTTTTCGACGAAATGGAAATTGGTAAACGTTCCGCCTGTGGCCACATTCAAGTTCCCGGCATTCCTCTCATCATAAATGTTTTCAAAGCTAAGTCGAGTTGTGCTTTAATTGCGGAGTGGTCGCCAATATGGTGGGCAAAAGTATCCTCGGAGCAGTAGAAAGCTCGATCATGACTTACGCGAAGTCCCGTTTGTCTGATCTTGTAGACGAGGCTGGCGGCCCTTATGCGATTAAGTTTGTAAAGAGCCGCTGGGCGACTAATTACCTAACTCCGTCACGTCTCAAGATATCCGAAACACCTGCACTGACTTGGGGGACGGCAACTTATGTAACTCCGCTCGCGTTCCCCTTGTCCTCTGCACTGTATGGACGCATCGGCTTGGTTACAGATTTTGATCCCAGCAAATGGCGAATCTTTGACGCAACGGATGCAGCGGCACGCATGGCGTATGTTCGATGGGTGCGTGTGCAACCGGCTTTCTCAAATCTTGTCCTAACGGTGCATTCAACCCAAGCGAATCACTATATGCGAAATAAATTTCGCGAGGATTTTAAGATCGACTGCGTGCTGTTCAACCCCGACCAGGAGGCGGACCTCCACACGGATCGCGGAAGAGATGTTTGGATGGCGGTGACAGACTGGACTTCAGATGGAAAAATCGATGCTTTCATGAGCGACCGTCTCGGCAAGGCACGCTTTACAGTCCTCCTAGACGAAGATTTCGTGCTTGAAGAAAACGGTCTTCCGGTGGAAAGAGCAGAGAGGCAAATAGAGAAGGCGACCGAGACCATTTTGAACCATCAGCCGATGGATGTGGGAGCGGCCCGCGGCGATCCAGCTCTTCCAACAACGGTTATCCAGCATTATGTTAATGGAAGCTATCTACACCTATTCATCAGGCCATGAGCGAACTCCTCACACTAGCGCGAGACTACATTGACCGGATGGTAAACCCAAGTTATGGCTATGCCACCAATGAAGATTATTCTCTGAGGTTTGCGCAACTTCTCACGCGGGAGGGGTTTGAGTCAAGTTTACGAGATGAGATTCGTGCCTCGCACGATGCAGATGCACTCACTTCAAACGGCTGGCTTTGGCTTATTCAATGGGCGAGAACGAGGCGAATCGAAATGGATGAGGATTTGCTTCTGAATCTCTTTGAGGAGTGGTCCAGTCTGCCGGCAAGATGCGCGATTGTGGACCTGGCGACATACAACTCGGAATTTAAGCCGAGGCCAGACACCCAGCTTAGTGAGTTCCCACATCGCTTCTTAGGTCGCTTAATGAGGGGGGCAACGCAAACCGATGACCTCGAGAAAAAGGATCGCCGTAGTTCCGAACGGCTACGGCTGACGGCAAGGGCAGAGAGTGTCTTGCTCGTCTTTCTTCAGGTTGGAACTCCCCTAACGCTGGCGGCCGCCACAGCTCTACTGCGATACCGGTGGCAGGGACACGACGAACTATCCGAATATCTGTCCTTACTCGCTGAGACCGTTGATCCTGAGACCCGGGATGTTTGGGGCCGACAGCTTGGCATCAGATTGTCTCGGGAATCGCAGGAATAGGGTCTCGCCGGCCGGATTCCGGGTGCGCTTTAATGCGGACGTGCATTTCCTTTCAGGGGTCCGCGATCGTAGCGGCTATGCGTTCGGTCTTCCCGCCTCAGCAGCGTCGGCCGGTGCGCGCTTGCTTCCTGCAGCTTCAGCTCTAGCGCCGTCAGAATATGGGTGATCTTGGAATATCCCAGTTTGTCTATCCGAGTGTTCTCCAGCGGGTCGAGCGTGGAGAGTCCGACCCTAGCTTTTTTGCAAGCGTGGGCTTCGCCAGGCCGAGTTCTCTGCGCTTGATTGGGTGTCACGTTCGGGCGGCGAAAGCCGTAGACGGCAAGAAAATCCGCAGGGCTTAAACGGCCCATGAGGGTTCAAGTCCCTCCGCCCGCACCATTTTTTTCTTGGACAGAAAAAGCGCCGGCAGGGCGCGACGCATATTGCAGACAGTGTCTGCAAAATGTTGTCTTGAGGTCCTACACTATTGGCGCGATCCCGAAACCCCTGAAGCATATTGGACAGCAAGGTCTTCGCTGGGGGACCCCCTCTATGGTCGGCTGGATGTTCAGAGAGTGTTGCAATACGACATTAGTTATGATTAAGTAATGACATATTGACACAGGCCACCGCAGCGCCTCTTCAGAAGATTATGCAGTACATCGGCGAACACGGGATTGTCAGGTCCCGTGATGTCGAGGCCATCGGTTTTCCGCGGCAGTATCTGGTTCGTCTCCACCGGCAAGGCAAGCTTAATCGGCCTGCACGTGGAATCTACACACTTCCAGATGCCGACGTGACGGAACGCCACTCCTACGCTGAAGTCACCAAGCGCGTCCCGGAAGCTACTGTCTGTCTGCTTTCGGCGCTTGTCTTTCACGACATCACGACGCAGAGTCCTGCTTCGATTTGGATTGCTCTCTCCAAAGGGGCAAGAACGCCTGCTCTGGCTTCGCCTTCACTCAGGATCGTTCGGCTGTCAGGGCCATCACTCACGGAGGGAATTGACAAACATCAAGTGGAGGGCGTCCCAGTCCGTGTCTATTCAGCCGCGAAGACCGTCGCTGACTGTTTCAAATTTCGGAACAAAATCGGACTCGACGTCGCAATCGAAGCGCTAAAGGATTGTCTTCGCCAGAGGAAGGCCAGCATCAACGAAATCTATCGCTACGCCAAAGTCTGCCGGGTAAGCAATGTTATTCGACCCTATATGGAGGCGCTGTGATTGGACGTTGACAATGTTAAGCAGTCGGTTGCCGGGTTGAGGGGGCACGAACACCCCGGAATAGCTCCACAGAAAAGCCCTGCAGGAGTAGATTGGTGCGGAGCGAATGAGGAGGTTCAACGCAAGTGGCTTTTGAGAAATTGGTGGAAGTTATCCACTCGTCGGTTGACGCAGGCTGGAAAGATCGAAACGAGGCAGCCCTCGCGTCTCTGTTTGGCTCGGCGGAAGGGCGTTATCCGCAATCAGCAAGCGGCGAAATCGCGCTTCGTGCGCCGGCAATGGGCGGCGAGACTGGGGTTCCGTTTGCTGCGTACATTCACCCTTCCAACCCTCCGTCAGGCGCCTACAGCGGGCTATCATTCGTAGTTTTCCCTGCAGAAGGGGCACCTTGTTTGCTCGGACTAGTGGTTGGGACGCAAGGTCTAACGCCAGACGAAGCGATTCTGGGTCGGCCCGGTCACGCGCGAAAGACAAAAGCTATCTGCGGCTGGCTAAACCGCCGTTATGGCAAGGGAGGTCGCGTTGCTTGGGCGAAACAGGACCCTACGCGGACCGACATTTCGGTTCCAGATGAAATCAAGAAAGAGTGGTCCAGCCACAAGGCCGCCCTTGATCGCTATGGCAAAGAGGTCTACGCGCTATTTCGACCGACGACCGACAAAGCGGCGACAGAAGCTGCGGTGAGCGCTCTCCTGGATCTTCTTTTCGAAGAGAGGGGATACGAGCCGCTGGCCCGCTGGCAGCCGAGCGCCGAAGAAATCAGGTCCGGCTGGCTCGACTGCCTTATGCCAGGAGTTGAGCGCAATGAGTTAAAGGGTCTATTGGACTCCAGACGCTACGTAATTCTCCAGGGCCCTCCTGGTACAGGTAAAACGAAAATCGCCCTCGACCTCCTCGACGACGAGTACAAGGGCTTCGGGAGGAGCATCCAATTCCACGCCAACACGACTTACGAAAACTTCATTGGAGGCCTTGCTCCTGACAATTCCGATGGTGGAGTTGGTCTGCGTTTCAAAGCGACGTCCGGCGTGCTGATGGAAGCGGCAGCCCTGGCGTCAGGCGACTTATCTCGACCGTATCTGCTGCACATCGACGAAATCAACCGAGCCGACTTAAGCAAGATCCTAGGCGAAGCGATTTTTCTCTTAGAGACCAAGACTGACCGCGAGCGCGTGATCCAGCTGCCTTATGACTTTGGCTCTCCGTTCTATCGGTCGCTCAACCTACCTAAGAACCTACACATACTTGGAACGATGAACAGCGCGGATCGTAGCATCGCAATCGTTGACGTTGCCGTCAGGCGACGATTCGCTTTCGTTTCGGCGTGGCCGCGGATGAGTGTTGTTCAGGAGCACGGATGCTCCCTGATGAAAGACGCGTTCCGGAAGCTCCTCTCTATATTTGTGGAACACGCGCCTGAGGATGCGTTTGCGCTCGTGCCGGGACACTCGTATTTTCTAGAGATGAGTGAAGACAAAGCAAGGCGCGAGCTGAAAACAAGCCTCGCGCCTCTACTGCAGGAGTACTTGTTTCAGGGGTATGTCGGTGGCTTCGCCGAACCCATTAGGAGCTACCTCCAGTGGCTAGACAGTCTCTAAGGCGCTCGTCGTCCCCTCGAACCCGCCTCTCGCTGAAAGCACCCGACCATCTCGCACAGGTTTGTCTCGAATTGCCCGATTATTCCGAGGCGCGATATTCAGCCATAGACTTTTTCCAGACGCGGTCTAGTCGCGACCCCGCAGCGCAGGCGGCGCGGATCGCCGAACAATTCATCACGCGAAACCGAGCTCTGATGATGCGTCTCGATGCACGAATGGAAGGGGATTACGACGGTCGCGACCTCTGGCTCGTGGTTTCATCCGGACGGTCTGTAGGAGCAATTCCCCTGTTCTCAGCAACCACAGCCCGCCTTGATTTCGGCCTGGTTATCCAACCCAGATTTCCGTGGCCAGGAATCGGACCGATGTTAGCCGAGATGGGCTGGCGCATAGCGCCCGTGCCTCTTCGCCTGCCGCTTCTCCACCGTTCAGAGCGAAGAGTGCCTGTTTGGGTGCTGTCATTCATGGTTCTCACTCGCCTCAAGGCGCTGCTCGACTCGCTCGACCGTCGCTTTGAGATGATCCATGAACCTCGCAGTGCACCACGCGGAACTGTTAATTGGCCGCGCTACGCCACCAAGAGCTTACCCTCGGCGAACTTTCTTTCTGTGCCATGTGTGTTTCCCGATTTACGGGATGATCGTCTCGTGAAAGGCGCGATCCGGATCGCGGTCGAGAAGCAACTCCGAGCGCTTGAAACACAAAAGGACCAAGGTGCATTTGTTCATAGACTAATTGAGTTTGCCGACGAGCTAATGCGTAGAGTGCACGGTATCACCCCCTATTTTCCCAGCTCCTCAACGCTTGCAACTTGGCTCCATCGCCCGATGCGGAGCGAACAGTTCACTGACGGATTACAAGCGATTGAGTGGACAGTTGAGGAGCGGGGCCTGGCGGGACTTAGCGACCTCGCAGGAATTCCGTGGACGATGCGCATGGACCAGTTCTTCGAAGCGTGGGTGGAAACGGTGTTTTGCACGATTGCGCGCCGGACGGGCGGCAGAATGAAGGTGGGGCGGAAACACGAAACGACACACGCCGTGAACTGGGAACCACCCTACCTCGGTTCACAGAAGTCCCTGATCCCCGATGTATGGCTTGAGTGGGACTCCCTCACGTTGATTGTTGACGCTAAGTACAAGCGTCACTGGGAAGAGATGCAGACGCAATCGTGGTCCCGGCTTGAAGAACAACTCCGGGAGCAGCATCGAACCGACATGCTACAGGTGCTGGCTTACGCGAATCTGGCGTGCACTCCGAAAGTGATCGCGTGTCTAACCTATCCTTGTTCACCTGAAAGCTGGCACTCTCTGAAGAAACGTGGGCGACTCATCCATCGAGCGTCGCTGTCCGCTGGCTCGCGGTCGGTGCAGTTATGGCTCACGGCGGTACCTATGGCCGCAGCGGTTGATGCGATCTCTACGCCGATTGCGGATGAACTCCGGATCGCATTAGGCCGGCTTTGACGTTGGCAACTTCGGCAGAATGCTCGGCATGTTGTTTGCCCGCACAAGGCAATTTCTTTCCCGCTCGGGGCTAAACGCCTACCTCGACTGGCAGACCAGCTTCATCAAAATCCTTGCATTCAAAACCGCCAAGGCTGCCCGGATATCCGAGTTGATTTGAAATGATCCGGGTCCGGCCGATCATCTGATCGTCGCATTCATGCGTGTGGCCATACACCCAGAGGGCCGGCTGGTGGGTCTCAATGATCTCCACCATGTCCAGGGAATTGAAGGCCGGCGTGAGAGGACCGCCCTTGTATTTGGAATTGGGATTGATGACCGGTGCATTATGGCTGACAACCACGCGCGGACCACTTAGATTCTTGCCAAACCAATTCATCAATTTCGACGCGAAGTTTTTATGTAGCGCAATAGAATCTGCTGGCGTGAAAGGCGTTTCGTCGGGGTTATAGATGAGGCGGTAATCGTTCATTTGAGAGCGGGCGGTCTCCATGGCGCGCAAATCGGCGCCGTTGAAATCCGTCCACATCGTGCCGCCGAAGAAGTTGACACCCCCGATGCTGACCTCTTCATCAAGCAGCAGTTTCACATGCGGATGTCTGTCTCCGAGCCACGCCTTGAATGTGTTGTCCTCCTCGTTCATTGCCCGCCGCGTGTAATATTCGTGGTTTCCCGTCACATAGAGGACTGGTTTCTCCCACTTCCGCAGAATCTGGTCGAGCGGCTCATAATCGCGGAGCGTGATGATATCGCCTGCCAGGATCATGACATCTCCGCTCACTGCCGGGGGCAACATCCAGCCGGAGCCAAATTCAAGATGCAGGTCGCTATAAGTAATGATTCTCATACACGTAAGAGAACGCTTGTTTGAACACGTCTTTCTCAAGTCCTAGATCTCCTCCGACAGCGGTTCGACTCGCCGCGGACACCGGTTCGTGGAAGTAAGAATCTGACATCCCCCGTTGATTCGACCCAATCCAATGATCCAGCAACGCCTACTATATTAGGCATATCATTGACAGATCTATATTATGCCTAGTATATTAGGCTTGCCATGTTAAAACTGCACGCTATTGGCTCTCAGATCGCGTCCAGGCGGAAGGCTCTCGGGTTTAGCCAGTCCGCGCTGGCTGACAATGCCGGTGTGAGTCGGGCGACACTCGACGCCCTGGAGAATGGCCGATCCGGTGAACTTGGTTTTTCTAAAGTCGCCAACATTTTGTCGGCGCTAGGCCTAGAGTTGAAACTACAAGAGGCAAACCTCCAACGTCCCACTCTGGACGAACTCTTAGAAGAGGATCGTGATGATAAAGGTCTGGACAGACGCCGCTGAGGCAGGACTGTTGGATAGGCAGCGGGATCGCGGAAGTGCTTTTGCGTACTTGCCAGAGACAGCCCCACAGCGTGCGGTCTCCGTTACCATGCCTGTGCGCCTTCCCTCCTGGGACGTGCCATTTGGCCTTCCTCCGATCTTCGAGATGAACCTCCCGGAAGGCGCATTGCGAGAACGGCTACGACTCGCCTTTGCGAAAGCGACTGGAACATTCGATGATTTTGATCTGCTTGCCATTGTTGGCCGCTCACAGGTTGGCCGCATCCGATACACCGGCGACAAGGAGCAACTCAACGAGGATGTTCCTTTTCAATCGGTCGACGAGATTTTGGCAAGTCGTCGCGACGGAGACTTATTTCGCTACCTCATCGAGAAGTTTGCAGCCTTTTCCGGCATCAGCGGCGTCCAGCCCAAAGTCCTCGTGCGAGACGAGAACGCATCTGCCACTTTAGCGAACAGAGAGCCCCGTCTTTCTCCGAGCTACAGGGGTGCAACTCACATCGTAAAGTTCTGGGAGCCGAACGAATTTCCTCAGCTCGCGGCGAACGAATACTTCTGCCTGAAGGCCGCTGAGCGTTGCGGCCTGGATGTACCTCGGTATCGACTCGCAGAAGACGGTATGGCTCTTGTCGTTGACCGTTTCGACTTGCGCCCGGATGGTACCTACCGGGGATTTGAGGATTTTTGCGTCCTGAACGCGAGAAGAACAGACGAGAAGTACCGCGGGAGCTACGAAACTTCAGTCATGAAGCGATTTCAGCAGTTCGCAAACTCGCCCGCCGTACTCGCCGATTTTGAAAAACTATTCACCCTCATCGTCCTGAATTGCGCGCTGCGCAATGGCGATGCTCACCTCAAGAATTTCGGCATCGTCTACGACGACGTGCTTGGTGCAGCTCGTCTCGCACCGGTCTATGATCTCGTGACGACTGCCGTCTACCTGCCGAAGGATAGTTTGGCCCTTACGCTCAACGGAACAACCCAATGGCCGGACAACAAAGTGCTCCGTCGGCTCGGTGAAACACGGATGACAGGCGCGCCCGCTAAGATTCGCGAGATCCTTGAGAGTGTCTCAGACGCCCTCTCGCAAACCGAGATCGATCTTCGGTCATACATCAAGGAACATCCCGATTTCAAAGAAGTGGGTGAGCGCATGTTGCGGGAATGGGCAAAGGGGCGACAACTCTCGCTGCAAGGCGGTTAGTGGTTCGCAGTTTCGGCGTTGGGCCATTCGGGCAATTCCTCAGAAAATGCGGCCCGGCCTCAGAAATCCCCGACTCCTAGCGGTGGCGCCGCAATAGAGAAGGACGTGTAAATCCCGGCGGGCCTGCCCTATGATAGAAATGCAGTCAGGCAGCCGCGCGCGGGCGTGGCGGAATGGCATACGCAGCGGACTTAAGGAAAACTTGAGTGCTCGCCTGGGAAACCAGCGACGCAGAACTGCTCAACTTCGGGGAAACCTTAAATGGCAATCCCGAGGCAAGCCCGGAGAAACACCAGCCGGGAGGTGTAGGGACTCGGCGGGTAGCCAAGCGATGCTGTCGACTCAACTTTTGTCCGTTCCGCACAAACCCCATTGCGTATGCGTTCCTGGAACCCGCCCTTCGCCAAAAACACAAAAACGCGAAGGAGTGGGCACCCCACCTGTTGGTGATGCCAGCGAGATCAAAAGCTTGGGCCACCCGCCAAGGCACGAACGGCAACAACTACGACGTTGCTCGCGACCTCTCAAGAATTATCTACCAGCGCCCCGGTGGACAGTTTGACCTGTATCTCCTGTCGCAGAAGTAGTCGATTGCGAATCCTCATCTCTCCGCAGCCAAGTTTGCCCTGTGCCCTCTGTGGTGAAACACTTCTGATCTTCCGGTAGCCCCGTTGTGCTAACGTGTGAGCGTCACAGGCTGATTTCTTTTCCCGGAAATCAGTCTCCGGAGGAAAGCGCGAATGCCCGGGCGATTGCGAATCTTCATCTCTTCCACCATGGAGGACCTCGAAAACGAGCGCGACATGGTGGTCGACCGTCTCCAGAACGCGAACTTCGAACCGGTGAATGCTGAAGGCTTTACGCCCAACGGCAGCACCTCTTGGGATCGCATTTTGCAGGAGATCGAGACCTGCCACGTCTTTATGTTGTTGAGCGGACTCCGCTATGGCTGGGTTCCCACCACCGGCCCGCTCTCCGACAAAAGAATCTCCGTCACCCACGGCGAATATCTCGCGGCCCGTGACCAGGGCCTGCCCGTCCTGCCGTTTTTCAAGATTCTGAAATACAGTAGCGACTCCGCGAGTGATGACGCGAAGGCCCGCGATGCTTTCCGCCAACAGGTCGCCGACTGGGACAAAGCCCAGTTTCGCACCGAGTTCACCACGGCCCGCGATCTCGCCGAAAAAGCCGTGGCGTCCGTCACTCGCATGCTCACCGATGAATTCCTGCGCGACCAGTTGGCCAAGCGCCGCGAAACGGCGACCCCTCCGCTTGCGCTCCAGCGATTCGACAAGTGCAGTCCTGCCTCTGCGGCTCCCCTGGAATTGCCCGCAGGGCTGACCACCGCTGTCGCCGAAGGGCGCGCCGTTCTGTGGGCCGGATCGGGCATCTCCATGCCCGCCGGGCTCCCGTCCGCCAGCGCTCTCGGCGCCGAGATGGCGCGCTCGATTCAGGAATCGGTCGCCGACTACATCGCGCCGCCGGTCGGCAGCGGCATCGCCAGCGTCGCCAGCGATTTCGAAATGGTCCTGGGCCGACCCTTACTTCTCGCGCGCTTGGCGGAACTGCTCAACCTTCCCGGCGGCGTGAAGCCCACGCCGCAGCATCTGGCCGCGGTCGCGCTGTTTCCCCGCATTATCACCACGAACTATGACGGATTGTTCGAGTCCGCCGCGCAACAATTGAACTCCGGTCATGCGCTCGTCCTCGGACCAAATCTTCCCGAGCCCGTGCCGGAAAAATTCATCTGGAAAATTCACGGCGATCCCAGCCGCTCCGACGTTCTGGTCGTCAGTGAGGCCGATATCGAGGAGTTCGGCACATTCACCTCTACGCTCGTAGCGAATCTCCGCCCTGTCTTGTCGCGGGGGCCGCTGCTCATCGCCGGCACCAGCCTGCGCGATCCCAGCATCATGCGGCTCTTTCACGAATTGCGCGGAGGATATCAAGGATATTGGCCGGTCCCGGCCGGCAATCCTCTCGCGGTCGCGCGCTGCAAAGCGATGGGACTGCAGGCGCTGCCTCTGCTGCTCGAAGATGTGTTTGGCGCGTTGCGACCGAGGTGGGAATAGCCGTCGTTGAGCCCGGGCGGTTCCACACTCAAGAGAAATTTTCAAATGGGATTCGCCGACAAGGGCCGCATAGTTGAGGTCGGGCGCTCAGCCGCGCTTCGTTTGCAGCAACTCCGCGGCGGGTGGTCCACATTTAATGATCTTTGCGTTCACCATTCCAACTGAGGGGTGCCCATCCTTGCGTTTTTTGTTGTGGACAGGTGATCAGACCCACTTGGTGCCGGCATTTCCGATCCCGGCCCTTCGCAAGGAACGCGAAGGAACGGGGCTGTTAATGCCCGCGAGATCAGAAGCCCGGGCCACCCGCCGCTACATAGATGTAAACTTCAAACCACCATGGCCGAAGGGTTTATTTCGTTTGCGGAGTTGCTATGGAAGCTGCCCTTGTTCGATGACTTATTTCTGTCGATGCAGGGTCAGAACGTGATGCTCGTAGATTTGTATCTGCGAGACTTGGAACGCGATCTCTTACGGGAACTCATCGAGATCGAACGCACACCCTTTCCCGCCACGCTCATCGTGTCGGCCCTCAGCCAGATGTGGATCTTCGCAGTCTACGAACTACTGCGGACCTGGCGTCAGCGCGTCAAGGATTTGAAACGTGATGCTCAAAAGCCAGCGGTGCAACAGGCGGGGCACTCGAAACTTGCGGGTATGTACTATCAGGGTCAACTCGCCCACTTACGGAAGAAGCCTGCATACGCGAAGGAACTGGATCGTGCCGTGAATCTCATGGAGCCGCTGTTCAGGCGTATCGAGGCACTACGCATGAACCTCGCCAAGCACGAAGTACCAAAGCTGCATGGCGTTCCTGCTATGGCTCCGGGATATGGACGCATCGATGGGATGACTGGTTCGATCTCTTGGCAAGTTGATCTTGGGAATAACTGGGTAGACCTCGTCTCGCGACGCAGCCTTGCTGATCAACTCAAAACTCTTGTTGTCGATAAGAGCGTTGCTCGATCTGCGAAAAAGAGAAAAGCCAAGGTTAACCGCTAGTCCATTCTTCAACCGTGCCACGGTGAGAAACGACAAAACTCCTTGACTTTGCCTCAGAACCAGTGCAATGCTGAGCCATGTGCCAGACAAACAGCATCTTCTACACCGACCAGGTTGGCCGTCCTTTGATGGCTGGCACTGCCATCGAAGACCCCACCTCAATCGTCCGCCATCAAGGTCTCATCGCCTATGACGAGCTTGGTCAGCAGGTCGTGCTTGAGAACTCGTTCCGCTTCGCTGGCGCTGTATTGATCCAACCAGTGATGTTCAACGGTGGAAAACAGGTGAAGATCGTGCGCGTGCCCCGTAATCTTTACGAATCGCAGGCGATCATACAGAGGGCGTGGAATGATGTTGTGAAACAGGTAAAATGGACACCGTTCTACAACTGTCAAGACTTCATCAGCAACGCCTACACGGGAAAAGTTGGCTCCAAGACTCGTGACAGGATCGTCCTCGGCGGTCTTGCGGCGGCAGCGCTCTTCGCAATTGTAGGCTAAGACTTCGTAGAAAAACTGGGACAGACGGGACGTTCGCCAATTTCCACTCGTAGAAAAATTGGGGAACGCCCGGCGACTATAAAGACCGCATTCAGATGGAGATAAGACCGTCTAGACTAGCCTCTTCCGGCGCTTTGCTATTTCAGAATTTAGGCGCTCGATGAATTGATTGTCTGGGTCCAGAGATATCAGCTTTTTTACAGCGTCCTCGGCCCCGGCGAGCGCGACCTGGGCTGTTGCTCGATAGTGCCCAATATTCTCGTCAAACAATGCGAGTTCAACATTAACCAGAAACCCGAGATTGGGAATCACATTCCGCGAGTGCTCGATTTCCTTCCTTAGTATTTCCTTGCTGCTATCCAACTCGCTGTTACAAAAAGCGAGTCGAGCTCTTATGTGCTCCACCAAGGCACGGTTTCCTGGAGTGCGCGCTTGCGCTATTAGATCATCGAACATCTTCTCCGCGGCTTCAACCCTGCCCAGATCTAAGTAAGCCGAGACCAAAGAGTTGACGGGCGTAAACTGTTCCGAGTCTATTTCGATAGATTTCTCAAAATGTGGAATCGCAAGTTCTGGATGACCTAGTTTGTTTTGGATCTGACCTAAGCGGTGGTGCAGATGTCCATTCAAAGGATCTCGGGCTGATGCCAATAGAGCGGAATCATAGGCCGGCCTCAGCTGCCCCTTCTCCTCCAGAATTCTGGATTCCAAATCCAACACAAATGGGTTTTCTGATTCACGGGCCTTGGCCCGCGCCAAGAATATTAGCGCTTCGTCGTTCCGTTTCAGCTTGTGGAGACACTCAGCAGCATTGCTCAAAGATCTGACGTGTTCACGACGCGCGATGATCTTTACGAAAATGTCGAGTGCCTCCTTTAGTTTCCCTCGCCTGAGGCGAAGCCACCCTTTTGCGTGCAATGCGCCAATATCCCCGGGACGCTCTTGCAACATTTCGTCGAGAATCGCATCCGCTTCCGTCCAGTTCTCCTGACGTATTCGAACCCGCGACTTGTACAGTCTCATACGCCAGTTCTTCGGATCGGATTCCAGAACGTGCTCAATGTATTTGTCAGCAAGCGCGTAATCCCGCCGGTTGTAGAGGATAATGGCTGTCGCTTCAAGCTCGCCTGAGAGATCGCTGCGAAGCGCGGTGGCTGCTTCCAAGTCTCCCGCCAACGCGAACAGCCTATAAGCAACAGGGAGAAAATCGACGTACTCAAAAGAATCCTTTTGCATCGACCTGATGAATTCGCGAAGGATCTGTGCCAGCTGACGCGCTTGTTCCCGATAACCGCTCCGGTGCAGCCGATGCCAAAAGAATTCCTGAAATAGCGGATGGCCTTCTATCCTAACGTCGGCGGTAACCAGGCCTGCTTTAGCACACTGCCCCACCGCAGTTTGGAACTCCTCATCGGAAAAGCCCGTTGCAGCCAGCACCGCTGCTGGAAGAGCGATTCCAGCTAGGGCGAGGGTCTCCATGAGTTTTTCCGACAGCGGACTCAGCTTCAAGTCCTGCAGAAGGATCCTCGCCAAATCTCTTCGTAGGGCAACCAATTCCTGGGGATAGCGCTCGAGATACTGAGCGGAATGATCTCCCAACAAGCCAGCAACGAGACGTGCAGCCATGGGGTGACCAAATAGCTTTGGAGCAATTGCCTGGGCATCTTCCAGCGCCATCTCCTCGCCGTATATAGCGAAGTGCCAGTTCCTGACCAGAACTACTATATGCTCGTTGCCTAGACCCTTGACGTTAATAAGGTCAAGTCGATTCAGTTGTTCCGGATCTAATTGTGGGCGTCTGGTAGAGGAAAAAAAGACCGGGCGCCGAGCAAAATCTGGAAGTCCTTTCATGATTTCCAACAAAAGGATCAGTAGGTCATTTGGTTCTCCGTCCTCATTCAGCCAATGATGCACATTGAACAGACAGAGGATTCGGCCTTCTTTCGCGATGGTTTCGATTGAGAGTCTGATTCGTCGTTTGATTTCATCTTCGGACTGAGATTCTGCAAGAACCGACTTTGTGGCATTGGTCAGTTTAAGAGCCAGTTCGACTTTGCCCGTGCCTTGGTTGACTTCAATTTTGACAAGGTCCGCTCCTTCAAAAAGCCTTCTAGTGGCCTCATTAACGAGTGAACTCTTGCCCACTCCCGTAAATCCGAACAGCCATGCGACGGAAACGCCTGGGCTATCGACCGCACTCTCAATGCGGGAAACCTCGTCGTTCCGGTTTACAAATTTCGCCCTTGCCGAACGGATCGGCTCGCGGAGCAACAGTAACAGTTTGCCGATGATGTCTTTAGCCGGATTTGAGGAATCCACAACAGAAAACGACTGAAAGGGCTGCAAATGCAGCGGAATAGGTGTTTTGTCAAGACGGACGACGCGTAGTCTGATAGCCTTCTGACGAAGAGCTTGAATAAAGGCCATATTGACCTCGAGGCGTACCCATTCGCTCTTCGAGGCTGCTTCGCTCCAGAAAAGTACAAAATCGGTAGCTGATTTGATTCCGTCGGCAATCTTTTCGAGGAACAGATCGCCCCACTCAATCTCAGCCCGATCTAGCCAAGTCGAGTCTTTTTCAAGCGCCTCATGAACGGCGATCACGATTTCCTTGTCCAGTGATGAATGGCTCAGGAATGCACGCATGTTCGATCCTCACGCGAAAACAGTAGAATCTAAATTGAGGGGAAGAAAGTTAGTCTACAGCATTCGGCGGGGACAAAATGCGGAAAGACGGAATGCGCCTCAATTTCCATTGTCGAAAAATGGAAAACGTTCCGACTGTCCTCGGTTTCCTGAAAATCGACAGCTACCCCATTTTGTTATTTCAGCTGCCGAATCCGCTCTTGCAGGACTTGCCGCTCTGGTTCTTGTTGGGTCTCTTCGCCTTGACGTTGGATGCAGAGACCTTGTTGTCTTTCCGAGCATAAATAAGCACGATTGATTTGTCGCTTTCCAGTTTCACTTCCTTCAGGATTCTCTCAATCCGCTTACGCCATCACCAGCCACAGCTCCCAGGGCCCTACAGCCGAACGCGTTCTCGTCCACGCCGATCGAACAAATGGTCCTACGGAGTCCGCGCCGCTTCTCATAATCGCTTCACCTCTCCAAAAGGATGCATCAAATGAATAACTGCTTCCGAGCAGAAGAAAGGCTAGCGAAGTCCCTTTCGCATCTCTCTTTACCTCTTTTCCAGCACGTCAGGCTGTCAACCGATTTGCTCACACTTGCAGGCCTAAATTCGTAGCGTTCCAATTCGCTTCACTTAGCGGTATTCGACGGCTTGGATTGCAGCTCGCCTTTAAAGGTAATTCCGAAGGTGTACTTGTTGTCGATTTTCGTGAAAATAGGCGGCAGTTCTCCATATTCGTAGCCCAGCGAAAGCGCCACGTACGATGTCAGGTTATAGCTCAACTTGAGATTGACGTCGTCACGAGGATTTGTTCCCACGGACACCAACACATAATTTCCCGCGCTATTGACTGTGTAAACCGGCTCCGGATGCAACAAGAGCCGCCTGATGTAATTGCTCTCGATGGAAAAGAGCGGCTTGGCTTTCTTCGGTTGGAATATGGTCATCACAGCACGGAATCCGAAATCCGAACGCAAGATAGAGTCTGGGTATGTTCCTGCCTGTTGCGCCTTCAGGTTCGACCCAGTTTCGAAGCCTATCATCGGCTCGGGCACGACCTGTACCGCGCGATGGCCCCATCCTCTCAACACGAAATATTCGCCATCACTGAAGATGCCGTTAATATCGTGAAATTTCTTATCTGCCTCCGCGACGAAGCCAGGTCGCGAGATCACAGCCGGAAGCATCCTTGCCAATCCTGGGGACGAAATCGGATCAATGATCGTCACGATTTCAAGAGGCACTTGAAACAAGACAGAGTTCCCATCTTCTTTAGGATTGCTGCTGATTTTGAGATCGACTCCAGGCACAAGATTGATGCCCGGGCGGTAGGGAGTATTTGTTCCAAATTCCGGAGCAGCGAGCGCTGTACGATGCTGAAGTTTTGTATCAAGCGTATAGGATGCCTTGGACCCAGATGCTCCGTCGATAGTGGGGGCGATGTAGAAATCCGAATCGTCTCGGCTAGTTGAAGCCGAAGTCGCAAACGCCGGAGTCTTCGCGCGTTTGGTCAATACAATCGTCGGGCTGAGTTCTACTTGCGGCTTGGGGCAGCCACCTGTTCTAACATTTTGAGCCCTGAGGTAGTAGAGATGATCGATCAGCAGCGGCTGAACGGGCCTCACGTATATCGAAACTGAAGGACTCGGAGGAGGTGCCTCGGGGTGGTCTGGATCTCCGTAGTTCTGAATCAGAACTGGGGCTAAATCGACTGGCAAGTTTCCCGTGGAATCAAACAAAAGCCATTTGGCACCACTCTGTTCTGCAGGGCGTAAGGGGTGCATTACACTGGCCGAGATGAGGCCTTGTTCAGGATGCCAAACTGCTCGATTGAATTGGTTCGTGCAATCTTGCGCTAGCATCACAGCGGGACCGAATAATGGGAGCGCCAAACACACGTGGAGAAGTTTGTGAATCATCTAGTCCTCGCTCATTAGCCCGATGACCTAGGAATGGACGGCCTTGTCTTGGATGGTGTTTGCGATATCGCTTAGCTTTGAGGTAACCGTGATGTTACTCAGTGCAGAGCCCGGAAGTTCGAACTGAAAGCGCTTAACACCATAATCAGTGCTCCCGGTGACGAGGCCTGCAAAGGCAATTACCCCGTCCTTATCGAGGCCGTAATACTGCAAGGTCTCAGACAGGTCAATTGGATTATGATTTCCTCCCGCAAGCGGGATACAGTCCTGGAGAATGGTCTGTATTTGGTCCGCTCTTAATTGTCTGTCGTCAGTCCCTGCAACGACTCCTAAGCGTAGGGCGGTGTGGAGGCTGGTCGCAGAGACCTTCAAATGCAAGGTGGTCCAATTGTTCGGGAGCTTCTTCCAAACGACGTACTCTGTCGGATCCCAACTACATCCGTCTGCCGGGCCATCCGGGGTTGGCATGGCGATTAGCTGAGGCTCATCCAATTGTATGCAACGCCCCAGTTCTGAGTAGCCAACCACTTGCGCCAGTTGAAGGGATTCATCGACACGCGAGGGATGGAGAACACCCCTCGTACCCGGCCGGACCACAGCGTTCTTAATAATACTTCCGTACACGCTGAGAGTGGATTGTGCGCCGACGCCTTCGGAAAAACTCTTAAAATGTTTCTCGGTGATCTCGTCTTTCCCTTTCTTCGCCATGTAACCTCCTGCTTCTTGTCACGGCCGATGCCGTTTCTGCAACTCTCAGCGCTTCATGAAATCGCCCTTCAGCGGAATAGCGACCTAAACTCTTCGCGTCAGACTTTCCATGGAGTGACGGTCTCGACGTTGTCTCGCACAACATCTACCTGAGGGGCCCTCTAGATGACATCTCGTCGCCAGCATTTGCGATAAGTCTAGTGACACCATACATATGTGACTCGCACGGGCGCACGGTGCGCCGTACCGCGCGCGTACGAGCACCCAACGCTGCTTCGACACACTCCTACTTTTAGGGAAGGTCGGCGAGTATGAAGACCCCCTCAGGTCAGAAGCTCTTGGAAAAGCTCCGTCCTTCAGTTCGCCGATTGCCGTACAAAGTATTCCTTGGACCTCAGAATGTCAAGCGTCGATCTGAACCGTTACCAATGGCCCACGAAAGGCCTGGGTGGGTGACGCTCCCAGCGATAGTCAAAAGAAAGTTATAACGCAGTAGACGTGCTTCGGACGGCATTACCACCCGGAGCATATGATTCTTATCTTCGCACTGTTGTGCGCGTGCTGTGTGCATATCCCTTCCGAATATCAGGTCAGCCAACACAGACATCAAAATCTCTGCGCACGTTCTACGCACCGCTGAGTAGTTAGGTAGCTTCGCGATTTTCTCCCACTTCGCCTTCGTGCGGGCGTATGCCGCTCGGCCGCGGCTCCGACGGGCGATTCGGACTGCGCCGGTGTCGCGCCAAACTAACCCCAACCCCGTTTGGCACTCACCGCGCTTTCACTCACGCCCTGCCACCCTCCTTCGGCCTCCGTTCTGTCCCTTTCACCGTTCCGGCTTGTTTCTTTCCGCTGGCGCTCAAGTGAAGGAAGAAACAAGCCGGAGACGGCAGAAAGGGAAAAAACATGAAATTAGAAGAAGTCAACACACGCACCAAAGAGGCCGTGGATTTCCTCGTTGCAGCATTGGAGTCCGGTCACAGTGAAGTCCTCACCGCATACCTCGGAGCAATGGCGAAGTTTCACACCTACAGCTTCGGCAACATCATGCTCATCGCACGCCAGAAGCCCGATGCTACCAA
>Ga0210394_10002272_pt1 | contig 26801 bp, 30 predicted proteins | sample IncBWC12MmetaG_FD_160121 | JGI IMG/M metagenome (GOLD analysis project Ga0210394, IMG submission 160121) | Forest soil microbial communities from Barre Woods Harvard Forest LTER site, Petersham, Massachusetts, United States - Inc-BW-C-12-M | ecosystem: Environmental > Terrestrial > Soil >...
CCAGTCCACCTACCCGACCGTGGGATATGCCGGAACCATCCCGGCGCTGGGGCCGGGTGCAGTAGGCACGGTCTGCGCGGCTGCTGGTCCGACCTCGACCAACGCTTGCTTGCTCGACAGTGTGTTGTCGAACGCGACCGCCGCTGGCACTTCCAAGAGCGGTTACTATTTCGGTATCGGCACAGTGGCCGCCACTGGCAACGCCAACCTGGCTGTGGGCTACACGGTTGGTGGCGCAGCGGCCTCGTTCAACCAGACGGGTGTGCGCGGCTTCTGCTCTAACGAAGACGGCGTCATCCGCTTCACCCCTAGCCTCAACGCTGCTCCGATCACGACCAATGCGGCTTGCGTGGCTTACACCACTATGCAGTAAGTTCGGTTTGGCATAGTACCTGGGGGAGGGTACAAAGCTAGGGAGCAACGGAGCGATCCGTTGCTCCCTTTAATCTTGCGCCAAGGTTCTACTCCTGCCTTCCTGCTGGGAGCCAGTAGCTAGAGAGCCAGAAGCCATTTTTCGGAAACGTTCGAGTGCAGCCCTTGGCCACCGATCTCAAATTAAGACTCATCTGCCGGGCACTTTAACCAGAAATGTCATCTTCGACGCAGTGGTACGGGGTCGCAGTAATTCTCCGTTGAACTAAGCGCCATAAGTCGAATCTTTGCAATGGGATTTGCTATGAGCTACTTTCCGCAAAAATTAGGTGCATGTGGCCAACAACTTGCAGAAAGAAGCTGGGGGTTTCGGCATGAGCAAAAGTAAGATCCAAGCTAGAGAACGGATCCGCCAACACGGTGGGTTCTCATTGATTGAACTCCTGATTGTTGTGGCGATCATCCTTATCATTGCCGGCATCGCCATCCCCAACCTTCTGCGCGCCCGGATAGCGGCCAACGAATCTTCTGCCGCCGAGTCAGTCCGCCAGATCGCAACCGCGGAAATTGCTTATAACGCCGCCTATCCGACAGATGGATACTCCACAAACCTGGCCACCTTAGGAGGGCCCGCCGCCGCCTGTGCACCCAGTTCGACTACCGCTTGCTTCCTGGATAGCTCGCTTTCATCGGGGAGCAAGAGTGGATATACATTTTTCGCCGCTGGCTTTTCTACTGGCGGTGGCCCCAATTCTTCTTTCGTAGCCAGCTCAGCTCCGCAATCATTCAACCAGACGGGCGTCCGCGACTTCTGCATCACCACCGATGGCGTAATACACATCAATCCCGGCGCTGCCGGCACCGTGCCCGCGCCCGACGTCGCCACCTGCCTGGGGTATGCCATCGCTCAATAGCAAAGCATGGATGGTGATCACCTCTTTACCTTCGTAATCCTCGGTACCGCGCCTGCCATCTCCTGACCGATTGAATTTGCATATAATTTTCTTGCGAGTCTAGCGGAGCACACGATTCTCCCACCATGGCTGCCATAGAAATCCTTGGCTTGGAAAAAACCTACACCGCGGGCTTCTGGCGGAAGAAGCCGAAATGCGCGCTCCGTCCCCTTACTCTGACGATTGAGCCCGGTGAGATCTTCGGTTTTCTTGGTCCCAACGGCGCAGGGAAAACCACCACGCTCAAGCTTCTGATGGGCTTGGTCTTCCCTACCGCCGGATCGGCTCACATCCTGGACATGGAACTAGACGACTCCCGCATGAAGGCACAGATTGGATTCCTTCCCGAGCAGCCATACTTCTACGATTACCTCACGGCGGGCGAACTCCTCGAGTATTACGGCCAGCTCTCAGGCGTTTCCGCTAAAACGCGCTCGCGCAGGGTGGACGAGGTTCTGGCCCGAGTCGGCCTGCCTGATGTCAATCGCCTGCAACTGCGAAAATTTTCCAAAGGCATGTTGCAACGGGTGGGGATCGCCCAAGCTATTTTGCATGATCCTCAAGTGCTCTTCTTTGACGAACCGATGTCTGGGCTCGACCCCATGGGCCGCCGTGAAGTACGCGATTTGATGGACCAACTCAAACAGGAAGGCAAAACAGTTTTCTTTTCCACCCACATTCTCTCGGATGCCGAGGCGCTCTGCGACCGCGTCGCTATTATTCATCTCGGCGAGCTGCGGGGAGTCGGCGCCGTCGCCGATCTCACCTCCAGTGTCAAGGGGAAAGTCGAACTGGTGTGGCACGGAAGCCATGTTCCGGCTTCCATCGCGGCCCTAGGGACAGAGTGCCATGTCACCGGCGACACCGTCCGGGCCGTCATTCCGGAAAGCAGCCAGGACGCAGCCATCGAGGCATTGCGGCACGAGCGCCTGCGACTTATCTCAGTAACCCCAGTACGGACCACGCTCGAAGAGTACTTCGTCCGCGCGGTGCAGCCTACGCAAGCCGTTGCTGGAGGCAGGCCGTGAGCGGACGCATCGCCCACATCGCCTCCAACACCTTCCGCGAAGCCGTGCGCGATCGCGTGCTTTATAACCTGATCGCCTTTGCCCTCCTGATGTCCGGTGCGGCCATTCTGGTCGGCCAGATTTCCATTGATATCGAACGGCTGGTCGTCATTAACCTGGGACTGACCGCAGTTTCCCTGTTTGGTGTTGTCATCGCGATCTTCATCGGCATCGGACTGGTGTCAAAAGAAATTGAGAAACGGACGCTCTACACCGTGCTCTCGCGTCCGGTGCGGCGCTGGGAATTCATCGTCGGGAAATTCTTCGGTCTGGCCGGCACTCTCATGGTCAACACGTTCTTCATGGCGCTAGGGGTCTTCGCGGCTTTGTTCTACGTCTCACGGCATTTCCAGAGAGCCGACGCCTGGGTGTTGGTGGCGCTTTATTTCATCATCTTAGAATTTCTGATCATCACCGCTCTGGCGCTTTTGTTTTCGTCATTCTCCTCCCCGCTGCTCTCCGCGGTTTTCGCATTTTCCTTGTTCGTGATCGGCAGCTTCGCCGAAGACCTGCGGGGATTCGCCGCCATGACTCACGGCCTGACCCGCTGGCTGGCAACCGGCGCGGCATATCTGGTCCCCAATTTTTCCGCCCTGAACGTGATCAGTTCGGTTGCGCATGAACAGCCGGTCGCAGGACAACTGATCCTTGCTAACACCGCCTACGCGCTGCTTTACGCCACCATGGCGCTGTGTGGGGCAGTGCTGATCTTCGAGCGCCGGAATCTGAAATGACGGCATCGCGTCACATCACGATCACGGCCAGCGCCTTGCTTGTCGTTTCTATGACAGCCTCGCTGCTGATGTTGCGTCATCTCGACCGCATCCGCTCGGGAGCGACTTTGCAGGAAGTGCTCTATATCTCTTCCCCCAAAGTGCTCAAGCGCCTGAGCCTCGGCTACGACGGCTTGCTCGCCGACATTTATTGGACCCGCGCCGTGCAATACTTCGGGAGCAAGCATTTTGAAGGTGCGCGCGAATACGCTTTGCTCGGGCCTCTGCTCGAAATCACCACCACTCTCGATCCTCATTTGACGGTCGCCTATGAGTTTGGCGCAAATTTTCTCGCGCCCAAGCCACCCAATGGCGCCGGCCAGCCGCAACAGGCCATCGCATTGGCCAACTTTGGCATTCAAAATAATCCCGACGACTGGAAGCTTTATAACGAGCTTGGCTTTATCTATTACATGGACTTGAAAGATTATCCCCACGCAGCCGACGCTTTCACCCGCGGCTCGAAGGTTCCCAATGCCCACCCCTGGCTGAAAATAATGGCCGCCTTGATGGCCGAACATGGGGGAGATCTCAGAACGGCGCAAATGATGTGGACCATGACCTATCAGACCTCGCACGACAAGAACGTTCGCGCCAACGCCGTCACCCATTTGCGCGCCCTGCAAGTGGATGAGGATGTGACCACCCTGGAAAACCTGGTCAGCCAATATAAACAACGAACCGGTCATCTGCCGGAAAGTTTTGGCGAGATGGAACGAGCCGGCTGGCTGAGCAGCACTCCCGTGGATCCGCTCGGCCATACTTATAAACTGACTCCCGACGGCCACGTGGAAGTGCGCGTCCCTGACGATCTTCCCTTCATTGAAAAAGGAACTCCGCCCGGCTACGTTCCACCGTCTCCGAAGTTTCTGCCCTCGGATTAGAATTTAGTCGGGAATGAATTCGCCGGGCACTCATCCCAGGAATCCCCGCCTGCCGACCCTGGGCTGGGCACCCTGCGGAAAGACGACGTCAATCGCGCCGGGCCCCCCGGCGGGGGACACGATGCTCCCGCCCACGATCCCGTAAACTACTCCTGTGCACCCAACTTCCATCCTTCGCAACCTTCTTGTCCCCCTCCTGACCATCGCACTCTCCACCCCCGCCCCCGCCGCCGACGCCCACGCCATCGCGCAAGCCGTGGACAGCCGCTATGACCACTTGCGCACCCTCCAAACCGACTTCATCGAGACTTATACCGGTGCCGGAACGGAGCGGACGGAATCGGGAACGCTCTGGTTAAAAAAACCCGGCAAGATGCGCTGGGAGTATCGTTCTCCCAAACAGAAGCTCTTCCTGAGCGACGGCACCAACGCGTGGTTTTACATTCCCGGAGAACGCCAGGCGCGCACCGCACCCATTCGCAAGCTGGATGATTTGCGGTCGCCTCTGGCGTTTCTCTTAGGGAAAACTAAGCTGGAGAAGGATTTGCAGTGGTTGTCCCTGGCGCCGGATACGGCGCCTTCGCAGCCTGGGAACGTGGTTTTGCGTGGCGTTCCTAAGGGGATGGAAGACCGGGTCAACCAGGTTTTGCTCGAGATCTCCCCCGAGAACTGGATCTGCCGCATCGTAATTGAGGAGACGGATGGCTCGACCACCGAATACCGTTTTAGCAATGAGAAAGCAAACGTCACCGTCGCTGACTCGATCTTTCGCTTCTCTGCTCCCGATGGAGTTGAGGTCATCGCAGGCGAGTTTGGGCAGTAAGAAGCCGCGACTTCAAGTTGACAGGAATTTAACATTTCCATTGCTTGCAATAACTTATGATGAACCATGGAAGCGCGTTACCAGAGATACTTCATACGCTTACCAAGCAATGAGGCCATCCACAATGAATGTTAGACTTGCAGAGGGAGACTTGTCTGAACCTGGGTTGCCTGAAGCATAGAGCATGGCGGAATTTGTCATAAGAGCGGCCGATGAGCGTGGCAACGTTCTGGAGCAGGTCGAGAACGGCTACTCGGAAGGTGAGGTCCGCGACCGCTTTGTGCAGCAGGGCATGCTGGTTTACTGGGTCAGGCCCCGGGGAGTGTTTTCCTCAGGCAAGCTGGGCAGGCGCGGCAAAGTCAAGCAAAGCGCCTTTGTGATCTTCAATCAGCAGTTTCTCACGCTGATCAAGGCCGGCCTGCCGATCCTGAACTCGCTGGACTTGCTCATTAAGCGCCAGAAAGATGCCAACTTGCGAACCTTGCTGCAGAACGTTCGCGAGCGGGTAAAAGGTGGCGAGTTGCTCTCCGATGCCTTTGCCGCACAGGGAGCATTCCCCAAGATTTATACCACCACGCTGCTGGCCGGTGAAAAGAGCGGCAACATGGAAGAAGTGCTGACGCGTTACATCGCCTTCCAGCGTCTGGGGCTGACGTTTAAGAAGAAGCTGGTGGTTTCTCTGGTGTATCCAGTACTGCTGGTAACGGTCGTGTTCTGCATGATGATATTTCTGGTCACCTACGTGGTGCCGCAGTTCGCCAAGCTCTACGAAGAGATGGATGCGCAGTTGCCCGCCATCACCCTCTTCATGCTGGCGGTCGGCAATCATGCCCAGCAATATGCGCCCTACGCCGGAGTCGTGTTCATGGTGCTGGCGGTGATTGCTTGGCGCTGGCGAGCCACGGATCGCGGGGCTGAGACCATTGACCGCGCTCTGCTGGCAACACCGCTGCTGGGGCAAATCTGGCTGAAGTATCAGGTGGCCAACTTTTCCCGCATGCTTTCCACCCTGCTGGCGGGAGGCCTGCCCCTGGTGCCATCGCTTGAGACTGCTGGCTCGTCCATGAGCAGCCGAAGAATTCTCAACGGCATCACCGAAACTGCGGTGCGTGTCCGCGAAGGCCAGCCGCTGGCCAAGAGTTTGGAAGCGCTGAAAATGTTTCCCGATCTATCGGTGGAAATGATTGACGTCGGTGAAAACACCGGCGCCTTGCCGGCTATGCTGAACTCGGTGGCAGAGTTTTACGAGGAAGATGTGCAGACCGCACTGGGCGCTGTCATGGCTCTGATTGAACCCGTCATCCTCATCTTTATGGCGGTGGTCGTGGGCGGGATACTGATTTCACTTTATCTGCCGATCTTTACGTTGGGGTCGAGTATTCATTAAATAATGGCCCAAAACACCGGGCCGCGGGGTCTATAAAAAGCAGGTTTCGAAATGGCAAGCACGACCGAAAAGAAAACCGTATTCGTGGATGGCGGCAACGGGCGCGGAACCCCGGCCGCCCTGGCCGATGAACTCAGCAAAGCGCAGGATGTCGCGCGCCGCTACCGCTGTGAGTTTGTGGATCTGCAGAATTTTTCGCTGCACCACGATCTCTTTAAGACCATCCCCGTCCACCTGATGTTCCGCTACAACTTCGTACCCTTGGAAGAAACCGAAGACGGACGGCTGGCCATTGCCATCGCCGATCCCAGCCAGTTGATGATGATTGACGAAATCAGCTTGTTGCTCGGCAAGCGCATCGTCACCAAGGTTTCCACCCTGGCGCAGATCAGCGAAATCCTCAAGAAGACGGAACAATCAAAACGCGTCCTCGAAGACGCCAGTGAAGGCTTCGCGCTCGATGTCATCCGTGAAGACGAGGCCGGCGGCGACGAGAGCATCTCGATTGACCGCCTGACCGCGCAGGGTGACATCAGCCCCATCATTCGCCTGGTGGATACCACGATTTTCACCGCTCTGCAGCGGCGAGCCAGCGATATTCATATCGAAACCCGCGACGATTCCGTCTGCATCAAGTTCCGCATTGACGGCGTGCTCACCCAGGCCATGCCGCCCATCGCCAAGGAGCACCATTCCACCATCATTTCGCGCATCAAGGTCATGAGCGAGTTGGATATCTCCGAGCGCCGGGTGCCGCAGGACGGCCGATTCCGGGTGAAATACGGCACTCCCGAGCGCCCCATCGACTTCCGTGTTTCCATCATGCCTTCGATTCATGGCGAAGACGCCGTTCTCCGCGTCCTCGACAAGGAATCCATGAGCGAGAAGTTCCGTAAGCTGGTGCTCGACGTGGTCGGGTTTGACGAAGACGATTTGCGCAAGTTCCGCCGCTACATCAAAGAACCGTACGGCATGGTGCTGGTCACCGGACCCACCGGCAGCGGGAAGACGACCACGCTCTATGCCGCGGTCAATGAAATCAAGACCGACGAAGACAAGATCATCACCATTGAAGATCCCGTCGAATACCAGATTCGTGGCATCACCCAGATTCCCGTCAACGAGAAAAAAGGACTCACTTTTGCTCGCGGACTGCGCTCCATCTTGCGTCACGATCCCGATAAGATCATGGTCGGCGAAATCCGCGACACCGAAACAGCCCAGATCGCCATTCAGTCCGCGCTGACCGGACACCTGGTGTTCACCACTGTCCACGCCAATAACGTCGTGGACGTAATCGGCCGCTTCTTGAACATGGGCGTCGAGCCCTACAACTTTGTCTCCGCGCTAAACTGCATTTTGGCTCAGCGCCTCGTCCGTCTAATCTGCGACTCCTGCCGCACCGCCGTGAATTATCCACCCGATGTGCTGGAAGCCAGCGGCCTCGACCCCGAGCAGTGGTCCAAAGTTACGTTTTACGAAGGCCAAGGGTGCATCGAATGCGCTGGCACGGGCTTCCGCGGACGAACCGCCATCCACGAACTGCTCGATCTCAGCGACCGCATCCGGGAGATGATCCTATTGAAAAAGCCTACCTCGGAGATTCGCCGCGCCGCTCGCGAGGAGGGCATGCGCTTTCTGCGCGAGTCCGCTTTAGACAAAGTTCGCCTGGGTCTGACCACGCTCAAGGAAATTAACAAGGTCACGTTCATCGAGAGCATGCGGTGATCGCACTCATTGCGAGCAGTCCTCCCCGGGCTTCGGACCAATGCCACAAGTGGAGTGCACCTTTGGTTATTGCGCTGCCTGGGGCAGCCGGGTTTTCATATTGAGATAGCATCGAATTATGGCCAGCAAACTGATGTCCAACTCCAAGCCCAAACTGGCCTGCGAGATCGCCGCTGACCGGGTGCTCGCGGGCCGGGTCTCGGAGCGCGGCGAAATGGTTGAAATGTGCGCCGCCACTGAGCTCGCGCCCGGCAGTGTGGTTCCCGACCTCATCGAGCCGAATCTGCGCCAGCGCGCTGGAGTTTTCGAGAAGATTGGGCAGACCCTTGGCAGCTTGGGCGGCCGCTCCCGCGATGTCATTGCCGTGCTGCCCGACGCCGCCGTCCGCGTCATGCTGCTCGATTTCGAGTCGCTCCCCTCCGGCCGCCAGGAAACCGAAGGCGTGGTTCGTTTCCGCTTGAAAAAATCTTTGCCCTTTGATGTGGATAAAGCCCGCGTCTCATATCATGCGCAATCCTCTACTAGCGGTGTGCGGGTGATTGCCGCGGTCGCTCTCACCAGCGTGATCGAGGATTATGAATCGGCTTTCCGCGAGGCGGGATACAACCCCGGCGTGGTTTTGCCTTCGATGCTGGCCGCATTAGGCGCTGCCAGTACCGATCAGCCTACGCTGGTGGTCAAGGTGGACGCCCGCACCACATCCATCGCCATCCTCGACAAGCAGCAACTGCTCCTGTTCCGTACTCTGGAGAACACACGCGGAGTCAACATTACCGGCGAACAGCTCGCTGAGGAAGTTTATCCTTCGGTCGTGTTCTTTCAGGATACTTATCACCTCAATATCGAACGCATTTTTGTAGCCGGACTTGCCGACCCGAGCAGCGCGATTCCTGCTCTGAAGGCCCAAAGCGAAGCTCAGGTCAGCGAACTTGTGAGCGCCTCGGTACTGGGTTCCAGTGTCGGTTCGATTCCGAAATGGAGAATGGCTGGAGTAGTAGGAGCTCTGCTTTCCTGACATGCACGTTGACATCAATCTCGCTACGCAGCCGTACGAAGATGTGCGGCAGTTTTGGTTTCGCTGGGGCGGTGCTCTAGCCGGCCTTGCCGTCGTCACCATCGGCCTCATTTACATAACCGTGGCGGGATATCAGAGTGCTAACCAGGATCGCGACTTAATCCACCGCCGTGACGCTCAGATTGCATCCCGCGACAAGGAGCAAGCTGACGCGCAAGCCTTGCTCAATCTGGCCCAGAACTCCAGTACCCGCGATCGCTCGCAGTTCCTCAACGATCTTTTTCAGCGCAAGGCATTCTCCTGGACCAAGGTTTTCGAGAATCTGGAGCAGGTGATGCCGCCGCGCCTGCACGTGGTTTCCATTCGTCCCGAACTGACCCCAGATAGTGATCTGGAGATCAAGCTCTCCGTCGCCGGAGACTCGCGCGACCGCGCCCTCGATTTGGTGCGCAAAATGGAAGCCTCGCAGCGCTTTCGCCAGACTGAGATCGAGCAGGAAAGCGCCGAAACCGGCTCGTCCGGCGCCTTCGCCGGAGACACCGTCATGTTCAACATCAGCGCTCTCTATGTTCCCGAAGTCGAAGTTGCCCAGACCAGCACCGGCCCCAGCCATCAAAAGGAAAAACAGCAGCCGCGGAGGGCGCACTAATGCCCGATCTTCGCGGGACCCGGAAGAAGGTTAAGATCGCACTCGCAACTTTGGCCATCGTGGACGTGGCCACCATCGCCGTCTATTTCTCCCCGCTGGTAGGCTCCGAGGTATCGCGGCAGGAGCAAATGCGGCAGCTGTGGAGCGAGTTGCAGCAGAAAACGCGGCAAGTCGAGCCTCTGCGAGGCTTGCCGGAGAAAATTCCGGTGGCGCGTAAAGATATTGACCAGTTCTACAAAGACCGCTTCCCCTCGCAGGACTCGGAAATCTCCGACGCGATCGGCAAGCTGGCTGCGCAAAATGGGATAAAGATCGGGGAAGTCAAGTACAAGATGGCCGACCCCGATAAGGCCGTCGAGTTTCAACGGGTCGGCGTCGATCAGGTAGAGGTCGAAGCCGACCTCGTTGGCGACTATTTGCAACTGGTCCGTTTTATCAACGCTCTGGAGCGCGACAAGGTGTTCTTTGTGCTGGATAGCGTCGTGCTAGGCGGCGAACAGGGCGGAGTCGTCCGGCTGCAGTTGAAGATGGAAACTTATTTGAAAACAGGTGCTGCCTAAGTGAAGCTGGGATCCGAAAACCGCAACAAGGTGATCCTGTGCGCCGCTCTAGGCGGGCTGGCGATCATCCTGGTATTGCGCATGTTGTTTCCCGGTGGATCGGCTCCGACCGCGACGCCATCCGCCGCTGGCATTCCCAATGCCCCTGCATCCGCGCCCGTTCGGGTCGTTAAAGGCAGGAAGGTCAAGGCCGCGCCTCGATCCCTCGATCCTTCCCTGCGCTACGACTGGCTGAAGGCGAGCGAAGACACCAAATACGAAGGCAACGGACGGAATATTTTTCTGGCCCAGGCGGAAATTCCGCAGCCCATAGCTAAAGTGATGACACCGGCCCAAGAGGAAGCCCTGAAGCATCCACCGCCCCCCCCGCCGCCGCCCATCAACCTCAAGTTCTTCGGTTTTGCCAGCGGACCGGGCGAACCCAAGCGCATCTTCCTTTCCCAGGGCGAAGACGTGTTTATCGCCGCCGAAGGCGAGATCGTGAACCGCCATTATAAAATCCTGCACATTGCTCCCATGTCGGTGGAAGTGGAAGACGTGCTCAACAACAACCGCCAGAGCATTCCCCTGACCCAGGGTTGAGAGACAAGTTTAAGAGATAAGGCTAGAGAGATGCTGTCCGCGCCCACCAGCCTCGCGAAGCTGCACCTCGGCCGTCCGAAACGCCGCCGGGAGCAAGGCTACATCCTCATCACCCTCCTGCTCTTTGTCGCTCTGCTCGCGATTTCAACCGTCATCCTCCTGCCCAAAATCGAGTTTCAAATTAAGCGCGACCGCGAAGAAGAGCTGATCCACCGTGGCGTCCAGTATTCGCGGGCAATCAAGCACTACGTGAAGAAATTCGGCAAGTATCCCACCCGTCTCGAGGATCTCGAAGACACCAACAATTTGCGCTTCCTGCGCAAACGCTACAAAGACCCCGTCACCGGGAAAGACTTCAAGCTCCTCCACATAACCGACGTACAAGGCTCCTTTGGACCGGGAGTTCAGGGCGCGACCCCAGCTGGAGGAGCCAATGGCCAGGGTCCCAACGGAGGCTCGGCAGACGGCACAACTCCTGACAGCAGCACCACCGGCGCCACCACCAATCAATCTGGCTCCAGTTCGTTCAACAATTCCGGCACGTCGGGCTCGTCAGGATTTGGACAATCCGGCTCTGGGCAGAATGCCCAATCGGGATTTGGCCAGCAAGGCTTCGGGATGACCCCGCAATCGGGCTTTGGTCAAAGCGGCCAACCAGGCGGCTTTGCGCAATCCGGCCTCGGACAATCCAGTTTCGGTCAGCAGGGATTCGGTCAGCAAGGCTCCGGGCAACCAGGTCAACAAGGCTTTGGACAATCGGGCTTTGGAGCGGCTGGTCAGCCGGGCAGCTCGCCCCTCGGTGGAGGAGCCCAGACTTTCGGCGGCGGGCCAATCGTTGGCGTCGCCAGCATCAGCAAGAAAAAAACGATTCGCATCTTCAATAAGAAGGAACACTACAACGAGTGGCAGTTCATCTACGACCCCACCACCGACCGCGGTGGATTGCTCACTACCCCCAATCAACCAGCGCTGCAAACCACTGGTCAGAACGCGCCGTGTCCGGCAGGACAGACTTGTCCCACGACTGGCACCGGCACCGGCTTTGGAGCTTCCGGCGCCAACACCGGTCTTTCCACCGGATTCCCGAATCAGACTCCTCCTCCCGGCACCCAATCTCCCGGCACGCAGCAACCCCTTCCTCCGCAAATGCCGCCCGAACAAGGCCCGCAACAGCAGTAGGGGCCGTGGTTTTCAAGAATACGGAGCTTCGCAAGTCTGCGTCCCGAGGGTTTCCTTAGTGTTCCTTCGTGTCCTTGATGGTCAATACGCACAAGGAAAAAGCCCCGCTGCAAAAATGCAGCAGGGCTTTCAAAACCTCTCGGATCGCACGCCGATCACACGCTGAACGACGATCCGCATCCGCAGGTGCTTTTTACGTTCGGGTTCTCAAACTTGAAGCCGGCGCCTTCCAGGGTCTCGACGTAATCGACAATACAGCCATTCAGATACATGACCGAGGTCGCGTCCACATAGACCTTCAAGCCATCCATGTCGAACGTCTTGTCCATCATGCCGGCCGCGTTCTCGAACGACATCGAATAGGAGAAGCCTGAGCAACCGCCTCCCACCACGCCCACCCGCAGGCCGGCCGGCACGGGATTCTGCTGTGCCATAATTTCCTTGACCTTGGTGATTGCGCTCGTCGTCAGGCTGATGGGAGCCGTCTTCTTCACTTCCGGGGCTGTCGCTTCGTGGCGCGTCACTTCCGGGGTGGTGGTTGTGGCCATTTTATTCTCCTCCGTATTCAAGACTGCAACAATTATAGCAAAGAGCGCCGGGAGGCCACGCCTAAACCTGATCTCCCCGCAATTACTGGTGTTTTAGATGACCCCGGCCCCTCCCCGGTTGCGGACTGAAAGATACTGCTTATAATTGCGATTTGGAGCTATAATCTGCGGTTGAAAGCTCCTGCCGGCCCTGGACTGCGAGTTGCAACCCTGGACCAGCGGGATCTTTGGGATCAAGATCAGCACTGAGGTGGCTTATGGATCTTTTGTGGCCGCTGGGCATCGCGTGTGGCGTTCTGCTCGCTGTTTTCATCATCCTCATCATCTACCGCAGCACCCTGACTATGCGAGAGGATGATCAACTCTTCCTGGATGAGTCCGCCTCCCAAATGGCTCAGGACCAGATGGAACTCATGGCCAAGGTAAACAAGCTCACACCGTTCATACGATGGCTGGGAGCTGCTTCGGGCGTGCTGATCCTGGTCATCGCCGGCATGCTCGTTTACCAGGGATTGAACCCTCCGCAGTAACCCGGACACGCAGCGGTTGAACGAGTGAAACCACCGCACTCGCCTTCTCCCGAAGTCCCCCGTCTCCACCAGTGGGGCGAGGGCCTGCCCTGAGCGGAGGCGAAGGGATCTTGTGTGCACTACCAAGAAAGAGCCTTCAGAAGATCTCGCATTCCGATCCATTATCAATGATGCCCGTCCCGCTCCCTCGCTCTCCGAAAACTGGTAGAGTATGGGATTCTGCCTGCCCCGCAGGCATTCCATTGAGGAAACGCTAAGACATGAGCAAACCACGTGCCCTGGTCACCGGCGCCGCCGGATTTCTGGGATCCCATTTATGTGACGCCCTGCTGGAGGACGGTTATTCGGTGGTCGCGGTGGATAACCTTCTTACCGGACGGCAAGCCAACCTCGAGCATCTGCGCAACGACTCGCGCTTCGAGTTCCGCCAGCTCGATATCAACCAGCCCTTCGACGTCGGCAAGGTGGATTATGTCTTTCACTTTGCCTGCCCGGCCAGTCCCGTGGACTACATGGTCCACGGAATCCTGACCCTGAAAGTCGGATCGCTGGGCACGTTTCACGCTCTCGACATCGCCCACAAATACGGAGCAAAATATTTCATCTCTTCCACGTCCGAGTGTTATGGCGATCCGCTGGAGCATCCGCAGAAGGAGACCTACTGGGGGAACGTAAATCCCATCGGGCCGCGCTCGGTTTATGACGAAGCCAAACGCTTTGGCGAGGCCCTAACCATGGCCTACCACCGTTATCTCAAGGTTGATACTCGCATCGTGCGCATCTTCAATACCTACGGGCCGCGCATGCAGCTCAACGATGGCCGTGTCGTTCCGAATTTCATGAAGCAGGCGCTGCGCGGTCAAGACTTGACGGTGTACGGCGACGGCAGCCAAACCCGCAGCTTCTGCTACGTGAGCGACGAAATCGAGGGATTCATCAGGCTTTCGAAATCAGGCGAGCATCTGCCGACCAACATCGGAAACCCCACCGAGTTCACCATTCTGGAGTGTGCCAAGCGTGTGCTGGCCGTGACCGGATCGAAGAGCAGTATCCGCTACGAGCCTCTGCCGCAGGATGATCCCAAGCAACGCCGGCCCGATATCGCCAAGGCAAGAACTTTACTGGGATGGGAACCCAAAATCGATCTGGAAACCGGCCTGAGAATGTCGCTGGAGTATTTCACAAAAGCGGCGTTCGAAGATCAACCGAAGAGAAAATAGCAGAGGCAGCCCACCCGTCGCGGCAGTCTTTCAGGGCGTAACTTCTCGTTCTGCCCCGGCTGCACAGGCGATCAACTGTTTCACCTGCTTCTGCTGTTCAGGAGTGTCCAGATTGAACTGCACTCCCATGCCGAAACCGGGGTGCATGCTTTTCACTTTTCCGTAAATCCGCAGTTTCAAATTCTCGGTGCGCACCACAATCTCCAGCGTAGTGCCAGCAGGAAAAGGTAAGTGAGTCTCCACATAGCATCCACCTGTGCTCACATCGCTAAGGCGGCAGCGGTTGGGCACTTTGTGATCGGCGCGATAGACTTCCGCGCTTAAGGAGCACCCGCGCCGCGATCTTTCCCGGCGATCTGCGGCAGAGACCGTGAGCAGCCCGAGTCCGGCAGAGAGAGTTACAGTCGGATCTTCGGCTGCTGCTTCGGAGATTTCCGGCTCGGGATTGACCGCCGGTTGCCGCGAAAGATTGGCTTCCAGCCAGCCTTTCAGGATCCGCTGCGAAGCCTGCGGGACATTGACAAACCGGATGCCCACTTTTCCCGACGAATCCTGCCACATTACTTCTCCCGCCAACCGCACCTGCGAACGGTTCTCCGGCAGGGCAAACTGGAAATAGACCTTGCAGCTGGGCGGAAGCCTTCGCTCCGCCTGCATCGCCAGGCCGCTTTCACCCAAATCCACGAGCCTGGCATCCGCTTCTTGGACGTCGGCATAAGAAATAGAAGCCTGAGCCTGCGTCGGGACACGGCGTTGCGTCCTGCGCTCGCGCTGCATCAGCCCACGCGCCGCCCGCATGCTGTTGCCGGCTCGCTCCGCGGAGATTGGTTTGTAAAGGATGAAATTGGCGCCATTGTCGAAAATGTCGCGAATCTGGTTTCCGCCATCCACCATCGCAATCGCGATTGCGTTCTTGTTGTTTGAGCTCTCTCGCAGATGAGTCATCAGCTTGATGGCCGCTGGTTCGTCGTGGCAATCAATCAGGATGGCATCGAACTTCTGTTCGCTGATCCGGGCGGTCGCCAGCCGCGGAGTGCCGCAAGCTTCCACGCAGATTCCCAGGTCCTGCAGAATTTGGCTCAACACCTGGACGGCCTGGGCATCGGCGCACATGAGCAGGGATGTTAGCGCCATACCGCTGGATATTAAGTGCTTTAGGCAAGAGCGGCAAGGTTACATCGGTGACTCCTCCCGGGCGGTGACCTTGGTCATCTGGAGTTCGCACCGGTAACCGGGTATGGTCACACTGTCACCCGAAGACATACCAGCACCTCGGGCCAGGCGCATCGTCTGGCTCGCATAGGATTCAATTCATGCGGTCATCTGGCAATTGGATTGTTATGACGGGAGCGGCGGTCCTGCTCATCGGAATCTGTGCGCTTTTGCCGCTGCTCGGCGGGCATGCTGATCCTGACCAGCTTATGGCCGGGGCGGGCCTGTTTTCGCTCGGGGCTTTAACGCTCTCCAGCGGAATGTACCTGAAGTCCCGTGCGGGATCGATCCCCTCACCGCCAGGCTCCGCAGAAGAGCCGGCCGCCAAACGTGGTCGCGGCGGGTGCGAGCTCTGCGGCAGCGAAGCTCCGGCGGTCCAATGCAAGATCCATGAGCTTCACTTGTGCGGCAAATGCCTGCATGATCATTACGATGTTCGCTCCTGTATTTATGTCCCCAGCGCGCGCTGGACCGGTGGCAGGAACGCCAAAACCCTCGCCGCGAAAGCTCGCTGAGCTTAGCTTCTTGAAGCCGCTTTCCCGCGCTTCGCACTGCCAGAGTTACTAACGTTACCCTTCCCAATTACGTTACGGAAGGCCAGCAATACCCATATGGCCTTTGGTACTTTGACGCTCTACCGACCCCTCCATACGATGAGCCTACATGCGGGTTAGCCCGCGAATGCCGCCTAAGCTGAACGCCCTCCCTCACACATGTTGCGGCGGCGATCGCAGGCTGAACCCCAGGCTGGTGGCCGGGAGTGGCGGTCCAAACCCTCAGGGTCGCGCCGTGGAGTCAACTCCCCACAGACGAAGAGAGAAAAAGATCATGCTCAAGGGCAAAACACGCGGGTTCTCGCTGATCGAGTTGCTGATCGTCATCGCGGTCATGTTGATCGCCAGCGCGATCACGCTGATGAGCATCCAGCCTGCGCTTAAGAACGCGCGGATCAACAACGCCTATAACACCACGTTGATGGCCCTCCGCCAGGCGCGCGATTCAGCAGCTTCTTCGCAGCAAACATACACCGTCAGCTTCGGAACTGAGGTCGTCGGCTTGAATACGCTCAGCGCGATTCAGGTTACGCAGAACTTAACCGGCACGGTCATCCTGAATTTGACCTTGCCGACGGATATGGCGTTTGCCATACAAGCTAATACTCCCAACTCGCCCACGGCTACGCCGGATGGCTTTGGCGTTGCGGGCTACCCCGTGGATTTGGCCGTGAACGTGCCTCCGGGCGGGACCACAACGGTGACTTTTTATCCTGACGGAACTGCTCGCAATGCGTCCGGCATTGTCAGCAACGGAATTGTGTACATCTCACGAGCCAGTGATCTGCTCAGCTCGCGCGCCATCACGGTGTGGGGAGCAACTGGACGGATGCGCGGCTGGCGACTTTACCCGAACGGCCCTACCAACTACTACTGGAGGCAACAATGACGGCGGATCGAGCAGTCCGATTCCAGCCCCGGCCTCAGCGGCTCCAGCGGGGCTTCACATTGCTGGAGGTTTTGATCTCGATGGTGGTACTCACCATTGGTCTGCTGGCTGTGATGGCAACCATCGCCACCGCGGTGTGGGCCACCCAGTCCACTCAGGAAGACATGATCGCCAAGCAAATAGCTACAGAGGCGATGGAAAGTATCTTTACCGCACGCGACAACTCGCAATTGAACTGGTCCGCGATTGCCAACACCGGCGCGGGAGGCATTTTCGTGGCCACACCTATGCCGATATACACCGCCGGCACCGACGGGATCATCGGAACCGCGGACGACACCACCACCGGGCAGCCCGAAGTCCTTACCGAGCCCGGGCCGGACGGAATCGTGGGAACTCCGGATGACATAAAGGTTCCGTTGAACAACTACACGCGCACCATTGCTATCGGGCAGGCGGTTCAGGCAGGCGTGCCTCTGGCTAACCTGAACACCATCACCATCACCATCACTTATTACACCTCCCACATGAATGTGCCCAAGGTCTACGTCCTCCAGGATTACATTTCGCCGTACCACTGAGACGAGGGATGTTAAGGGGAATGCTAATGACGCGGCTAGTCAAAAACTCGGATGACGGCTTCACCTTGATCGAAATGATGATCGCGCTGACTGTTGGTCTGGTCGTGATCGGCGCAGCCGTGCAGTTGTTTAGCCGCTGTATGAACGCCGAGTGGGTAGTGTCGCAGAAATCTGAGATGCAGCAGGACATGCGCGCGTCCTCCGATCTGCTGAACCAGGACATCACTCTGGCCGGCGCAGGACTCGGCAACGCGGCGCTGGCATTACCTTCTGGAACCGGCGTAAAACCCGTTTACGGTTGCGACCAGACGTTTACCTGCAACTACATCAATGGCGCAGCCGTCGCCTTCCCGGTTCCGAGCGGGAGCACGGTTCCCTATCTCTACGGTGTTGTCCCCGGTTACAACCTGGGGCCCATTTTAAATGTCACAGAAGGACCATCTGACATCATCACCCTTGCATACACCGACGGTGTTCTCGCGCTGCCCTGCTACGTGGTGCCGCCCCCGCTGGCCACTAACTTGACTGCGACCGCGGTAACTCTCAGCGTACCGAGTCCGTTGCCCCCAACTTGTACCTTACCCTCGGGGCTCGCTGCACCCCAGTCGCTGCTTGATCCCGTGGTTGGATTGACGCCCGGCGATGTGATCTGGTTTACGGGTACTAACAGCAAGGGCAATTCCGCGATGGCTGCGGCCGAAGTAACGAATGTCATACAGCTTAGCCCCACCAGCTTCACCGTGGATTTCGCCAGCGCCGACGCCATGAAGTTGAATCAGCCTACGGCCACCAGTGGAGATTTGGCGCAGTTGGTGGGCGGCGGCGCACCTCAGGCTGCCCGCCTGTTTGTGATCACCTACTTTATCAACGTGCTTCCCGATCCCCTCGGAGTGGGGCCTGGCACGCCGCGTCTGATGCGCATGGTCAGCGGGCACACACCCACGCCGGTGGCGGAGAACGTCGCCTACATGAAGTTCAGTTACAACATCTACAACGGCACGGTGGTTAACACTTACACCGACGGCGGACTGTCGGAAGGCGTCACCCCGAACATGTCCAGCAGCATCAATGTCCTCCATTTGACCATGCGCAGCCAGCTTGCCAGTACCGCGGGTTATCAGGGTCTTGACCTGCAAACCGCGATCAGCGCGCGAAATTTGACTTTCACCAACCGCTATTAGCGGATTCTTACATCCCCAGGGTTCGTGGCGAGGAAAAGAGGAAAGAAGTTGGGAACGGAAATGAGGAGCCGAAAAATGTACACGACCAATGATCGTTCACGAGGATTCACACTGATTGCCTCCCTCCTGCTGTTGCTGCTTTTGTCAGGGATCGCGATTGGCCTGCTCATGAGCGTCAGCACGGAAGGCAAGGTCGGCGGGCACGACGTACAAAACAGTCTGGCATATCGCTCGGCCGAGGGTGCGATCGAACAGATGACCTCCAATCTGTCCAACACTTTCCAGAGTATTCAGGCGCCCACGGCGGGAGAGATTTGCGCTTTGGATAGCCAGTATCCGGTCGATCCCACCAATTCGGTCACGTACACCACCTACACTTTGACTCCGACCTCCGGTTGCAGCGCTCCACTTACCGCGCAATACACCCAGATTTTGGCGGGATCCTACCAGGGCTTGTTCGCCCAGGTCATTCCCGTAACCCTCAACGTCACGGCGCAGCGCAATAGCATCAGCCAGGAGCAAGTCAGCATGATGCGCAACGTGGAAGTGGCGCTGATTCCTGTGTTTCAGTTCGGCATCTTTTCCAATGGAGATCTGTCGTTCTTCTCCGGTCCGGATTTCAGCTTCGGCGGCCGCGTACACACCAATGGCGATCTTTATCTGAGCGTTGGCACCGGTTCCACTTTGACTTTTTTCGACAACATCACCGCCTACGGCAACGTGATCCGCACCATTGAGTCCAATGGCGTTTCCACAACCGTCGGCAGCATGAACCAACAAGGCACGGTCGATATTCTTACCGCGAGCGGAGGCTGTAATCAACCCAATCCTCCCGCCTGCCGGGCCATGAAGCAAACCGAGGGCAGCGCTAACGCGCCTCCGCCCTACACCACCAACCAGAACGCAAATTGGCCTACTATTTCTGAAAGCTACTACAACGGTTGGATTACTGACGGCAACAACGGCAACCCGGGAGGAACCGGAGCCACCAGCTTAAGTCTTCCCTTCGCATCAGGCACAACCATGTCGGGGAACCCTGGACCGGGTCCTTGGCCTTTTGAAATCATTCGCCGCCCCCCGCCCGGTGAATCTACATCCAGCACACTTGGTGCTTCGCGTCTGGCGAACGAAGCGCAAATTCGAGTGCTGATCAGCGATATCGAATCTGATCTGCATTTCTCCGATTGGAATGGCAACCCGCTCCAGGATATTCCGCTGGGATCGTTAGCGTTTGGTGGACCCACCGATCTGGTCGGCCTGACGGTAGGCGGCACTGCCGGATACTACTTTGCTTGGGCGAATACCAACGCCCTTACCAAAGATCCCGGCGGAACTAAAGCTTCCACCGACCCGGACTTCATTCCGCCCGCTGGCAACGCCACCGGATATTGGCCTCTCCTGGCAAATCCGCAGACCACGAACGGTCGCACCGGTAACAGCTGGCTGCTGGTAGAAGCCAAATGGAGCAGTGACGAGAAGTGGCATGGCATAACCACGGAATGGCTCGGCCTGGGCTTTGCCCGCGGTCTGTCCGTGCCAAACGCAGCCAAAGGTATCGCCAACAATATTCATCCCAGCGCCATACTGATCTTCCAGCAACCGGCCGACCGCAACGGCGACGGAATCATAGGCACGGGCGTGGCCGGAGCCTGCACAGGGACGCCCTGTGCCGTTACCACCTACGCTCCCAAGGCCGGCGTTTATTCCTCGGGTTCAACCGCCGGGGAAGTTGAACGTAACAACCCCATAGGTTCGCCGTTTAACTGGCTTCCCATCAACTTCTACGATTCCCGTGAAGGAGAAGACTGGGATAACGCCGCTGTGACTGAAGGAACCGGTACACCCAACGGGGTGATGAACGCAACCGAAATCGATGTGCGCAACCTGCAACAGTGGCTTGCTGGGAAAATTGGCACCACAGGCACCAACGTGGATTCCGTCGCGCAGAACGGCTACATCCTATATTTCTCCGACCGGCGCGGTGAGCAGTACCATAACGGCGCCACCAGTCTGGTCGGCGAGTACGGCTTTGAGGACGTCGTTAACATCGCGACCAGCGGCGTTCCCGACGGCGTGCTGGAGCCATTTCCGCCGGGTAAGAATATGTCTCCCGAGGACTTAAATGAGAATGGCACGCTGGAGAACTACGGTGCGGTGAACGTGGGCAACGGTTTTGGAATTAACACCAACACTGCCCCGCCAAATCCCTACGCTGCGCGCATTGCATTGTTGTACAGAACCGGCCGCAAGAACCAGGTCACCGGGGCGCGGCACGTCGTCAAGCTGGTGGATGGCTCGATGGGCTATTTGCCCACCGCGCCTGGAGGCACCGGCGGCTTCACGCTCGCTTCCGAAAACCCGGTGTACGTTCAGGGGGACTACAACACCAGTTCGCTTGATCCCACTTGGGCTAATCCCAGCGCGGCTGATCCACCTCATGCCGCGGCAGCCGTCATTGCCGATGCTGTGACGGTTCTATCCAATACCTGGCAGGATGCCGGCTTCCCCAACGCTGCCACGCCCATCAACGGAAGCTTGGCAGACTCCGCTAATTCCAGCGGACAGTCCGGCACCACCAGCTACTATCGTATGGCCATCGCCGGAGGAAAAGGAATGTCGGCGTGGAACCCCAATGCAGGCGCCGACACCGGCACCGACGGCGGCTTGCACAACTTCATCCGCTATCTGGAAAATTGGGGCGGCTCTACTTTGAACTACAAAGGCTCTCTGGTGAGCCTCTACTACTCAACGTATGCGACTGGAACATACAAGTGCTGCAATCTGGTTTACAGTCCGCCCGTTCGTAACTACATTTTCGATCCGGATTTCGCCCTGCCCGCAGGGCTTCCTCCGGGGACACCCATGTTCCGCGACGTGGACAACCTGAGCTACCGCCAGACGTTCACTCCGCGCAACGGTGTTTGTTTCTAGGTTGCCGTTAGGCTGATCTCAGCCCCGATCTGCGCAAGCAGGTTGGGGCTTTCCTTTGCGTCGGTGCGGTACAATCACATGCTCCCGCATCGGAGGTTGGTTTGGCCAAAATCACCGCAGTTTTTTGGGACGTGGGTGGTGTACTTCTTACCAATGCCTGGGATCGCGCCCAGCGCCAGCAGGCACTCCAACACTTCAGTCTCGACGAAAGGGAGTTCGGCGACCGCCACGACATGTTGGTGTCTTCCTTCGAGCGCGGCAAGATCAGCCTCGATGAATACCTCGAGCAGACAGTCTTCTACCGCCCCCGCCGGTTCGCGGTGGAAGATTTTAAGACGTTCATGTTCTCTTTGTCGCAGCCGCAGACCGCCGTTCTGGAACTGGCGCAGGCTCTGAGCCAGTCCCGCAAATACCTCATGTCCACCATTAATAACGAATCCCGTGAGCTGAATGCCTATCGCATTCGCACCTTCGGATTACAGCAGATCTTCAGCCTGTTTGTGAGTTCGTGCTTTGTCGGGCTGCGAAAACCCGAAGAGGACATCTACAAGCTCGCACTGGAAATGACTCAGAGGCCGCCGGAGGAATGTTGCTTCATTGATGATCGCGCCCTGAATCTCGATAGCGCGTCGAAGTTGGGGATGCAGGTCATCCGAATGGATAGCGCCAGCCAGCTTTCCCTTGATCTGGCAAGCCTCGGGGTTGAACCGTGAAAGAGCCTACGAAGTCTTGCGGGGAACTCCAGGCAGGATCTTCCCCGCCGCTTGCGTCGCAGCCTTTCCCGCGCCGCTCTCTGCCCCAGCTCCAAAACCGAGATCGCTCGACCAGCTATCCGTGACGATTTTCCACTCGCCCGATTGCCGCGCAAAGACCGTCAGGTACTTGCCGCGTTCTTCCCGGCGTTTGCTCACCGCGACCGGGATTAACATGGTGCAGCGTCCGGCTTCATAGGCCACGTCGCCCACGACCTCGGTTCGCAACGGCTCGATCTCCACGTCCCCAAAACCGCTGTCCAGCAGCGCAAAGAAGAACTCGCGAATCGCAGATGCGCCCCTCACAGCCGGCACATTGGGCCGCAACACCAGCGCATCCGTGCCATACAGGTCCACGAGGTCGTCGAGTTGTTTGGTGTTGCAGGCTTGTGCCCAGTCCTGCATAAGCTTGCGAACCGCGGCTTCGGCGCGGCTTAACGATGGCCCACCGATCGGGGCGCGGGTGCGAACCGGTTCCCGCACTGGCATTGCCGCACTGGCAACGCGCAGGTCGGGGCTGCCCATGGGGGCGCCATCTCCTGGGGACGAAAAATAATGGTGATGATAGTGATGGTGGTAATGATGTTGGCCGGGAGCTGGCGGGGACTTCACCTCATGGCTCCCGGCAGGTTCCTTGTCCGCCACCACTGTCTCTTGTTCTGTCGACCGGAAAGGAACACCGCAGAAGGAGCAAAATCGGTTAGAACCTGGATTGTGCCCGCCGCAGGCGGGGCAGATCCGGCTTTCCGTCGTCTCTGCCACCACGCCGGCGTCCTCCCCATCCACCTCCAGCGCCAGCCGCTGAACGGCTTGCAGCGCAGCAGCAATCGCTTCCTGCCCCGGCTTGGGGCGGTGCAAATCGTGCTTGAACTGTTGAAAGAAGTCGTCCACCGCCGAGTCGCGCTGCAGTTCTTCCTCCGGCCGCGATGGGGGTGATTTCTTAGCGGGCGATGATTGAGTTTCCTCGTTCACGGCTTCTTGCGCCATTCTATCCAAAAAAACTGCTACCGGCTGGAAAACTCGACCTTGGCCTCCGCTTCCGTGGGAACGCCATTGCACGTCGCCGGACGATAGCGCCACGAACGCACAGCATTCAGAACCCGGCGATCCTCCCGAAATCCAGCGCTCTCCAGAATGAACGGCGAGTGTACTCGGCCGTCCGTCCCCACGATAAAACTCACCGAAATTCTCAAGCTTGAATCCGGAGGTTCCAACAGCGGATCTGGTGTTGCCAGAGCCTCGGGGGGCTGCGCGGACCAGCAAGCGCTTCGTGCCGACGTACGCGAAATAGCCGAGAACTTCGACTCGCGTAACGGAGCAACCCAAACCCGGTTTTCGCCTGCCGCGAGCGAGGTGGCGTCCACCTCCCCTCGCCGTGACCGACCATCCACCGAAGCTAGACAAGTCGCCGTAACCGAAATGATCAGAGCCCCCACCACCACCCATGCTCGGCGCAACGGCATAGTCCACGTCTCTCCGGGAGCAGGCCCAGGGAGTATTGTCCAAAAGGACGACACACACTTCCCTGACCTGGGCCTTCATAAAAGCAATCGGGATGCCAGGAGGACAGGCTCTATGAAATTGATAACACAACACTTATCCTAGCGCCGTGGTTGCCCTCCATCACCTGGATGAAAACAGTTGCAGCCGGGACCCGCGCCGAACGTCGAGCCTGCGGCTCTAGGGGTCTCAGCAGCAACATCGCGTCATTAGCGCTGATTCGTCGCAAGGCTCCACAAGCACGGATGGTCTAAAGGATGACGATCGAAAGAGGCTGATGGGAGCGAACTGACCGGAGAAAGGAACTGACTTTGTCGGCCTGAGGCAGGTTACAGCTTGGCAGAAAGAACTTGAGGAGAAACTTCGGACATCAACTGGTCGCACCTGATCGCAATCAGAAAACCTGTACCACTCTCGGTTGGATCGAGCCTGACTACTTCGCCCTCCGCCGCAAGTTGAACCCGGCGAAGCATGTGATCCTCCTGGATCGCAATTGAAAGAGACACTCTGGAACGGCATGGAATGGGTACGGCAGCTTTCAGGAGAATTCCACTCGCGCTGATGTTCTGGCTCACCGCCCGCACTTCACGGGTGAATTCCTTCTCCTGAGACCTTACCGCTGCGGCGTAGCGCAAGCCGTAACGGCTATGCTTCCGCCGTTCCCACTCAACGCAACGAGCCTGTCTCTGCGCTGTGACCACAATGCTCCCTGTTTGCGAGTAACTTCCGGTTGGATTGTATGGACTTCAGCTCCGAAGACGCCGGCCCTAAGGAAGCCAGCTAACGCCATGGCTGTCAAGCAGCACGGTCAGCGGATCAAATAGTTACTTTCGGCGCTAGCCGTGGGCATCCCTTCTGCCACGTCCCGCGTGCACTTCCGGCACCTACCCGTTGGCGGGCTACAGCCCGCAAAATACATGGGCTGCAGTTCCGCTTTCCTAAGCCCGGAATCTGGGACCGGACGTGGACCGGCAGGCGTCGCAAACCCCCCGCCGTATGCCTTGGCATACGGTCAGAGCGAGGCCCGTGTGAAGGATCTTTACTGGAGTTGCAAGGCTCTACTTGTCCTCTGGATGGTTGTGGCTGCCGTTTTACCCGCTTCAGCGGACAACCTTGTCGGCCAACTCACGGTCACACCTGCCACCATTGATTTCGGCACTGTTCCCGTGGGTACCACCCAAACTCAGTCCGTGGTCTTTACCAACATCGGCCAGGGCAAGCTCGGTATCGTGCATGTCGGAATTACCGGCGTTGGTTTTCAAATGAGCGGTTTAAGTTTCCCGGTCGTTCTGCAATCCAACCAAAGCCTAAGCTTGCAGGTTAGCTTCACGCCATCGGCACCCGGGCTCGTGGGCGGTGTTCTGTCTGTTTCTACCGTCGTCTCTGGGTCCTCCGGCGGCCGCACTTACGCCGACGTAACTGTCCCCTTGGCTGGGGACGGCAGTTCTCCAAGCCAGTTGAACATCTCTCCCGCCAGCCTGAATTTTGGCACGGTGGTGGATGGAACCAGTTCGAGCCTGCCCACTACGCTCACTGCGACCGGTTCAAGCGTAACCGTTTCTGCGGCAACCATAAGCAATTCACAATTCTCCCTAAGCGGAATCTCTTTGCCGGTCACAATCGTAGCCGGCCAGAGCCTGGTATTCAACGCTGTGTTCGTCCCCGAAACCACTGGCGCTGACTCGGGCACCGTCAGTTTCACCAGCACCGCCACCAACTCTCCCACACTCCTCTCCTTAACTGGAGTGGGCGCGTCCGCGCCGGTATACAGCGTCTCTCTTTCGTGGGATCCAAGTACTTCTCCGGTTGTGGGTTATAACGTGTACCGCGGAACCACTTCCGGCGGTCCCTACACCAAAATCAACTCCAGCGTGGATGCGAGTACCGTGTACACCGACAATTTTGTTCAGGATGGGCAAACTTATTACTACGTGACCACGGCTGTGGCAGGAGACGGAAGCGAGAGCTCCTATTCCAACCAGAGTCAAGCGGTGATTCCTTAGCTTGAGCAGACACCCTGCGAGAACCGCAGGCGGCTAGTTACACACTGCCAGGTTCTGACTCATTCCCTCAATGCTCCAGATCGCATTGATGGCCAGGGGAGCACTCCAAAACCTGCGATGGTGCCTTCGCAGGTAGTACGCCACCGCGAAAGACACGAGGCTCTTGCCTGCAGCAACTGAATACGCGCGAGCCGCCGTAGGATGCGTTCCATACAAAAGCGGCGACTGCCGTTCGATATTGCAAACGTCCTGTCGCCCTCCCAGCCAGTTTTGCCGCGCCCAGGTTGTCGTGTAGGAGTCCGCAAAAGTACTTGCCGTGGATAGAGCCGCCAGGGAAACAAACGTCTTTTCCATCAACGGATGAGGCGCGTCAGGGAGATCCTGTGCGCTAGATAGAGCTAAGAAAAGCAATACGCACAGAGCCACTCTCAAGGCTGGCGTCATACCAGCGATGTGTGCAGTCTGTCCCCCAAGCCAATACGTTGCAAGCATTGAGCTCCTGCTCTGTGAATCGGCAAGAGCTGAAAACGTCTGCGCACCGGCGGCATGGACTATCACCACTCAAGCGCATGACCTTTTGGTAACAGCGTGAGTAACCCCCAGTAATCCACCCGTTCGAGACAAAACCCTACAATTAGGTACAGGTAACCTCTATGATTCCCACGGCTTCCGACATCTCGTCCGGTTCACGAAATCGCCAGCCCGTCCCTCGTCCATTCGACATCCAGAAGCATGCCCTTCCGATTGTTGGAGTTGTGGTCCCTTTCAGGCACAATGTTTCCCACAAGAAACAAATAAAAGCCTATGCCTCGACAATACCCCCTGCTGCCGGTGCTGATGGCGACCTGCCTGTTAATCGGATGCGCAGGTGGAACCGGCATCGCCCCCAACCCGGGGACCGCGCCGCACACGCCAACACCCGCCGTCA
>Ga0210394_10002273_pt1 | contig 26786 bp, 35 predicted proteins | sample IncBWC12MmetaG_FD_160121 | JGI IMG/M metagenome (GOLD analysis project Ga0210394, IMG submission 160121) | Forest soil microbial communities from Barre Woods Harvard Forest LTER site, Petersham, Massachusetts, United States - Inc-BW-C-12-M | ecosystem: Environmental > Terrestrial > Soil >...
AGGAATAGCACTAACAAATTGTGAAAAATGATCAGGTGTCATTAAACCAAGATTAACTAATTTTTGACTTTCGCCTACAATATCATCAGCAGTAAGATCGGGTTTATATAATAAAGAACCTAACGATTGATTAACAATTTGAAAATGCTGATTAGCTAATTGTAATTTTTGTTGGTCAATACCGATACGATTGCTTTCAAGCCCTTGAAGCTTGCCAGCAATATCAAGAGGATTTTGCCCTTGTTGCGGACGAGGATATGAGGATATATCGATATCAGGCATTTAATTTATCCCGCAGGACGAAACGCATAAGGATTAGTAGCATTGCTGTTATTACCATATAATCCTTTATACATCGCATAACCTGCAATATTATTACCTACATTTCCAACTGCGCCGCCAATTGCATTATCAGCAGCAGCTTGTGCATTACCTGCACCTATCTGTGCTCCTGATATTTGAGTAGCAGCTTGTTGTCCTAATACACCAGTTTGTGCAGAAGCATTTTCACCAGTATCTACTAATCCCTTCAATCTATTATAAGCATTTGTTTGATTAGTAACGGCGTTTTGAAATTGTTGTTGATAAGTATTATCGGCTAATCCAGTCGCAAAAGTAGCGGCACCTTTTAATGCTGCACCACTTTCGCCTAAACCTCTTGCAGCAGCAGAATTAGCAACAGCTTTTTCACCTTGATAAAGATTAAACTGATATCCAGGTGTCTTTTCTAATGTCGCTTGATCCATCGTAATCGGAGCAGTTAATTCACCAAGACGATTAGTTAAATCAGTAGCGGCAGTTTGACCTATTTGACGAAAGGGTGCTAAATCTCCCCTTGTCGTATTATACATATTCATTTGAGTTTGAGCAGCTAATTGAGCAGCTTGCTCCTGCGCGCTAGCTGCTTTACTTGCTCCATAAGCGGTAGATGCGGCACTTACAACCGATCCACCTATAATAGCTGTCGCTACCCAAGCCATTGCATCTGTCCACAAAATTCTAAATATTCATGCTCAGTTTGAGCAATAAAATATTCTTCAATCTTATCTAAATCTGTTTCATGCGTTCCATGAATAGTTAACCAAATACAATCTTCATGAGCTATCGCAATTCGTTTAGTACCAGCTTTAGAAACAACATAAAAAGGTGCTTTAATTCTCATTACATGATCATCAATCAAAACTGACATTTCGCCTTTAATCAATATATTAAATTGACTGTATTTATGTATCTTACCTGTAAGCATTATACCTTTCGGAATAAACAATTCTCGTGTATAAGTACCATAAGCAAAATGATGTTTGACCTCTAATTTAACTTGCTCTTGTTGACGCATTAAATCTTCAAGAGTATTAATCTTTTCTCTTGTAGTTAATTGAGTAAGTTTGTCGTAATATGTAATATCTGTCATAATGCCGATAAAAAGTTTATAACTGGTAATCCAGTATATGTAACCTTAATTATATCTTTAATATAGACTGGAATTAATTTTTGTCCTGTTACATCTATATTAATAGTTCCACGAATAAAAGCAATCGCCGAAACATTTCCACCAACAACTGCTATTAATCCAGGTTCTTTAACAATATAAATAAATGGAGAACTGCTTACAATCAAAGCTATTCCTGCACTAGGCGCTTGTACAAATTGCTGAAAAAACGTTGTCCACGGCGGCAACGCTAAACCATATTGATCTACAAGTCTAGCATCAAGTCGTGGTAATATTAGAGCCATTTAATATCCATAAACACACATCCAATTTTTATCATAACCTAATCCAGTAACATTAAACCATTTGTATTTACCATTAGGAATCATTTGACGCATAACTTTAATATCTTTTTTAGAAGGTTTTTCACCTTCTTTATCAACTAATATATCTATATGTTTACAAAATCCAGTATTTATTTCTTTTACTGATTTGTATATCTGAATATCGGTCATTTTTAATGCCTTGATTTTGTAAATTCAATAAATACACCTTGAAATGCAGTTTGAAATGGTGCTGACCATTGAAATCTAAAAACTTTATCTCTTGCCTCGCCTAATCGCCACCAAGATGGTTGTGTCAGATATTGACCACCTTTACCTAAACTTTGCTCAACCTCTTGACCAAATGTAATTCCACCATCATCAGACCAGCTTAACGAAATTGGAAAATCAACATTAGGGTCTTGCGGGTTTGCTGTACCTACTTTTATAGAAGCTATAATTTGCTTATATCGTACTCTATCGCCGTCTTGTATCATATGTGCTAATCTTCTTTCACGAATAATGGGCATTCCATTATCAGTAAAAGTATTAAAATCTAATATATAAATATTACCGTTAGTAAAATCACCTACAATAATTCGATCTTGCCAAAACATACAACAATTAGCAAGCGGTCTATTATAATTTCCATTTACATCGCTTGATAACCATTCACACCATCGTTTAGTTTTTAAATTATATAACCATCCCTTATTTGCTGTTGGAAATACCAATGCGTAAAATGCATGATCATCAGTTTGAAAACAAAAACCTATTGCATCAGAAAATGTACCATAATTATTAATTTGATCTACTATATAAGGTGTAGATATTTCTTCAACGTCATATCCTTCACCTTTTACAATAATGTTATGTCCTTCTCTATCTTGCATTAACCAAAATGTCAAAACATCTTGTGTTGCTGCTGAAAATGCAGCACCGCAACCATGATCTATATATGCACCTTGAACCTGTTGAAAGAAAAAATCCGCCGAACCTGTACCAATCCAAATTTCAGTTGTTAAAGCACCAATTAACCATAAATTTTGATGAACGGTAAGAATAGTAACAATAACATCAGCAGAACCAGATTTAGCAGCTATATCTAATGGATCAAACGACGTACCGCCGGTTAATAAAGCATAAGTAACAAGAGCTAATGATATATAAAATTGATTAGTTTTAGGCCGATTAAATACAAAAAACGTATCAAGAAATAAAACAAAATTAGCACCGAGGAAACTAGGATCAATAATAGTTCCAAAAGCATTATTACTTAAGTTAATAGCATAACCAGTAGTAGTACCATCGACTAAAACAACCGCCAAACCATTATCAGCCATATAAACTTGTGTTGGCTGATCGAGAATTGTGCCCACAAGTACAAGCGCACCATTAATAGCCATAAAATAAACTGAAGGGCCAACTACAATATATCCTGCACCTGTACTCGCACGATATGTACAACGTACCGTACCATTAGCACCAGGAGCAACAACAGCCGATGTAAATAATAAAGTACCCGGTGTTAAATATTCAGTAAATGGAAAAGGGCTTAATTGTGCTTCTGAATTATCTTCTGCATACAAATTAATTGCACGTTGTGCCGATGCTATAGAACTTCGACCTTGATATGGATTACCTAATAATGGTAATTTCATTTACAGCGTCCGGCTGCACATCGCTCTAACATAACTCGTTTATTTCTAGCTTGTTTCTCCGTTATCCTTCCTTCATCTTTATCCATTTGGATATCTTCATAACGAAGATTATGATTTAATTGTTTGCTAATAGTTGCATTTGGGCGTTTATCCCCTTTAGCAAAAGAAAATTTACCTTCTTTATCATGATTAGGATTAGACATTTAATATCCATCTGGGTTCCACAATGAAAATGCTTTACCTTTTCTTAATCCAGGAGGCATTTGCATTTCAGGAATTTGAGTATTAGCGACTTTAATTGTATTCAATGCAACTTTAGCTAATCCTGCTGTTGAAGGCTTCGGATCAATATCATATGCAGAAAAAATACGCATTGCTAAATTATAATGTACAGCTTCGGCATATTCTTCCGGCATCGTAAATACACTATCAAGCGTATTTGGCCAGCCTAAATCGCTTTCAACAATTATATGAATTGTATAAGAACTATCTGGAATAGGCCAAACAAATAAATTACTTAAAGGAAATGCATTATCATAAAAGAAATTTTCAGGAAATGTAGCTAAATCCTTAACTGTAATTCTAGCATAATCTTCATAACTAAAAATTTGACTAAGTGGTAAACTGACAGTTGCACCAAGACCAGCCGAAGCATTTAAAATAAAATAACCGGCTTTAATTTGTCGCGGTCTTGGAGTTACATTAAAAAAACCACCAGGACCGACAGTATTAGATTTAGCTCCGTTACCTATAGCAGATATATCGGTTAAACTCGGCACCATCCATCGCCGACGTTGCCATTGATTAGTCATTCGCTGAAGATATGTAAAACAATCGTTCATATCTTCCGCAAGTGCCGTCTGACCAACACCTAACACACCTGCTTCTTTCAAAGCAAGTGTGATAAAATCTCGTGCTGTTTTAGCATTAAGTGCAGGCATAATTAACTACGTTCTATTCTATTATATCCCTCTTCAAATACTTTAGCTGGCCACCAAGACTTATAACCATCTTCATAAATAACTATGTAATCACCTATAACGGGAATGCCACCACATTTAAAAGCATCATCTGGCATTTCGACTTGAAAATCATTATCATTACAATCTTCAACAATTGCAACAATCGGTTTTCCAGCAACAATAGCCTGTTTCAACTTGCCAGCTTTAATTATTTGATGACAACGATATTCAGCTAAACCTGATTTCCAATGAGCCTTTACCACAACAAAAGGTCTTTTATTGTCTTGATAATCTTTGATTGTTTCAAATACTTTCAATTCATTACTATAATCAGTAAATTTAACAGTCATTGGAAAATCAGCTTCAGTATAATATCTAAGTGTTTCCATAATAAATATTTTCCTTCTAAAATTGAAAAACAGGGTTCAACAGTACCGGGGCAGGTTTTAAACTATTGAACCCCGCTCCCACCCGCTAATTATTTACCTCTAGCTTCAGGCCATACTTTAGTATCTTTATCTAACTTAGTTTGAGCTTGATCTCTTTCTAACTTATCTTTTTCAACAGTTTTCTTTGACGTCTTGTTAGCTGCTTTAGCTTCTACATGCGTAAAAAAATAACCATCTCCGTTAGCTTCTTTTTCTTCATCTTCATTATTAACAATTCTGGAATGTTGACTTAATGAAGGATGCTGAAGGCTATCGTAAGTGCTTCCCTTAGTTGGATGGGTTAACTGAAGAACCACTTTATCATAAACAATGGCACCCTTATCATCATATTCATGAACGTATTTAGGATAATAAGTATGTCCCAATTCATTCATGATATTAGGGTCTTTACCATGCATAGGATGAGGATTACTCGCACTATATTTGTGGGCATCATGTTGTCCGATACTGCTATCAAAATCAGCCATAATATTCACCTATTAAAATAATGAAAAAATAGCCGGTGCCTTAACCGGCTAAGTTTGGGGAGGCTCGTTAAATCTTACCAGCGACAACGCACAACCATTCGGGCTTAATATACTTAAACCCAAATAAAACATCAATACGTGTTGCCAATTGATCGGAATTAGTTAGATAATCAGTTAAAATACGAATACTAATTCCATCATAATTTGCTCGCGCTGCTTCTTCAACTGCCTTCTTTGGCATGACCAAATCAGCAGTAGCGAGTGTAACAGCCTTTTGCACATAAGCAATAGACTTGCGGTAAACAGAACTTGCAGGCGTCACCAATGTCATCGCTGCGCCATTAATAGGCGAAGCATCAACAGTCTGATATTGAACATCGGGACCACCAACTAAGCCAGTCGCGCTAGGAATCAAACCAGGATAAATTGGAATAACGGTCGCACCAGAAATAACAGGAGCAGTGATAACAAACTGTGCAAGTGACCCGTTACTTTGCTTAGTAACCCTATTGACTGAGTTAACATTCGCAAAAGTAACAATATCACCTTGATTTAATGTACCAGTAGTAGGATTAACAGTAATATTACCACCAGTAAATGGAGTAGTTTGACCGCCACCATTTACAGTACCACCAGCACTAAATGTACCAGTAGTGTGTTTAATAGCAGTTTGATCCCTAAACCAGCGACCGTATCCTAAACCAGATTTCATCGAACCGCTGCGAAACTGAGCCGAGATTTCCTGCGAAGGATTAAGTAATCCAGCAAGAGCCGAAACGGCACGAGCATCGGCAAACGGATCGAGAACAATACGCCTATCCATAGTATCGGCACTAAAAGTATCTAATACTGCATTGCCAGCAAGAAAAGTATCCATTGTCGGATCGATAATATTACCGCCGCCATCAACATTACTAACCAAATTGCAAACACCACCTTCTGAACCTAACATAACCGCTGCTGCAACCTTACCAGCAAGGTTATTGATCATAGGTGCCATAACAATTTCTGAATAATCATCAATTGCCATAGTACGTTCTGCGGTAGTAAATGGAACGTCAACACCACGTTGATCGGAAACAGTTAAAGTAGTAAACTGTTCATTAGTAGCCTGTAATTGCAATGCAGGACCTTGCCTAACAACATAATCGTTAGGTAATCTGATACGCAAAGTTGAACCGATCTTTGCACCATCAACGGCAAAAGAACCGTCATATTGCGTATCCATATTCATAATAAAAAGATTAGAGTTTTTAAACAATCGCACCGCTTCTGCGGTGATCATGTCGATAGTTAATAAACTATTACCGGCCATTTAATTAACTTTCTTAAAATAAGAGGGTTAAAAGATAAGGTTATGCTATTTGCGCAAAAAGCACGCAGATACGCTTTAAAAATCAAATGTAGTCGGGAAGCACCTAGGTCTATTTATAGCGGACCTGAGAACGCATACGAATGTCTATAAGGCCGGCAAACAGGCAATTATAATCATTCACATAAAAAAAGAGCGCCGTCAATAGCGCTCTCGATATCCCCACAATTTCTACGGTCCAACAATAACTTGTTCGCGTCCTGTTGCTTTTGCTAACAATTCTACTAATAACCATCTTTCTTCTTCATTTAAAACTATTAATATTCGATGTTTCGTATCTTTTGGTGCACTAAATACTTTATGTAGCATCGATTCACCATGCATTTTAATTTCTTCATTCGTCATTATCTATATCCTGCTGCTTTCATCTTTTGTCTTTCAGCAATTTGAATATTTCGCTTTCTAATAAATTCATTCATATTTTGAGTATCTTTATCAGTAATAACCATATCGTTATTTGTACCTGATGTTTTACCTCCAATAGGTTCGATAGGCTTAGGAACTTTAGAAACTGCTTTAGATGCAGGTTTCGCCGCAAGTTTAACTGATAATTTGGTCAATTCAACAGCCGCCTTTGCAGGAGATAAAGTTATAATACGTTCGTATTCATCAACATCATCAGCTAATGAAACTAACACTGCACCACCATTATCAAGATCATCTAAAATTCCGATCATATGACCTGGAATAGGTGCTGTTTCTTCAGCAATAACTTTAATTTTCTTTATGAAATCTTTATCAAGCTTTTCCGCAGCATCAGCAAGTCGATTGCTTGCATTTAAAAATTCACGTTCTGCAACTTTTTGCTCTGCTTTAGCGTTAGCTCGCTTATCAACTTCATCCTCATCAAACTTACCTTCCTTACCTTCTTTAGCAGCAGCAAGTTGACGTTTTGTTTCTGCAAGTTCTTCTTCAAGCGTCTTTCGCTTGGCAACCTCTTTATCAATCTTTCGTTGAATGCGTGACTTTTCAACTTGTGTTTTAGCTTCTTGCTTTTCAGTTTCTAATTCTTCTTCAGTCTTTTCACTAGCTGTTATTTCTTCTTTAGTTTCTTCAGTTTTAGTTTCTTCAGTTTTAGTTTCTACAACAATTTCTTCTTTAGTTTCCTTTTTTGTTTCATCTTCTTTCTTTTCAATAACATTACCATCATCATCCTTTGTTGCTAAACCAGTCATATTAACCATTTTACGTGCTGCTTCCAAAGAAGCAATTTCTTCAGGTGTTTTACTCATCTTAAATTCCTCTTAACAATTTCTTGATCAATAGCTTCCATTAATCGTTTATATTCAGGATTAACATGATCTTTTAATGATGCTAATTTATCACATTGTTCATGATCTTGACTTATAACTTTCCTTGTCTTTAATCGTTCGATATAAATATCATTACTTAAAGCATTCTTTCGATTATTATGCATATCGACCATCTTTTGACCGAATGCTAATAATTCATCGTCCTTCATTTCTGAAACGTTAATCATCTTTATTCGCCGCTTCAATTAAAACATCTAAATCAGCAGCAGCTAATATGCAAAATCCTACAGGTGTTTCAGGATACCATTGTAATATCCAACATTCGTTCGTCTCAATAGCTTTTTGTTTTTGTTCTTCACTAACCCAATCGTCTTTATATCCGTGATCTTCATCTTCAATAGATTGTTTAACTGTCCTATAATAAGACAAATGTTCATTATGCGTTAGATACATAGAAGCTTTATGCTTAGGCCAATTTATATTCATTGTAATTCACTCACCACATTCTTAACTGCATCAGGAGTAGGGCTAGATAACCGCTGTGGCACTTGCACAGGTGGCGATGGCGCGCCGCCAGATAATGTATCGGGCAAAGGGCGGATAGGACCACCATTCGTAACACCCTTAAATTCTTCGTGAATGGCATTAATCTCATCACGTGTTTTATTTAATTCTGCGGCAGGCAATGCGAGCGCCGCCTTGGCATCAGCTTCTATTGTGGGCATCAAGGCTATTTGCTTATCAACTTCCGCAGCAATATTATCAACGAGCTTCTGTCGAGCCTTTCGCCATTTATCCATCATAGAACTTACCTCACCAGCCATTTTAATTTCCCATTGCACTTTTAAAGTACACAATAAAATATGTTTTTCAAATGCCCACACATAACTTATCTTCCAGCAGTACCGTAATTACAGTAAGGATCATCATTTCGTTCAATTAATGTTATCGAACCCTTTCCGATAGTTTCACTAGCCATTTGTTTAATTTTTTGTTCAAATTTAATCAATTTTAATGCTTCTTTAAGAGCTTGATCTATATCATGCATAGACTGTGACATTATTTACACACGTTGCTTAGGGTTAGCTATTTAATTTTAATCTTTTTTAACTATACCTTGCGCACAAAATGCGGCAATTACTTTAGGTGATCCAAAACCATCAATAAATGGCGAATATAATTCTTTTCCTATTGATTTATTAGCTTCATCTAAACATGATTGAAGATTATCATAAGGATTAATCATTAATGTAAATGGAGAATAAATAAGTATAAGAATAAACATCATTTTAATTTATCTTTCTATGATAAGATGAACCCAGTTTAATTGCAATATCATCTTCTTTCTTACCTTTTGGTAATAATTTCTCAATAGCTTTCATATTCATATCGTGCGGATCAATTTCTTTTAAGTAAGGATCATTAGCACGTTCAAGGTAAGCGTTATATATCTCATCTTTCATTTCTTGATTGATATCAGGACGTTGTAGCATCGACAAACATAATTCAATGGCTTTTGGTAAGAATGTCGTGAACTTAGCTCGTGCAAAAGCTTTAGCACTTTTATATTCACTTTGCATACCCGATGAACGTGCCGCATCATAAAATACACCTGCGAGTTCACCTGCTACACGTTCAAAAAGTGTGTACTTAGCTTGATGCAATAAGTATTTTCTATGTTTTTCCGTTAAGTCCATTTAAATATCTTTCGACTAAAATACGACCTATTTGAACTTCTTTAGCAGTAGGTTTCCCTATCGGACCAACAGTAGCTTTTTTAGGATCACCATCAGGATAAGTATCTTTAAATAAGTCTTTTGGAATATTATCAGCTTTACGCGCTGCAATCCTATTTAATATCGGAGTATATTTAGGCTCAATTTGTTTAGGATCAATTCCATGTGATCTATACCATGCATCTTCGGCAGGTTCCCCAAAATGCCAGAAACCAACTTTCAAAGCCGTTTCTCTATTCATGCCGCCTTTCATCATAGCAGTCATAGCAAATTGTTCAATATTTTCATGAACCACGGCAGGTTCCGCAGTATCAAACGTTACACCATTCACAGTCATTGATTTTGGAAAATCTTTATCTAGATAAGTGACGGGATTGTCAAGAGGTGTAGAACCTCCCCATGAATTAGGTATGGTATGAGTGTCATCAATAATAGGATTATCGATAACTTTTTTCATTATCGGATTATCAAGAATAGCATTTATTAATGGATCAATCATTTTTCTTCCAATATATAATTAATCATAGCTTTATATGCATCACTAGCATCTTCACTACAAATACTAGCATATAAATGACCAGCATCGATCATATCTTTTGTTGGTTCGCGTATTGCTTCGATAACTACTTTAGCAAGAATTTGTAAACGATACTCTTTTGATGTTGGAATTAAAGCAATATTTTGCTCAGCTTTTTGTAAAGCTTCAATAGCTTTTTCAATCATTGTCATTTTGTTTTAGCCGCTTCACTACGAGATAAATTAGGATTTGGTGAACCTTTAATAGGTTCAATAGGTGTATTACTTACATCATGTGGATTATGATCTATAGGTATAAACATCCCTGGATAGGACGAACTAAATAATGGAAATCCCTTTTGCATAGCTTGATCTTTTAAACCTTGGGGAATATCGATATAAGGAACTGGTGTTTTTTCTTTATGAGAATTAATTATGTTTTCAGCTTCTTCTTTAGAATATAATTTACTATTTTCTAAATACTTATCGTTATCTCTATCATAGATTAAATATTTATTTCTTGTAGTAGATTTTCTTAATTCATATTGAACGATAGGTTGAATACGGCCTAAATCACCTTGCTTCACCTTAACCCCATATTCCTTACCTATCTTTTCCAATGCTTTAGGTATAATTTGATCATAAAAACCTTTCATACCTTCGCCGCCGACTTTAAGATCAAGACCTTCTAATTTATGAATATTACCGTATTTGCCGGTAAGAGGTTCTTTTAATAATTTATCACTAGTTTCTTTTCCGATATAATTGGGTAACTTTTCAGGTTCTACAACTTCATTCATAATTTGATTATTATTTTTATCAAAAGCATGTAACGTTTTCATTTCTTTATTATATTCAACTTTATTTAAATGCTTACTTAAATCATATCGTTCCGCTTGTGCTTCTCCTGGGGTCCAACTTAATCTGTCATATCCTTTTTCTGCCGCTTCCCTAATCATTCGCTTTAATACTAATTCATGCCAAGTTTTCTTAAATGGTGCATCGGGAACATCAGATGAATTTTGTATACTTTTTGCCCAACGATTTTGAAGATCAACAGAACCTTTATTAAATGCAATATCTGCTACAGAAACTCTATTTAAAGGTTTATCTATTCCAAGATTTCTTATTTCTTTACCTTCAGGAGTTTTTTCTAAATCTTGTTTAAACCCTTCTTTCCTTCCCTTCTGTAACCAATCACTTTGTATCTCTTCTAAATGTAATGATTTCTTTCCTTCAATATCTCTATCATTCATTCGAACATGAGCGAGGATATTAGGTTCATCAAAATGAGTTGATTGAAAATTGCCCGGCGCTTTACCAATTAAATTAGTTTCATCGGCTGCTCGAATCCATTCTTCTTGCTTAGCTTTTGTTAACCCTTCCCATTCAGGATCACCACCACGTTTAACCCAATTATCATAAAATTGTTTTGCAAATGCTTCAGGATCGAGTGTTTTAACAGGCAACGTTAATAGCTTCTCTCGATAATTTTCACCACCGGGTAATTGATATTGAGAAAATTTAGTATTATCTCCTATACTTTGTTGATAAATATTTCCCATTCCCGAGGTATTTTGTCTTATACTATAAGTTTCTCTTTCTTTATATAATTCCCTATATCTTGCTTCATCTTCTTGAGATGATGTGTGATCTAAAATTTTCTTTTGTAATTGTTGATATTCATCTTCATTTTGAAACTTACCTTTATTAACCTCTTTTAATTCAACTTTATTTGCATTTACATAATCTTGTATCTCTTGCTTAGTAAGCGTATTACCTTTATTCTCATTCAAATAATCTTTTAATCCAATCCAATCCATTTCTTCAGGTTTAACACCTTTGCTATTCTGAATAGTCGATAACCATTGCTCGGCTGGCGCTTTAGCCTGTTTAATATTATTAACTGCATTCTCAACTGCTGAATAAAATGTAGGTGCAACCTTTGACAAAGCTTGCTCTGCTTGACTAGCCTCACTCGTATCCGATTTCAATAAACCAGATTGACCAAACTTATTAGGATCAAATTGAGCAAATCTTGATCGCACAGTACCAGGATCAAATGAAATATGAACAGTAGCACCTTTTCTAATTTGATTATCTCCATATTCCTCAGTTACATTTTTAATTGTTACACCTTTCTTACCTGCTTCTAACGCCTCTTGAATTGCTTTATGATTGACATTATCCCAATATTGACCTTTTGCATCATAAACATGATAATTACTAGTATCTAACTTTAACGGTAATATTTGTGATCCAGGCGTATAATTACCTTTTAATTGTTGTCCTGTAAAGCCATGCGCTAAATCAACATCAGGAGTTGAATAAAATTCTTTAGTATTTAATTTATCACCTTCAAATCCTACTGTCCCATGATAAGCATCTGTCGTATAAGGATTAGTAATTTTAGCTAATGATTGTTCCGCTTGCGATGCTTCTTGCGTATCACTCCTAAACATTGCTAACTTACTCTTTAATTGTCCGCTATCACTTACACCATATTGCTGATCTAATGTATCTCGCGATACAAACTTACCTTTATTATCAAGAAATCCAAACTTTTTAAAGTCAGGATTTTCACTTGATAAATCATCCATAAACTTTTGCTTAACAGCAGGATCGGCAATGTTATTTATAATATCCGAATGATCTAAATTTTCACCTACCTTACCAGCATAAATTTTACGTGTTTCAGGATCACGTATTGCAGGACGCATACCTTCTAGTTCGCGTTGCTTATTTAATATTTTACTAAAAGCACTTTGCGCTTGACTTGCTTCTGAGGTATCAGATTTTAATCCTAACCATTTTCCGTCATCACTCAAATATTGTATTTTATCAGCGGGAACTTCTTTATTTGAATAAATATCACCTGTACTTTCTTGTTTAAAAGGATGATCGTTTTTATTTATTCTTAATAAAACCGATTGACCTTCTTCAGGTGCAAACTGCCATGTATTTTGTGCAGTAGAAGTAAAATAATTACGTTTAGCAGTAGAACCATCTGGCCAAGTTGCCTGATCAGTAAAATCACCGGGTTTAAATAAACTTAATTTGCCACTTTCAGCAATATCATTAGCGCGTTCTACATTTGTAGCATGATAAACATAATTAGGATCACCTTCAACAGCTTTTTTAACCTCTGCAAATTTACGCATTGGTCCTGCACCTAACACTGCACCACCTTCACTTGTGCCCACAAATCCACCCGTTCCACCTAATCCCGCAGCTAACAATGCTTTAGGATAATTAGCAGGGTCTTGTGTCACATCTTTACCAGCCAATGCTTGTTCTGTCAAATCCTTTGCTGCTTTAATTGGTTCATAAATTAAATTCTTTCCCAATAGAAATGGTGCAGCAGCACCAAAGATAGCTACTTTTCCTAATGGTGAACTTTCATCGTAGACTTGCGATAACGATTTAATCGTACTCGGCTGATGCGTCATGCTTTGTTGATCCGACTTAAACGGATCATAATCAACCGGAACTAGGTTGTATTTAGGTTGTTCAACTGTAGATTGATTTACAGCATTAAATCGTTCGTTAAAATTTGTAGGTTGATCTTGAAAGTTGTTTGTTACATAATTCTGTAGATTATTAAATGCTTGCGATTGCTCAACTGGCAACCTTTGATCCTGATTATCATCAGAATTATCAAAATTGTATAATCTATTGCTGTCCTGCTGGGGCATTTGCCTCTACTCGCATAAATTGCCCATTAGGATGCTGTACGTAGTGGTTCCCGTCTGGCGCTAGCCGACTGCCCGGCACATCGGGAAGGCTATCCTGATCATTCCTAGGCTCTTGGCGAGGCATTGTAAACGTTTCGTCGGGTTCGCCAGCCCTTATCATACCTTTCAATAGCTGTTCCACGATTGGTTTAATAGTTTCAGGACTAATTGCAGGACCACTATTACCCAATGCAACAAGCCGTTTAGTTTCGGCTTCGTAATCCAATCTAGCTTGCTGTGCAGTTTCTTTCTTTAATTCCAAATCAAGTTGTTGTGCTTTAATTGCTAATTCTTTATCCTTATCTGCTAATTCTTTAGTCTGCTTAGCAATAACCGCAAGCTGTTGTTGAATTTGATCAGAAGCTTTGTGCATCGCTTCAGTAATAGCCGGATTTGGAGCATCACCTGTAATATTTGGAGGAATAATTTTGCGCCAGCGATCCGCTAATAACTGAGCTTCTGGGAAATCCGCAACCTTCCAAAGTAAGTCGCCAGCAATTCCCATAAATTCTTTATTCTGCGCTGCAATCTGAGTAAGAGCAGAAAACGCCTCTTGTCGTCTCGTTGCAAATGAAGGACCAGTATCAGCCATAATATCATATTGACCAAAACCAGGATTAAATATAATTTCCTCAATTGGTCTGCCTTTATCTTTTTGCATATTATTAGGATCGGTTACATTTTGCATTGCATATTGTGCATCAGGATCAATCATAACTTGCAACATACGACCATCACTTGTTTCAATCCTCTTAATCCGTTTTGTATCATAAATTTTAGGAATAAGATAAATTAAATCTTTTCCAGTTCTCCTAATAGCGATAGCTTGATTATCAATAAAATGATAAGTAGCCCGATCACCTTGTCGTTGTCTTGCATTAATAGCAACGCCGGATTTAGCATTTTCATTTTCACCTAACTGTGCTTGATATTGACCGGACGCCATCATCATTTCATCTTGCGCAATCTTTAATCCTTCAACATAAGCGGGTGAAGGTTGTGGAGGATTAGGACGCTTAGGTTCTGGTAATGGGTTTCCATCTTCATCGAACGCATTCCAAGGCATGTAAGAATGATTTTTACTATTCGCAGTTTTATAGTATTCTTCAAAGTTTTGAATAGCTTGTGTAGCAGCAAGCCACGGTGCTTTAGTTTGTAAAGCACCAAATTCAACATTAGCACTAGTATTATAATTATATATTTGTTGAGGATTAATTAACGCTCGTGTATGACCTTTACAATCCCATTCACCATCAATAACAGTTTCGCTACCCCATACCGGAATAATAGGAATTGTATTACCTAACCATTCACCACGATCAATAATTATATCACCAGCAATCTTAAACCATTCAATATTATCAGTAAAAACCTTTCGCTCTTGATAAGTTCTTAAATCTCTTGATAATTGCTTTTCACGACTTTTAATTTCTTTATATAACTCTTTCTGTTGATCGGTTAATTCACTTAATAAACTTTCAATTTGTTCTTTATTTTCAGGATCAAAAAAAGATACATATTTATCTTCATCTCTTGTTTTACGAAAATATTCAACTTCGCGAATATTATTTTGCGTCAACCACATGTCGGTTGATGTATTACCTAAAGGTGCAAAACCCACTTTATCTTTAAATTTAGGATTTTTAGCTTTCCATATATCTTTAGCTACATCTTCAAAAACAAATCCCCATTCCGCGTCACTACCATCAATTTCATTACGATTAGGATCAAGATAAACAGAACGAGGGTCTTTAATCTTTTTGATATATATTTCTTGATCGAATGTTTTACTATCTATATAATCAACATGCAATCTCCAATAACCCCATCCGGCTTCAACTTGAAATTTAGAAGCATAATCATAAACATTTTCAGCATTTGAAATATATTCAATATGATAAACAATCTCTTGAAAGATTTGAGCACCTTCAAAAGTCGCTTCATCATTAACCGGGCGAATACGAATACCCGGCTTATTCTGCTTCATATCATTGAGAATTTGAAGATTATGCTGATTTGTTTTATTAATTGTGAGACAAGGGCGATCCATTAATTCTCGATTAGTAAGAATTTCCTTGTCCCATTGATACTTATTGTGGGTATCTCCATTTGCAAACTTATAATCATAATCAAATCGAATACGTGCGACAGCTTCCCATTGCTCTGCTTTTTTAAAACGTTCCTTAGCTTCTTTAATAATATCTGCATCGGGATCACCCGTACTTTCTTCCCAAGTAGTACCCCATGCAGTTGTCATGCTAATTTCTTTTGATCAATACTATTTTTTCGCAAATTACATTTATAATGCACCAATACAATATTTAAACTATTTACTTTTCCACCTTCGGATTTTCTTTTTAAATGTTCAAATGTCGCAAAATCTTTTGAGGGAGCACCGCATTGTCTTCTATTAAAAGACATTAATTTATTGCAATAATAACAATTACCATTTTGTTTTTCAAATAATTGTATTCTAAATTGATTTTTATATGGTCCTATTCCTTTAGACATTAACCACTCATCCAACCATTTTGATGTCTATTCAAACTATGTACATTATGAGCAATCTTAGGTTTAGGTACTATTGCCATTTCAGGCTTTAAACTTAATGCAAATGTTTGAAATGCATCGGCACCATGCGAATACTCATCATGACGCGGATTTTGACTAAATTGACCATCTTCATTAACATCGTACTGATAACGAATTAAACACTGCCAGCCATCGGCAGTGTTTTCTTCATCAAAATTACATAAATCAAATACAGACCTTCCAGCCCTAATTCCCATTACTTTTTTAGATATTCTCGGAACAACTCTAACTTTACCTGGATAACTAGCACGCAATTGTTTAACCGGACTACGACCGGCTAACGTCTCATTATCTCCATCATGCGGTAAATTATGAAATCCGTAATTATATTTACAATCTTGAAGATAACTTATATAATAAGGCATCTTCTGTAATCTATCTTGAAAAAATCGAATTAAATTATAATGCATTCCTACTTGTTGAATAAACCAAATAGATGTATAATCATCGTGCCCTAAATCCCAAAATGTATGAACAGGACGGCTAGGATCATATTCGACTTTCCCGCGCCGCCCTTCAAGTAAAACTTTCTTAATCTCTTGTGCATAAATTGCACCAACTAAGGTTTGTCGAGTTTGACCACCCCAAATATGCATCCATTCATCATTATCACCAACTCTTAATAATTCACATTCTAATTTAAGATCATCTGGCAACCATGGATTATCTTTATAACTAAGCATTTGAACAAATGCATAACGAACTTTATCCCCACAATTATTAATTATAAAGTCAGGAGCATAAATATCTCGCTTTACTATAAAGCGTTTGTAAGTTTCATCAGTATCTAATTCAGGATTAAAACTAATCCAAATTTCAGTTCCTTTACCGAAAGGACCACCTTTATTGAAATCGATATTTTCTAATACAACTCGTTGACCACGACCACGAATTGTGGGGATAAGTTTATCCCATGAAGCTTTAGAAACGTTAACAGCTTCTTCAATCCATGCAATATCAATACGAGCAAGCGATTTAATCGAGTTAATATTGAAACGTAATCCAAAAAATATAAACTCTGCACCAGTACGCTTTGAAATTATTGTAGTTGCTTGTATATCAAATTCATTTGATAATCCCATATCCTCAATACGATTTACAATGGTTTGATATACACTTTCATTAATTGATTTTTGAATTTCACGAAAACATGCTATTCTTATTTTACATTTACAAGATAATATAATAAGTGCTAAAGCAATTGTTTCAGTTTTCATTCCTCCCCGACCACCATAGAGAATTTTATAGCGAGCAGGTTCGTTAATTAAAAATAAAAGTTTTTCGGGAAATTCTATCCTCATTATAAAGTTTCAATTTTGCACCAATTTATCACTAAATTGTGATTGCCATACTTGAATTTTTTTTACGCTCATTGCCCAATTACCCATACCAGTCCCGACATTACAAGCTGTAGGCGTAAATGAAGCTGTGCAGCCACTTGAAATAATCAAAATGAATCCATTGCTACCATCTGCTTCTGTAAATGCTCCATCATAAGGGGATGCTGTACATGTTGCCTGCTTGCCGCTTCCTTTGGCGAAATAGGTGCAATTATTGGCATTGGTTGCGATCATCAGCGATGATGCGACTTGACCGCGGTTAAAACTTAAAGCATATACACCAACCTTACCCGTAGTGCCGCTAGTTTGCGATGCAACAGTTGTTGCTGCCGTAGTTCCGTTATTATTCCCGATATAGCTTCCGACGGCGATAGAACCAGCAGATAGCATTTGCGTGACATGCAGCGTCACGCCATCACTATCGATTGAGCCGGTGAAAACCGCATTACCGGGGCAGGTATCTGCATCAACTAAATAGCCATAAAATCCCGTTCCGTTGTTTTTTGATGGAGGCACCCATAATTGATCGAAGGTATGAAAAGTATTGCCGTCTAAAACCGGATTGCATTCTGTCGAACGCAGCGGCGGCGTACCAAAATAATCAGAGAAGATCGAGCCGCCAGAACACGAAACACCGCAAAGATTGTCATGCAAAAAATTATTTAGCAGTACATTACCATTATTACTAAAACAATCACAATTGTCGGTCTCGATGAAATTCGAACCAGGTATCGTTCCGGGCCATGAAGTTAACCACCACGCAGGCCATCGCCAAGGTGATCCCGCAATTCCGTTCGGCGCCTTGGTTTCATCGAATGAAACATATGCGCGCGCGTAAAGGCCATTTTTGAAACTAATACCCCGATAAGTTTCCGGTACTCCTGAAGGAACATTTAAAGAAGTCCATGTACTGATACCATAATTACTATCGCCCTGTGAAACATTAGTTAGTGTCAACCCGGTAACTGGATCAACCGATAAAGTGTTGGTAGCTTGAATGATCGAAGCCATGAACTCGCAACTAGCGAGTGTTTGCGCCGGACTAACCGTATATGTCCCCGTTCCACCGGAACCTGCCGTGATAGTCGTCCCTATTGACGGAGCGCACCCTCCGGCTCCGACACCAGGACTCAATGTCATTCCAACTTTAAGTACCGCAGAAGACACAGCCGTTACTGTCATCGTGCCAGTGTTGGCAATTGACGCAGTTAAATCTACACGAGTTAAACCTTGAGTACGCCAATTAAATCCAGCGGCATTAGTAGCGCCAAGATCGATCGTCGCAAGCGACGTCATCGGATCAAAAAATGTGCACGTATTAAATCCAAAAGCACCAGCAGTACTCGGAACGGCGTCAGGACAACCTTGTGAAGAACTAGTTGAAAAAACTTGAAATATAGCAAATCCTGCCATCGCTAATTTAGCGATCAATAGAATACCAATAATTGATAATGCAATTAGAGAACGACGCATTAATCACCTATTAGCTAGTTGGGCAAGAACCATGAACTGTCATAAAATAAGTACAAAGACGACCTTCAAGGTTTGTAACATCAGTAGATGATAAACTGCCTCCGATAGTGATTGCACCAAGCTGTAAAATACTCCCGAAATTCACCGTTGATCCGGCAACACGCTGAGCAAGGATAGCAACGTTACCATTGAGAACGGCGGCAGATGCTTCTGTGCTATCACCGACATCGGATGCATTCTTGTAATGTTGAACTGCACCGGCACTAGAACGATTAACCACATAATGACCAATACTATCAGCATTCAATATCCCTGTAGCGTTTGTTGCGGAATTAGCATCACCGTAAAAGTTGCCATCATTATATTTCGGAAACAGTCTCGTGGAATTAGTTGCCGCCAATACAAGACCCATAACCGTACCGCCCGATGCACCGCTTGTAGCATTTGTGAAACTCCATGCCGATACGTGCGAAGAATTCTGCGTGAAATGCGGTGAAGTTGCAGTTGAAGGATTGAAACCAGTATCGATATAGATCGTTGTGCTGGCATCGACACCGCTCCATCCATTATTTGCGGAAAAACAGGCAGTAGCCCCAGCGCAACCCGTTGAAACATTGCCGTTTGCAGTTCCATTAAAAGTGCCAGGATTGACAGCATTGACGAGAGAATTTGCACTGGAATTGATGGCAAAAATATAAAGCACATCAAGCTTGGCAAACACACCATCGGTCACGAGCCCGCAGATCAGTGTCGTAACCGCCGCGGAGTTTTGACCGCTGTCGAGCATACCGTTATACGTAGTCGCTTGAGAGCATCCGCCACCTCCTGTCGAAGCCGAAACAAGCGGCAGCCAGCCAGCAGCGCGAACAGCGACAGCAGCAAGTACAAAGAAGACACCAATGACGGCGGCGAGCCGTTTCATGGCTTCTTTTCCTCCCCGGCATTTTCCTTCGTTTTCTCGGCCGCATCGCGCTCGGCCTTCAACGCCTCGGGTAGCTTGACCTTCGCAAGATCACAAAAGTCCTGGAACCTCATGCGAAAGCCGTAAAGAGCCGCTTCACAGAGCAGCGGAATGATCGTCGCTTGATCGGCAAGCGTCAGCGGAATGTTGACCGTGGACTGCTGAGCGCCGGCACAAGATGGCGTAAGCAGAGTCAGAATGACTAAAATTCTTCGCATACCTTACCTCAATTCGGCGCGATCGGCACATAGGGCACGGCGTTCTGTAGAACCTGCAATTGAAACGCGTTGACTTGCCCCACGAACGTATCCCGCAAAGTTCCGGCCCAATAATTGAGAACTTGCGCAGTCGTGCACGTTCCGTTGATGCTGGTATTGCAGCCGGATTGGAAGACCTGCACGATATTGGTTTGCAACGTGTTAGGCTTAGCCGTTCCCGCATCAGTGAAAGTCCGCGAACAGCCTGCCATACAAAGACCAGCAGGCGTTGTAAGCGTGATCGTGATCGTGTCAGCAGCGGCCGGCAGGGAAAGGCAGGCGAGTAACGAAGCGAGCAAGAGTTGTTTCTTCATGTGATCAGTCCGTTTTCCATGAGGTTCCATCACAGTAGACCGAGGCGTGCGTGGTTCCGCCACTAGCATAGGCGGTTAGAAACGTTGGCGTCAAAGCATCAGACACCGCAGCACGCGAACCTTCTGCGGCACCATTACAAGTCGGAAGCGGAGTACCGGCGGCGCTGAATACAACGTTATTTTGAATCACGCCAGTATTCTTAACTGTGAATACTGCTGCAAGAGCATTTTGAGACGTTCCAGTTGTCCCAGCTTTTGCTGTTTGAAAGATAATATCGCCACCTGCGCCGGTGCCAGTTCCTTGAGAACCATTAAAAGTCCAATTGACGCCTGCCGTGTTGCTGGTGCCAGCTACCACATTTTGAACTTGAAGCGTTTGAGCAACCGGAGCACCAGCATCAGCCTGTCCTAATTGCCACGCATTATTCGATGGTATTGTTATATACGTACTAGTCGAACCAGTCCAATTTTGCAATAACAAAGTTCCATTAGCAGAAGCACTAATATTGAATCTACTTTGAATTGATAATGATCCAGTTGTTCCAACTGTTAGATTTCCACTTGAAATAATACTGCCGGAATTCACAACTCCAGAAAACGTATGCTGATTAGTTGTACCTATTCCATAATCATATCTAAGCGTTCCAGAAATAGCTAGACCTAATTTTGAAGCAGCCGTAACATACCATCCCGTATTATTTTCAAAATTATTCATCGCAAGAGACGGAGCCGCCACCGAGCCGGCTCCATTCACTGCAATCGAATCGGCACCAAGCGCCCAAGCTTTAGTAAGCGTGACATTGGTTCCAGCTACTGGAACCTTAATATATGCCCCATAATAATTCGTGAACGTCGTCGCATTCGATGCGGCAACGGTATTGCCACCGAAAATATCTGTATAAGCATTCGCAACTGTACCGCTTGATGTGGTATCTGTCATCGTCGCCGTAACGTTCGCGTAACGAATGCCAGCCGTTGTCCACGCTGCTGCGGAGATATTACCGCTCAAGCCGAAACTGCCACCTGCGACAGTGGTCTTTCCATTAAGCGTAGCCGTCCCGGATGTACACAGCACATCCGAACCTATGGTGCAGCCATCGATCGCAACCGAGGTCGCAGTCGCAACACCGAGAACAGGTGTAATCAGCGTCGGCGAGGTCTGCATCACCGCGACCGTGCCGGTGCCGGTCAGCGTATATTCTCCAAGCACTCCCGCATTGTCATAGAGAATGCGCGTCGTCGTCCCGCTCGTGATCGTGCTGGTTCCAACAGTGAGCCCACCGCCACTGCCACATGCGCCGGAGCCCACAGTACCGCTACTGATCGTGAGGCATTGGCCGTTTGACCCGCCCGTAACAGGCGTCGTATTGACGACAATCGTTGTCTGCGCCGAAGCCGTTATAGTCTGCGGGTAGGCAGGCGACAACGCGAAAAGTAGGCCAAAAAGAACACCAGCCAAGGTTCGTCGCATCACATCACCATGCCATGAATAAAGCCCGTAGTCGCAAGCGTCAACGTCGCGCAAGTCGTGGAAGAAATTGCCGCAGTAATCCCTACCGAATAAACAGCAGGCGGTCCGCCAGCATAATTAACCGATCCAAAACCGCCGGCTGAAATCGGAATACATTCGACCATATTGCCAGATGCAACACCTGCCGTAGTTGATCCATTACTCGGTGCAGAGGTCGAATTGAACACCATCAACCAGCAAGCCGCCGAACATTCAGCGTAGACACTATAAAGATTGCCGGCCGCATTTTTAAGAACAAGTGATGACGCTGCCGAACCACCAACGACCGGTGTTATGCCAACCAATGCCGAAGATGACGGAGCGGGACCAACAAATGGAACGGCGTTCGCCGCAGCAGCAGGACCAAGCGTGATAATGCCTGGACTATCCGGCCGGAGATCGACCACAAGCGCCGTATTAGTTGCCGTAACCGGAGCAGTGTTTACTGCAACTTGACCTGTCGTAGTTGCAGTACCACCAAAAGCTGCAACATTAACTGGAATATTGGATTGATTGCTAGCAACCACAACTGGCGACGAATTTCCCATCGTCGCTTGACCATTAGCATTAGCATTCGCAACATTAACACGAACGTTTCCATTCGTGTCACAAGACAATGGATCAGTTTGCGCCGTTACATATGTCGGTGATCCTGTCGTAACTGCACATTGAACAAGAAGACCTGTTTGACCTGATGTAGTTGAAGCTTGTGCAGCAGCAGTTGGTTGATTAGCTGATATAGCAAGTGCGGATGTATTTAAATTAGTACCAGCATTAGCTGTAATAGTACCAGAAACAGGTTGTGTAACTGCCGAATTATCAACTTTAACTGCACCACCAGCACTTACAGCAGCACATTGATTAGCTGTAGTAGCATCACAAAATAATGATGAAACGAAATGAACACCACCAATTACAATAGAACCAAAATTAGTACCCATACCTTGTGTAGCAGCATAGTTACCTAATGCTATACCACCACAAACACTTATTAAAATTGCAGCAGTAGATAACCATTTTCTTAACATAATTATAATCCGCCTAATGCCATTGGTTGAACACATCCTGTTGAAAAATCAATAACACCAGCACAAGCACCACTAACAGCAGGATTACCCGAACTACCTACCCAAAAAAACAATATATTTCCTGCTTTCGCAGTTAACGAAAGTAAAATTATAATAAGCGTTACAAATAATAATTGCTTAATCATCGTTGCGGTTTATAATGTACATTAACAATATAAGTAGATGCTGCAGGAGCATTAGTATCATTATCTGCAATTCCAGTAGTAACACACATTACTATTCCAAAACCATAAGCATCACCATTAATATTAGGTAATGCAAATCCACCACCACTTGCCGAGGTACCAAACGGTATCATCATTCGATCTACAGGCGCAGGAGTTGTTTGCCCACAAGTAGCAGCTTGTAAACAAGTCGCGCTAGTTGCTGTTCCACAAGCATTATATAATTTGATAAAAGCTAAGGTGGTTCCATTATTATAAGCATCAACAAAATATAAAGCAGCAGGTTTATTAGAAATAACAATAGCTGTAGTATTATTAGCAATTAAAGTAGATGTAACAGAAAGTTCACCATCCGCTTGAAAAAGCGGTGCTGCAAAAGATAAATTACTATATAATAATAGTAATAATGCTAAAAAACGTTTCATGTGCAACCCCAAACACCGTCTTTAGCTGACATGCAAGCTAATCTAACATGAGTAGCAAGAGTAATACTTGTACCAGCGTTAATAGTATCCTGCGAATTAGTGTTAGGATTATTCATAACCGATGGATAAATAGTTGCTGTGGTGCCAGTTGCATTATAAATATGTAAAACTGTTCCAGCAAATGCATATGGTAAATTAAATCCTGTATTTGCTGCTACCGTATCTAATTCATATAACCTAACACTACCAGGCAACGGTGTCGCTGTTGCTTGTGTAGTACCTGCACCAGTTAAATTATTGGCAAAAATATTATTAGTACCTTGTGCAATACCAAGTACCCATTGACTATCCATCAAACGAAAACCACCATTAGCAGGCGGTGGACGACCTGAAATAGCAGTAGCAACAACAACAGAACCAATTAATGCACCAATAGCCGCACCTAATAATAATTTCTTCATGGTATTTTCCTCTGAGATAAAACAAATCTAGTAAATGGGGCATCCGGTGCTAATTTATATAATGCCTTAAATTGTTCTTCGGCACCTTTATAATCATGCACATTCATCATATGATTAATAAGTATTCGTCTTAAATTAATTGATTTAGGCTCTAATTTTTGTATTTGTAGTAAAGGGGTAATTAATAGGTTATCCAAATCGGCAACTTGAATAAAACCTTCTCTATATCTAAAATCAAAAGGAAATAGATTAATCGCTAATTGTAACTGATATAAATTTTGATTGTACATTCCTTGCGAATGAAAATATTCTGCTTCCATATAAAAGCAAGCTGTTATCGGACCAATTACGCACGCATTCAATAATGCACAGCGCCATAATAAATAAGGTAGCTGGCATATGGCTTGGAAACCCAAACATAGCAATAATTCCAAAGGTCCATAAAACATATTTTATTCGACAATTAGAAAATAAAATAAAAGCAAAAGCACCAATAGGGATAATCCCAAAAATACCCAAATCATATAATAATTCTAAATAATCATTATGAATGTAAGTTACATTATAATTAAAATCAACAAATCCAGTATAATTTAAATAATCATTACGAAAAGATGAGATACCATTGCCTAACCAATGTAAATTACTAATTGCAAAAGACCATAATTCAATTCGATCTTGAAATGAATTTAAGTCAAATCGGAAATAAACTATCACGCCACCAAGGAATAATAGAAGGGTAATTACCAAATATTGGTATATATTTAATTTCAATTTTTTGTAACAAATTATCCAAATCATACCCACAATAAGCAAAGCGAGCATCGAAGCCCTTTGCATCGGCAATAGCATTGCCGGTATCATTGGTAGCACATGAAGCCATTTGCGATATATGATGCATCCAACTATCACCAATGCTGTTGTTTCTGCGAGGATATTACCATTAACAAATAAACCAGCAGGACGCCAAGATAAACTAACAATCCAATATTGAATATCAGTATTTATATAATCAGATGTAAAATTCAAATTCCAACGAAACCATTGACCTAAACAAATCAAACTATTAATAGCTATTCCATATGAAGCAAATACAAAAATCTTTTCTAAGTTAACTTTTCTCACAAACGGAAGAAATGTATATAAAATACACCATCTTAATGTCGTGGCCGGTGCTTCAATTCCAGGCCAATATGCAATCATTAAGAAGAAAGTTATTAAAGGCAACCATCCATTACGTTTAAACCAAGAAAATACGAACATATTAAATTTGCTAATACAAAGGCCGCGATAATCCATAGTAACAAAGGATGACACCGATCACACCTAGTATGACCGATATCATCCATATCGTGTCCTCAAACATTACGGTTCCGCGGACCAGCCTAACACACCAGTACCAGTACCGGAACCATCAAACGTAGTACCTTGACCAGCAGTAATAGCCGCATTGCCGCCAAGACCGCCTTGGTACTGATTATTAGTAAGCCCGGCAGTGCTTAGATTGGTAACTGTCTGTAAAGTACCAGCAGCATTAACTTTAAATCCACCAATAGTAATAGGTGTCGTAGTAGGTGTAATTCTCATACGATTTGGAAACTGACATACAACATTAAAAGCATTAGTAGTGGTAGCTTGACCAGGACAATAAATAACAGTTCCCGAACCATTTTCACTAATCTGATAATAGCGAGCGGTTTCAAGCTGCCATTCATCACTTAATAAATGTCTATCATAAGGCGAAGCTGCAAAAGATGTACCAGAACGATATTCTAATTGAGCATTACCAATTTCAAACCAATCGTTAGCACCAGCAGTGCCAACAGGAGTTACACAAAGCTTAACGCCAACACCAAGAATATTTGTAGTAGTACCTGGAACATTTAACGGAATAGTGGCAGCAACACTATAACGTGTCCATGTAGTAGTAACCGGTGTAAGAGTGTTAACCGCTTCGGTATAGTTAGTAATATTCTGAGTACCAGGAACCGATGTAGCAAAAGTATTGGTATTAGTACCTTGACCGTTTGCACTTGCCGCAGCATCGGCAGCAGTATGATATGCAATTACCATATTAACACCAGCAGGAGAAAAGTTTGCTCCTGCAAGCATATCAACACTAAATACGGCAGTACGCTGATTAGCAGCGATGTTTGAATTAAGAGTATTTTGTGTGCTAACAAATGGCGGTGTAGTATCATCAGGCGTTAATTGACCAGTACAAACTTGTCCAACACCAGTTTGCGCATTAACACGTTGAATACGCATTGATGCAGCCGAACCCGGCGGTTGATCAGTA
>Ga0210394_10002274_pt1 | contig 26782 bp, 23 predicted proteins | sample IncBWC12MmetaG_FD_160121 | JGI IMG/M metagenome (GOLD analysis project Ga0210394, IMG submission 160121) | Forest soil microbial communities from Barre Woods Harvard Forest LTER site, Petersham, Massachusetts, United States - Inc-BW-C-12-M | ecosystem: Environmental > Terrestrial > Soil >...
CCGACCCGTCAGCCACATCACCTCAACGTTGCGCCCAGCCTCGTACTCAAGCCGCCGGCTCGACTGAACCCGGTTGAGATAGCCGTAAATATAGAGCTTCAGCAGCACCGACGGATGATACGAAGGCCGCCCGGTCGCCTCGGGATCGACCCCGTCAAATCCCAGCTCGGCCAAGTCGAGTTCCTCGACAAATGCGTCGATCACCCGGACCGGATTGTCCTCGCCGATCCAGTCTTCCAGGCACTCCGGAAATAATGTCGTCTGCCCGCGATCAACCCCCTCAACGAAGCGCCTCATCCGATCCTCCCGCAAATCGCGCAAGAATCTTACCGCGAGAATCAAACAGGCGGTGCGTTTTTACACAGGCTAGGTCATAACCGGCTATTCGGAACGATCCGAGTGGATCGGCCGGCGACTCTGACGCCAGCACAATATTCGCAGATCGCGCGGAAAATATTTCGATCCGGTTTATTGTAAAGCCATGGTCATGCCCCCCAAACCGAGGGACACCTGAAAGCCGACCTGAGGCTGAGCAACGTCAGCTATACCGTTCCGGTCAGATTCCCCGTCGCAGGCAGTGACGTTTTCTCGATCAGAAATCGCGACTTCCAGATGGTCACGGCAGGAGTCAACTACCTGTTCAACTGGGCTAACTGAGTTGCGCCGTTGCATCGCGATTTGTTAGAATCGCCACCGAGCCCTGATTGATACCTGAGCTTCGAGTGGCGACTGACAGACTCCTTTATGCGGCCGCCTGTCGAACTGATCGGACAAGACCGTCATTTCTTGTCTCGTCCAACTGGGCTCGAATCCACTTCCAGAGCGCTTCAATTTCTTGCGCCGCTTTGCCATCGCGGGCGTACTCGGTGACACCGAGACCAGCAGCAACTGCATCCTGAAAATCTATGCGCGCAGACAGCATCGGCTCGGCTAGAACCCCAAGGCGCGTTAGATCTTTTGAGGCTTCGCTCGCTCGCGAACTACGGTAGGTGGGCGGACACTGGTTGAGGACGAACGCGGCTTTGCGCTTTGCCAGATAGACAGCCCGAAACGTTGCCGCGGTTGCGTCTACATCCAAGCGAGTCGGGCGCGCCGGTAGAAGACAAAGGTCTGCGGCCTCCGTCACTAGGCGGGCGGCCACGCTGTCGGCACCGGCGGTGTCGAAAACCGCAAGCGTAAACCCAACGCCATTCAGCCCCTCGAGAATGTCGCGGAGACGCGGAAGACGTTCGCCTTCGAGCGGTTCGATCATGACCTTATTTGGCAATTTCGCGGCCTCTCGGCGCTTGCCCCAGCGTACCAACGATGCTTGTGGATCAAGGTCAAGCGCGATCACCCTTTCGCCCGCGCTGGCTGCGGCAACAGCGAGCGATGTTGCAAGGGTAGTTTTTCCCGCTCCGCCTTTTTGTGTGAGAAATGCTATGGTGCGCATTAAATCACCCATTGATCTGTTCTTGACACGTTGTAATCGAGTCGCGGACTGAACCTTGGTCGACTTTGCGGGGACAGCACGTCCAACGCTCTGCCACCGTTCGGAATCTCGATGTCAACTGCGAGCGTCGATATGGATTTATCTCGACTCACTTTGATTTGCACTTTATCGGGCTCGAACGAAACATGCCGGCCGATTACGGCGAGAATTTCCTCGCGCAGAACGGCAAGCAAATCGGGCTGGCTGCGCGCGCTACGCTCGTGTGCAAACAGGATTTGCAAGCGCTCGCGCGCAATGGGCGCTGAACCGCGTCGAAGGCAATGGAACAGGTTCATGCTGCCTTCCGCCCGAATAACGTATTGAGAAATCCTCTGCTTTCGCTATGGACGCGCATGGGAATATACTCGCCGTTAAGCCGGCGCGCGGCGTCGAAGTAGGCGCGGGCGGGCGCGCTCAGCGCGTCGTTGAGCGTTACGGGCGATCCAACGTTGGACGCCCGCATCACCTCCTGGCTTTCGGGAATGATACCGAGAAGAGGACACGATAGAATTTCGAGCACATCGTCGATCGGCAGCATTTCGCCTCGCCCGGCTCGCGACAAATGGTAGCGTGTAATCAGTAGTTGTTTCTCGACACACTCGCCGCGCTCCGCTTTTGCCGTCTTAGAATCGAGCAGCCCAATGATGCGGTCGGAATCGCGCACCGATGACACCTCGGGATTGGTCACGATGATCGCCAGATCGGCATGGCGCATTGCCAGCGTTGCGCCACGCTCGATTCCGGCTGGGCTATCGCAGATGACCCAATCGAATTTGGTCCGCAGTTCCTCGATAACGTTGGCGACCCCCTCTTCGGTCAGCGCATCCTTGTCACGGGTCTGCGATGCGGGAAGCAGATAGAGGGTCTCTAGGCGTATGTCGCGAAGGAGCGCCTGGGACAATTTTGCGACGCCGTTGATGACGTTAATCAAATCGAAAACCACGCGCCGCTCGGCGCCCATCACCAGGTCGAGGTTGCGCAGTCCAATATCGAAATCGATTACCACCACTTTCTGCCCGTCATGGGCGAGAGCGGCGCCCAGTGCAGCCGTTGACGTGGTTTTGCCGACGCCGCCCTTACCTGATGTTACGACCAACACTTTTCCCATATCTCAGCCTTTCGTGTTCTAGTTCAGCATTCAGATTTTAAGTGCGCTCCCGTCAGGCCAAGCCCGATCCGAATCGGCGGCTGGCGTTGGAGACGAGGGCCATCATCGTGCCCGCCGGTGTGCTGCGATTCTGATTAGTTAACAAACTGCGCGTGTTCGGTTAACGAAGGATTAACGTGAACGGTAAAATGAGGAAGGCGCCGATCGAGCTACCGTGTGGACTTGCGAAGAGCGCAAGAACACTCGCGCGGGCAGAACGTAATCCAAATATCACCGTCCTTATCTTGGTCTCCGACAATGACCGTCATCCGCCCCATCGCGCTGAACCGAAAAAACGCGGTGTTCGCCGGCTCCGACGGCGGCGGCGAGCATTGGGCGGCCATCGCATCGTTGATCGAAACCTGCAAACTCAACGGCGTCAATCCACTAGCATTGCCGACCGGTATAAGGCCCAATGGCCTCAGTTTTTACTTACTAAAAGCGGGAAAACCGCCCAGCTGGAGCCGTGCCGCTATGATTTTAGCAGCTTCCAAATTACCGAGTTCATTCCAATGGTTGTCACAGGATAGAAAAAGCTTGTTGTAGTCGCTCGGCATTTCGTCAGCCATATCAATCACATCCAAATTCGAATTCTCCAATTTCGCCGAGTGTAACTCCCTGAACCAATATTGATCCTGATAGGAAAGCCCGGAACGGATCCGGGTTAAGTCTTCACGATTCGGAATCACGAGAATCATTACTCTCCTCGGCTTGGCATCCGTGACAATCTTTTTGATGAAATAGATTGCAGCCTCTTGCTCTTCTGGCGTAGCATCATAATAACCGCTATACCCAGGCCTTTCGATTGGGGATCTGGCGAGAAGATATTTGATTGTTCGCAGTGTATTTGCGGTGAAGGTATAGCGCACCAAAATTCGCTTCACGAGCCCCAGATTCGCTTCATCTTCATAATGCTCTGTCGAAATTGCTTGATCTGAATAAAATATATCGTACTGGCCGTCACTTCGCTTCTTGTAGTACGGCCGATGCCAAGTGGGATGAAAGTTCTTCCACAATGAATAGTCATTGTCCGTGAAGTCATTTGCTGGAAGGAAAAACAAGATGACCCCGTCGTGCTGATATTGGCTCGCAAGATCTTTATAGATCAAATAATATTGAACGGGGCCGAAATAACCTGCCGACCCGAAGTTGTACACGTCGATACCGAGAAGCCTCTCAAGTTGTGCTTGGGCAGTATCTTCAAAGTTGACGCCAAAACCTTCCGCAAATGAATCGCCCAGCAAAATATAACGGGTTTGCGGCCCTTGTTTTGTAAGACTGAAGGACGTGTCCCGAGCTCCGATCTCATTAGAACGGTAGCTCACGTCAAAACATCTCGATCGGTGGCGATCGGTCGCATTGGGCCCGTGCCAAGTGCCCCATGGGTCCTTCTGTGTCCGCCAATTAACCCCCGAGTACCGTGGCCGATAGGCCTCCGGAAAATCATTAAATAGCAGAAAGTTCGCCTGTGTTGCTACAAACGAGAATAGCTCCAAGCTTAATAATGATGCGAGTATCACCAGTAAAACGTTTTTCATTGGGGAATATCTTGTGGTTTTGGGGCCGCGGAGTTTGGATAACCAGGGATGCTCCTAACGTTCCCCTTCAATCGAAGCGCATCATTCAGTCAAGTTCGAATGCGATACTGTAGTCTTCCTTAAGGCACGGATCCTGCTCCGTCTTGGCCAACACGCAGTTGCCGACCACCAGCAGATCCAGTTCGTTTCCCATGAAGCAACGGAACGCATCCTCTGGCGAGCAGACTATCGGCTCACCGCGAACGTTGAAGCTCGTGTTGACAAGGACTGGGCAACCGGTCAGCGCCTTGAATCGCTCGATCAGGCGGTAGTACAGCGGATTGGTTTCAGCATGCACAGTCTGGACGCGAGCAGAATAGTCGACATGCGTAACTGCCGGTATCTCCGAGCGTGCGATGTTGAGCTTTTCGATGCCAAACAGTGCCTCCTCTTCAGGCGTCATGGCACGACGCTTGTCCTTCCGCACGTCCGCAACAAGCAACATATATGGACTGTCGGAATCGAGCTCAAACCATTCGGAGACATCCTCACGCAGCACCGAAGGTGCGAATGGCCTGAAGCTCTCGCGATATTTCACTTTCAGATTGAGATTCTTTTGCATGACTGGCGAGCGGGGATCGCCCAAGATTGAACGCGCACCGAGCGAGCGTGGACCGAATTCCATCCGGCCCTGAAACCACCCCACCGCTTGCTGGTTGGCAAGGGCTTGTGCGGTCGTTTCAATGACCTCGTCCTCGCTCGAAACCGCAAAATTCGCACCCGCGTCCTTGAGTCTTCGCTCAATCTCGGCCTGAGAAAAGCCTGGACCCAGGAACGCCCCGCGCATGGTGTCACTGCCATTTGTCCTGCGCGGCCGGTCCTTGAAGATGTGAACGGCGGCGAGCGCCGCGCCCAAGGCCCCCCCGGCGTCACCTGCCGCCGGCTGAATCCAAATGTTTTCGAATTTACCGTCGCGTAAAACCTTGCCATTGGCGACGCAGTTGAGAGCCACGCCGCCAGCGAGGCAAAGGTTTCGCGAGCGGGTCTGTGTGGCGAGGCTGCGGGTGATCCGCAACACAACTTCGTCAAGGACAGCCTGGATGGAGGCCGCAACGTCCATATGAAATGAAGTCAACAGCTTGTCACCCCCGCGGACCGGAGCGCCGAACAGTTGGGCGAAGCGGTCGTTGGTCATGGTAAGGCCGGTGCAATAGTCGAAGTACGACATGTTGAGCCGAAACGATCCGTCAGCCTTCACGTCAATGAGGTTATCGAGAATGAGTTTCGCGTATTTTGGCTGACCGTAGGGCGCCAGCCCCATTACCTTGTATTCGCCAGAGTTGACCTTGAAGCCGGCATAATAGGTCAGTGCGGAATAAAGCAGGCCAAGCGAGTGAGGGAAGTGAATTTCGTGGGAGATTTCAAGGTGATGACCAACTCCCAAGCCGGCTGAGGTCGTTGCCCATTCGCCGACACCATCCATGGTGAGAACGGCAGCGTTCTCGAACGGTGAAGGGTAAAACGCCGATGCTGCGTGGCTCAGGTGATGCTCGCAGAATAACAGCTTCGTTCCATCGAAGCCATTGGAAAATTTACGAAGTTCACGCCGGAGCAGACTCTTCTGAAATAATTTTTCGCGTAACCACAACGGTATTGCCATTTTGAACGAACAGAAACCGCGTGGTGCTGAGGCTATATAGGTTTCCATCAATCGCTCAAACTTGAGAAACGGCTTGTCGTAAAACACTAGATGATCAAGGTCGTCGAACTGGACCTTTGCTTCTTCGATACAATAGGCGATGGCGTTGCGTGGAAACGAAGCGTCATGCTTCTTACGGGTGAAGCGCTCCTCTTGAGCCGCAGCGACAATGCGACCGTCCACAACCAGCGCTGCCGCGCTGTCGTGGTAGAATGCCGAAATGCCCAGAACCCGCATCTTGACGCCTAGAAAAGCGTGTAGATGAAAGGCGCGACCGCCGAGCCTTTCACGAGTATGACCAGACCACCGAATACCAACATCATCACCAGTATCGGCAACAGCCAAAACTTTTTGCGCACGCGCATGAACCGCCAGAGTTCCATCACAAATTCCATACGCAACCCCTAAAACTGATCCTTCATGGTTTCCGGTGCCGGCCCTGGTGGCTGTCGAACGATCCAGTAACTGTCCGCGTCTGGTTGCAGCTTTAGTCGCAATAAATCTTTGCCCATGGCTCGCATAACGAGCCCAATCGGCAAGACGGTACCATAAAACACTAGGCCCATTACGATCGGGCTGACCAATCTATGTAATAGGAGGCCAAACTTGAGCCATGCTCGGTTGAGCGGATTGAGGACAGCGGGGTATAGCAGAGCAGCAGCTAGGAGCAACACTGCTATGCTGGCCATCAAGGGCCAAACGTGGCCACCGCGCCAGCCGTTAAGCAGGGCCAGGACCGAGAAACCGGCAGCCATGACGGTGCCAAATGACCGGTCGGAACCGGCGGCGATTGTTTCGTCGCGCGAAAAGTTCTCATGGATTCCGTGCATCATTGAAGCACACTCGCCTCGAAGCCGAGCCGAAACAAGTCAAAACCGAAATAGGGTAAAGAGTCGAGAGGTTGTGTCCGGCACCGCGCGTCGTTTTACTTCTCGACGAATGAAAAAGTCGCTATCCTGAAGCCAATTGGGCTTTAGTGCAGAATATAAGTCCATCCACAATTCAGAGAATAAAGCAATAGCACCGTGCAAGCACAAAACCCACGATTGAAAATTGGGGTCCTCACCGACTCAGAATTGGCCTCAATTTACACGTATAGATTAACTGTATGGGCACAGACCAAAGGAAACGTACAAGTCTCGCATCTGATGCTCCAAAAAGAAAAACCAACACCACGCGGCCGGATCACAAAAGCCTTTAATTCCTTTCAAGGAGTGGGCCAAGTCGTGTTCGGATTGATAGAAAAAATAGAAAAGCTCCGAGTCAAGAGACTGAATGAACACAAAGATCATTGCAAAAGATTTGATCTGACGAGCGTCATTCCGGAAACGGTGTATCTCGGGCCACAAATTTCCATCGGAAAGACAAGTTTTAGCTTTTCAGATGATGATATCCAGCGGGTCTCCTTATTGGACCTGGATTTGATTATAAACTGCTGCTCCTGCGAAATATTGCCTGGCAATCTTGTTCAGGCGTCAAAACTTGGAATCATTTCTTTCCAACACAACGATAGCAAAATAAACAGAGCTGGCCCCCCCGGCTTTTGGGAAGTTTATTCGAGGCAGGACGCAACAGAATTTGTGATACAGCAGATCAAAGAAAACCTGAATTGCCCCAATGTGCTGCTAAGAGGACGTTTTCCGACAAAAAGCTTTTACCTCCTAAATCAGTCAGCGCTTTATAAAAGAAGCAACCACCACTTATTGCGGCTTTTAGATGAGATTGCCAGCACGGGAACCTTGCCTCCCGCGAGGGACACTCAACCGTATTCGAATAAGCTGATCGATTTGCCCAACCTGACTGCGCAATTTCTGTATATCTCGAAACAGGCAGGTTCAATCGCACAAAAGATCATCCGGCGCCTTTTGAAGAAAGAAGAGCGATGGGGCGTTGCTTTTGCCAAAGGCCATTGGAAAACTCTTGTATTGTCGCGTTCCAACAGAATAGATAATCCACCAAACCACTTTTTGGCGGACCCCTTCGTTGTCATGGAGGGCAATCGCCATTTTTGCTTCGTCGAAGACTATGATTGCGGAAGGAGAAAGGGCTGTATTTCGGTATACGAATTGCAAGACAAGACGGCCGAACGGCTTGGCGTAGCAATCACCGAACCTTTCCATATGTCATTTCCTTACCTTTTTCGGTATAATAAGAAGCTCTATATGTGCCCCGAAACGTGCGAGAAGGGCGAAATCAGGCTATATGAAAACGTCAAGTTTCCCCTCCAATGGAAGTTATCGCATATTATAATGAATAATGTTGTTGCATCGGACACGATGATCTTTGAGAAAGATGGATCATGGTGGTTGCTCACGAACATTGACCCGGTAGAAGCTGATTGCTGCTCCGAACTGTACATTTTCTTCTCTGAAAGTCCACTAACCGACACTTGGACGCCACACCCAAAAAATCCGATTTTTATCGATTCGTTCAAGGCGCGAAATGGTGGAATTCTATTTCATCAAGGTTCCATCTATCGCGTTGCGCAAAAGCAAGGTTTTGGACGATACGGCAAATCGACCTCAATTAATAGAATAGATGTCCTTACCAAACAGGAATACTCAGAGACCCAGTTATGTCTTGTAGAACCAAATTTCTTTCGAAGAATAAAAGCTACACATCATTTGCACTGCAATGATAGTGTCTCCGTGTTTGATTTTGTGGAAGTCGCGAAAGCAGATGGGTAACAATATACAGATCTGCGTTACTCCGAACGGGGCTATAGGATCTGCTTTGTCCGGCCATCGTGGATAGCGATCTGGCCTGCACCCGGTTCCGCAGACAGCGAGTTAGGTGTTTTGATGGGACCGGAGGTGGGTCATGGAGAGACGAAGGTTTACGCGGGAGTTCAAGCTTGAGGCTGTGCGGCTGATCAAGGAGCGGGGTGTGTCGTATGCGCAAGCCTCGCATGATCTCAGTGTGCATCAAGTTACGCAGTTGGGTTAAGGCGCTTGTGGATGATCCGCAGCATGCTTTCCCCGGCCAAGGTCAGATGAAGCCCGAGCAGCTGGAGATCGCACAGCTCAAGCGCGAGGTGATCAGGTTGAAGGCGGAACGAGACATCCTAAAAAAAGCCGCGGCCTACTTCGCGAAGGAATCGACGTGAAGTTCGGTTTTATTGCGAAGCACCGGGGGATCTGGCCGGCGGGATGGTTGTGCGAGGCGCTCGGTGTCTCGCGAGGTGGCTTCTATGCCTGGCTGACACGACCGCGCAGCCAGCGCAGCCGGAGCGATGAGGAATTGGGCGCGAAGGTTCGCGCCAGCTTCGTTGCCAGCGATCGAACCTATGGCGCCAGGCGGGTGTGGCACGACATGCTAGCGGAGGGCGCGTCGTGTGGACTGCATCGGATCGAGCGATTGATGCGGCTACAGGCTCTCAAAGCCCGTCCGCGACGGCGTCGACTGCCGCCCGATCTGGGTGAGCGGCAGGTCGCCGCCGTCGCTCCCAACGTGCTCAACCGTAGCTTCGAAGCGCCCGCACCCAACCGCAAATGGATCGCCGACTTCACCTATGTGTGGACAGCGGAAGGCTGGCTCTATGTGGCTGCCGTTATCGACCTGTTCTCCCGGCGCGCGGTGGGCTGGTCGATGAGTGCAGAGATGACGGCCCAGTTCGTCACCGACGCCCTGGTGATGGCGATTTGGCGACGCGGCAAGCCCGATGCGCTGCTGCATCACTCCGATCGTGGCAGCCAGTACACCAGCGAGCAGTTCCAGAAGCTGATGGCCGACCAGGGCGTCGTCTGCTCAATGAGCCGTTCGGGTAATGTGTGGGACAATGCCTCGATGGAGAGCTTCTTCTCCTCGCTCAAGACCGAGCGCACAGCACGTAAAACCTATCGGACGCGCGACCAAGCCAAGGCTGATGTGTTCGACTACATCGAATGCTTCTATAATCCGAAACGCCGGCACTCGACGATCGGATATCTAAGTCCCGTGGAGTTCGAGATGAAGGCGGGATTCGCTTAGGCGGGTGTCAACCGAACCAGGTGCAGGCCAATCAATCACTTTGTCCGATAGAAGATTCGGAAGGAACCGGCACCGTTTCTTTAAGTTGTAGCATCATACTTGATTCAGTTGCGAAAATGGCACTTATTGGCTGCCGCTTTAGCTATCGAGGGATTTCTCCGCCCATGTCGTCGCCGCTTAAAATGTCTGGATGTCATTTGGCGCTGGTCACGCTTGGCTTCGAAGGAGGCGGTCCGGAGCGCGATACAGTGTTGCTTTGCAACGCGCTCGCCGACAAGGGTGTGCGGGTCACTATTTTGGCTTTGCGCGATGAGGGCCCACTGCGGGCTCTGATTGGACAGAATGCCCAGGTCGTCATTATTCCGGAACGCCGGATGCGTTACGCGATTCCAAGCCTGCGACGCGCTATCCGCTTGCTCGCTCCATCCGTCGTCATCAGCTCGGGAATACCGAGCCTGAATCTCGCCACGCTAATTGCCGCTCGAACACTACCGCGTGGAAAACGTCCCAAAATCGTATTACGCGAGGGTGCCGTACCTTCCATGGCACGCCACGATCCATCCCGCTCCAATCGGATCGCGTATCAAATCTTGCGTCACTTTTATCATTATGCAGATCGCGTTGTGACAGTGATCGATGAAGCCGGCCGCGAACTGGCGCAAGATTTTTCGTTGCCTAAGGCGATGATTTCGGTTCTACGCGTCAATGCTGTTATTTCTCCGTCCGTGATGTTGCGATTGGAGCAATGGGACGGAGAAAGCGGCCGGGAAAACGATCTCATCGTCTGCGTCGGTCGACTGTCCCGAGAGAAGGACCAATACACGCTATTGCGTGCGATGGCCTTGATGCCGCCCGAGCGCACTTGGCGGCTTGCGATTGTAGGAGATGGTCCAGAGCGCGCGAAGCTCGAGGCTTTTGCGCGCCGTTATGGCCTTGCGGACCGAACCTTCTTTACCGGCTATGTCACCGACCCGTTCACCTGGATGATGCGGGCGCGCGTGCTCGTTAACTCCTCCATTTATGAAGGCTTCGGTAACGCGATCGTAGAGGCACTCGCTTGCGGAACTCCGGTCGTTGCAACGGATTGTCCTTACGGACCTCGCGAGACACTGCAAAACGGTCGCTATGGAGCGCTCACGCCGGTCGGTGACCCAGAAGCGATGGCAAGGGCAATAGCAGCTGCGTTGGATAGCGCTCCCGATCGCGGTCGTCTGATGCGGCGTGGCCTCGAATATACAGCCGAGCGTACTGCCGCAAGATTCCTTCAGATTATTGCTGATCTCGAAGCCAGCCCGACTGGGCCGACGAATCCGCTCGTCGCGGCAGATACATCCTGAGGTCGCCAGTGATTGGGCAGGCTAACAAATAATTCTTCAAGCAACGTGCATCGTTGCGCTCCTTCCAGTGACGAAGATGAATAACTTGGGTTTGATCACGTTGATGCGAAGAAATTCAGGATACTTTCCGCAAAAGTCAGGACTCGCCGCCATCTTGGCATTATTAGCAATCATTGGGTTTTTGGCATATTTGCTAATGGCTGGATATACATTCTACCCATCTACCATTTCGGCCGATAACAGGGCGTACTTCTCCAGCGGCATCAATCTTTCTGGCGCCGAACTTAACGAAAAGCTCACTCCCGCGGTCTACGGCAAAGACTATATTTATCCCCCGCTGCAGGAACTCGATTACTACGCAAGCAAGGGCTTTAGCGTTGTGCGGTTGCCATATCTCTGGGAGAGGCTGCAGCCCGCACTCTTTGGTGAGCTAGACGAGGCCGAACTTGATCGAATCAAAAGTTTCGTTGCGGCCGCGAAGGCGCGCGAAATTAGGATCATTCTCTCTCCACATAATTTTGGGCGTTACTTTCTAAATGGCAATGTGACCTTGATAGGCACAGCCGGAGTGTCGATCGATGCCTTCGCCGATTTCTCGTACAAAGTGGCCAAAGCCTTTGTCGGCGACGATGCTATCTATGCGCTCAGCTTAATGAACGAGCCGCATGATTCGAACGGTATGTGGAAGCAGACCGCGCAAGCGGGACTCGATGCGATCCGCCGCGCCGATCGCGAGCGGTTGGTGCTTGCCCCCGGCGATCAATGGAGTGGGGCCTGGAGCTGGCCGGAATACAACAGCGATTTTTTGCTCAATGATGCCTCCAACAACATCATGTACGAGGCGCATCAATACTTCGATGTCGATCACAGCGGGACGTACAAGGAGGACCACACGCTTGTCGACGCGTCACCCGAGCGCGGTGTCGAGTGGGTCCGTCCATTTGCCGACTGGCTCAAACGGCACCACGTAAGAGGGATCATCACTGAGTTCGGAGTTCCCAATGACGACCCGCGGTGGCTCGAACTGACGCAGCGACTGCTCGCCTATTTGGCACGGGAAAACATCCCCTGGACCTATTGGGCAGGCGGACCGTGGTGGGGAAATTATCCCCTTTCGGCGGAACCGAGGGACGGTGTTGATGCGCCGATCATGGCCGTGCTGACGAAAAATTATGGGCGCTAGGCGAGGAGCCGGTCACTATGCCTTCGGAATCAACACTCGGCGAAAACACCGAATCCGTGTAGGCTACAAAGTATGCTCGATTAGATCGCGAGCGTATGCAGTCTCCGGCGCGGGGCGCTTGAGAGCCTTCTCCTTGCCTCGTCAAAGCTGCGCACGTAGATTGTCTTATAATTATACAGTGTCATCTTTTGGGAGCGATCTGGGGGCGCTACTGCTGACAGCGCGCGTGTTAGGGGATCGTAAGTGACGGTCGTAAAGCCAAAAGAAGTTATGAATTTATGAGTTTCTTCGGGAGAAACTCCAAATCGATTTGACAAGTCAGAAATTTCAACAGTGATGGCGTGAAGATTTTGACTATTCAAGAACCGTGTTGCCCCTTTCAATGCCTGCATTTCAAAGCCTTCTACATCCATTTTCATCACGGATGGGATCGTACTGTCGACGACGTCGTCGATCCGGATCATCGGTATCTTCGCCATATCGGGCTGCGAATCAGCGCTGCCAAGTACAATGAAATTATCCATATCAACCGTATTCTTAATAAATGCGGCGACATTTGAATCGCCAGCACAGGCCTCAACGACAGTGATGCGATCCATCAGATTATTCAAGGCAATATGTCGTTTAAAGACCCGCGACGAGCTTGGTGAGGGTTCGACGGCGATAACGCGAGCGCGAGTGGCCGCCGCGACCATGATCGAGAAGATTCCCAGATTCGCTCCGACATCAATGAAAAGCTCATCTTCCCGCAGATAATGAATAGCGAATAACTCGTCTACAAAGTCCTGAAGCCCGAAGAAATAATGGCTGCGAGTCGCGTGGTGACCTTTTTCGACGATCAATAATGCTCCAAATTCGTGAGAGACGATAAATGGATACCGAAGCCATGCGTTGATAATTTCCGCATTGGCGAACCGGACTAGCACCTTGATGGGCTGGCGACGTGCAACCGGTTGATTGCGCAACACTTCCAGACGACGCCTGAATCTATCTAACAAACAACGCTCCTGGATACATACTACTGGCAGCTTACAAGTTTCTTTGTATCAGGCGTAGGCGCAATGTTCCAACGTGGTTACCAGGCTCGCCGAGCGCTTGCGCGTTGCACATTACTGCAGTGTGACAGTAACGGTATCCCTTCGCGCGCCAGAGACTCGTTGGCCAAGAACTCGAAGGACAAATAACGGGATGCCAACCAGGTAGCGACCACCTAATCGTCTTGGCTCCTGAATAAGACGGTAAACCCACTCAAGACGGGCGGAGCGCATCCAGGACGGAGCTCGGCGAGCATTTCCGCTCGCAAAATCGAACAAGGCACCCACGGCAAATCCCAGCCGAGCGCCGGTCGAGCGCAAGTTCTCGGCCAGCCATCGCTCCTGTAGAGGATTACCCATGGCGACAAGGAGAACGTCGGCGTGCGATGCCAGGATCATAGTATTGACTTCTGCCGCGTCTTCCTTCCCGAGGTACCCATGATGACAACCGACAATTTGATGTTGAGGATAACGGCCGGAGAAATGGCGCTTCGCGCGTTCGGCAACCCCCGGGCGGCCGCCGAGTAAGAAGACGCGATAGCGGTGCCGTGTGTTTCGAAGATAGTGGGGGATGAAATCAGTCCCATTGAGATTTTCCGGGAAAGCCGACCCAAAGAGAATACGGCTAGCTATGTCGGTGCCGACCCCGTCGTTAAGAACGATCGAGTTACCCAGGATGGCGCGAAAATCCTCGTCCTTAGAAGCGACGTTCAGGAGGTGACTATTGGCGAAGGCGACAATGGTGGAGCTGTTATGCTCAAATCGAGCATCAAGCAGTCTCACCGTCTCTGCTGCCGTACCGACTGAAACCGCGACACCCAAAATGGTCCTCGTCTTTGTACCACAAACATATTCATATAATGCCACGTATTCTTGAGAAACCTGCCGCCAATCGAACTCCGAAGCGGCGTCAGTGGATCTCCTACGGTAGCGCCAATAATCGGATTCGATGTCTCGCCATTTTGCGATGAATTTATCGGCAGCCGCTTCCACGTCGGAAAAATCGACGAGCATGCCAGTGCCGACGCGCGTGACCAGTCGACGAAACGCTGGAATATCGTTCACCAACGGAAACAATCCCGCTGACATGGCTTCCACAGCAGCCACGCCGAATCCCTCATATTCCGAGGCACTCGCCATCACCGAACAGCGTCCCATCAGGTCCCGAACTTTATCGTCATCCGGGCCGACAATTATTTCGACCGCATCAGGGATCCGATGCGTCTGGGCGAGCGTCACTAAGTCGTCGGCCTCAACATTCCACGGGCGCCCGGCAATTGTCAGCTTCCATTGCGGATCGCGCCGGCGCAGCGCGGCTAAAAAGGAAAGCAACCGATCCAACCGTTTATTGCTCGAGAGCCGTCCCAGCGCGAGAATGGCCTTCACTGGTGCTGCAGAGGAGGCCTTGAGGAATTTGGAAACGTTCACTCCGTTTTCAATGCAGACTATATCGCGCCTTCGAATCCTACCGAAGAGTTCCCGATCAGCGACACTCACGGCCGCGACAAGATCATACATGGCCAATGAGAACCGAGTAATTGTATGGAAGTACAGTCGCTTGAGACGCGCGGCATAAGGCGTGTGAAAAAACCCGCCATGTGTCGATATAACCAGCTTCCTTCGATGCAGGAATTTGGTCCAGGCGAGATAGTCAAAGAAGAAGTCGATGGCATGGACGTGCACAACATCTGCATCTTTGACGAATTTGATTACGGAAGGAGCAAGCGGATACCGCGTCGAGCCAAAAAACGGCAGTCGAATTACCTCGGCCCCGTCAACTATTCCGCGCGCCGGCAACACCTGATCTTGCGTTGCTTTGAACACGCGGTTCAACGTCACGACGCGCACGCGGTGGCCGGCGGCGACCTGCGCCGAGGCCAATTCACGGACGACACTCTCGATTCCCCCGAGCGCAGGATGGAACTGACGCACAACATGGACAATATTCATGGCGGCATTCCCCATTGACGTCACAATACGCTCCCGAGGGAGACAGAGATATTCTGCGTCAGTGGTCCGGACAGGAAATGTACAAGTATAGTGAATGCCCCAAGAGGCACAAGGAGGACGAGTTGGCGTTCGTGTACTCCTTAAATACCGCAAGACTCACCCCGTCTCGCACTGCAATCACGCTCCCCGCATGCATCGCCGCCGAAGAAGAAACGCTTTGGGTGGTCCCGTTTAGGGCAGCCTCTCTCATCCTTAAAGGGGTGAAAAGATTCCTGGAATATTGGCTGCCGCTCGGTTACGAGGCGGTGTGCTTGGCGCCAAAGTCGTGGGCAATTTTTCGCGTTGACGACAGCAGCCGTTGAACAGGCGCATCAACCAGAACAGTCATCAGCCAGCCCAGGCTGACACTTAATGCTATGAAGATTAGTAGGCCGATCCCCAAGGTAATGGGAGCCATCGGCCATAGCAGGACAGCGACCGCCATCACCAGGGTATAGGCGACCGGGACATGAATCAGATACATACTAAACGATATGCGCCCCAAGAATAGGCATGGCATTATTTGGAGGAATCTGGAGACCGGGACGGACATCAAACAGCCGTAGACAACGAGTGCGGCTGCTATTGGATAGATCATGTTGTCCTGTTCGCCGGGCCGAATAGCCCACGGTAGAAAGTCAAGGCCGTAACGAGCCGCAAAACCAGCGCTCTGCGACCCCAAAATCAAACCGAAGATCAGTGCGAGCGCCGGTGCAACCGGCTTGAACCGCTTGGTCCAAGCCTCCTGCATTAGCGCTCCAAATACGAAGGCCTCGTAGTAGTAGGGCGCCCCCTTGAACAGAAGAAGTAAGAAAATTGCGATGAAAGTCGCTACAACATATGTTGTGTGCGGAATAAACGCATAGACTATATAAATGGCGACAGAGCCGACTAGCTCCCACCGCATTGTCCAAAGAGCATTGTTGAACCGAGAATAGCCGCTCAGGTAGACTTCGTAAGTGGCTTCCGCTAACGCTCGGGACAGCGAAGGGATCACGCCGTTAAAGGTTTTTGAAAGCCAAGGCGTGCCGGTAATTGACGCGAGCTTTGTCGCCTCAATCGGCAACATCGTAAGAAGCAACCAAGCGATTGCGACACTTGTCAGCATTGGGATTGTCAAGCGTAAATACCGAAGGGTTATTGTGAGAGGCAAATTACCGCGCAAGTGAGCAGACTTCGATATCACGAAGCCGCTCAAAACGAAGAACACGACGACTGCGAATGGCCCATTAAATATAACTGCCAAAGGCGTATCAGATAACCAGTGCGGGTTTGCGGTTTCATCGGGCGCAAGAGCAGGGAGAAATGCCGAGAGATAATGGTAAAGAACGACTGTCAGCGCGGCAATACCCCGAAGACCATCGAGTTGATGCAGCCTATCATCATTATGCATCTCGCGGCTCAATTTAATTCCGCACTGACGTCGACATCAACGTTTTCTGAATGGTGCATGCGCGAGTCCCCAGCGGCGCGATTCGGATTGTTTAACGTGCCGTACAGGAACCACAAAAGCGCTGCCGTCTTTATCGTGAATAGCGATGCGCTGACGCTGAGCAGAGAAACGCTGTAAAATGCGATGAAATTCTTGAATCTCCATGCATCTTTGTCGAGGTCTGGAGCATAAATAAATATTGCCCAGATTGCCGCTATACCCATCAGCCCGATCTTGACCAGCGCATAACCGTAGCCCGCGTCGCCGGAATAGCCATTCACGAAGATATCGCTTATTTGCAATCCGAATACCTGCGATAGATCAAGAGCTGTGAGGGCATCGCCTCCGCGTAGAAGTCGTCCGGTTATGCCGTTGTCGGAGACATCTTGCCAATGGACCTCGGCATACGTCGCAAGGGCAATCATCGCCAAGAACGGCGCAAGAAAAAGCAATGTGGGGCGAATAATCGGCGCTGCCAGATAGATGACCAGCGTGACAAAACAAAAATAGAAGCCGAAGCGCGCGTCAGCTAGCACAAGGATCGTCGCGATAGCGAGTATCTTTGCGACGAAGGCCCAAATACGGAAACGATCGCGCAGCAATACCCATGCAAACGCGATTGTGCCGAAATTTCCGAGAGAGACCGGTTCCAGGAAAATCCCGGACACCCTATGTTCTCCCAGAAACGGCAGCAGAGTGCGTGGTTCGAAACGCGTGCCATTAATGAACAGACCGGCACCGTTAGCCGGGTTAGTGATGAACAGACCCTGAGCGGCATCAGTCTGGAGGCTTGTCTCGGTTCCGCGTGCTACATAGTAATGGATTACATTGAAGTACTTCAAGTATGTGTCCAACGCAAGCCACTCAAATAAGCTTGCGCCGAGCGCGAAGAAAAGCAAAATCGTTACCAGCCTGTCGGCCGCTCGATATGACCCGAGATGGCTACCCACAAAGAAAAATGCGATTGGTATGAGGAGATCGTGCACAATTTTCGGATCGAAATTGGCGCGAAAAACCATGACGACGAAGAAATAAGCCGTCACTGAGAAAAGAATGTCATATAATGTGAAGCTGCGGTACCAGATCAGGCCGAAAGCCATTCCGATCAGGACAATCTCAGTAGAAATGACGACGCCAGCGCCAATGCTGAACAGGTTCGTATCGACAAAACACAGTGCAAAATTGAAGACTACCGCGGCAAGTATTATGACCGGCGCCAGAGCCCTTTCGGTCTCCTGCGAAGGTTCGCTGGCTGAGACGGCCGATGTACTCCACACGGCGCTCATTGCGCTGCGCTTTCTTGTTTCAAGACCTCTAATCGCGCCCGGCCAGTTAAGGATATCCAACGAAAGCTGTGTCGGCCACTTTTATTTTGTCGGTCCAGCGACCGACTGCTCGCCATGATTAATGTAGGCGCTTGCTCGATCTTGGTTGCGAATAGACTCGGTTGCCAGCCATTTTAGGCGCCTTACTGTCACTTGTTAAGTGGATTGCATTAAATCAGCCGCCCATTTCGAAGCATCGCCTGGAGCAAATTAGTGGCCCACGACCGATCCGCAGCCCGCATCACAATCATAAAGAGTTTGTCCTGGTCAGAAAATGTCATCTCGTCAGGGATACACAGCGCGCATCGTCTGTCATCCGGATGTATGATTTTGCGGACAATTTCGAGCAGGCCCCGCTGATAAGGATGGTGCACAATTCGGCATCCGAGAAGGTGCGCTTGACGCCGGCAGCATATATTGGAAGGAGCGAAAGCGCGGGTAGCGACGCGAAACATGGCCAAGTCTGGCTCGCTGTCACCAACTGCGATTGTCTCGGCATTCGGTGCCAGAACCCAGTCTCGAAGTGCAACAAGACCCGTTCCCTTATCAACCTCCTTAGCTACAATAGTTGTGTCGATCATCGTGTGATGGAAAGCGAGCCGATCAAGCCGCAGATCCACGAGCAGTTGGTTCACTATGTGAGTTGAGATCGGGGCCAGCGCACCATCGCCAACACTAGATGAGCGTGCCGAGCTGAGCAGCGACTGAATCATCCCCAGCGGCTTTTCGCGATAGGTGAAGGCCCGGATGGAATATTGATGGCGTTCATCGAGAAACACGCCAGAGATGCTCCTAAGGTGGCGTCTCAGCACTTCCAGCTGGCGCGCTGTCTCCGCGCTAATAAGAACGCGTTCGCGCTGACTCACCGCGTCCCAAAGGTAACCGCCGTGCTCGGCGACGCCACCGGCCAAGGAGTAGGCCTTGCAATAGTCTTTCACCTCGGAAGCCGAGCGTGCCGTATTCAGCGCGACCGAGAATTTATGGACGTGCAGCAGCGAGAGCGCCTCGACACCTGCTGCGGTCGTACAAGGAAAGCCAAACACTCGGCGATCGAGGACACCGTCGATGTCCAGCACAACGAGCGGAGCTTGCCAATGCAAGTCGCCTCGTGAGTGGCAAAGCGCGCCGCTATGGCGCGCCGTATGTATCGTCAAGAAGTTCCAGGCGTTCATAAACCGCCGGTGGTAGTCGCGTTGGGCATCGCCGCCGCGCGGTGAACCAAAGAGTTGATCCTGAGTTTGGCTCATTGCCCAAAGACCAGCGAGCAGCTTGTGCATGAAAAGTCGCTGCTCAACGGTAACGTCGCCGCAATCGGTGATATATTGGCGTATCAGCTTACTTTCTTCCTCCAGCGAAAGCTCCAGATGCAGAATAGTGTCTGCCAGATCATAAGCAGCATCGGTAATGTTCAGCGCATTTTTTCCCATGCCATGGTGTTCATAATCGGTCTTCACCGGCCCGTGTGATCCTAAAATCCATTCGCTGTAGTGCATGTTGCCGTCGATGAGTGTCTGCGACGGGCATCGCTGCTGCCGCACCAATGCGCCGACGCGAGATCGAATCAACATTTCGGGAAGAATCCGGCCATAGGCCCTGCTGAGCGTCTTCTCCAGAAGCCGGCTGCCATTGTTATGCCGCTTCAAACTCGTGCCGGCTTCTGGGCCGGTTTTCATGTTGAGATGTCGCACCCTTGCCGCTACATACGACGCAGACGCCTCGATAATTTCTCTGTGCGGTTCACCCAGCTCGGCTGATGGCTGGAGGATCCATTCCATGTAGAGAATGCCGTCACGTAGCCCGAGAATGGGCGGCACGAACCCGGAGAGCCTGTGTCCTGTCAGAAAGGCGCGGTAAGACAGCCATCCCCAGCCGACGCTCTTCGCCAATACGTATTTCGTTTGCTTTTTGCCTTCGGGCGTCTCCAGTTGGACCTCGAATACGCGCTTTAGTCGTACGCCCCTTTCGTCAGACGTAATGCTTTGCAGACGAGCGTTGATTTCGTCCGCGCGACGGCTTTCGATCACGGTAACGCGATGGAAATCCGGGCCGTGAAAATAGTCGCCCAGCCGACGCTCTGCTGACTTCGGGTTTAGCAGCTCCCTCTTGTGCCACTGCGCTGATGGCAGTGTGATTACGATGTCGTCAGGAAAGGCATCGAACCATCTTGGATTCGCCGAGTGGGTAGGCGCCAAGACTTTCACATTGACCCTCGCAAACCCTGCTCGGTGTGCTATGTCCAAGGCGGCAAACACCGAGCGATTCGTGTGCGGAGGATCATCCACGATCAGTGCCAAGTAACCGCGCGCCGCGAAGTGCTTGAGCTCCCTTTCTTCGTAGCGGCCGGCGCCTTTGTTTGGATCGATCGTCAGGAGCGCCACGCATTGATAGCCTTCCGATTCGAAAAACGCGCGCAGCAGGGGCGCAAAGTAAGAGCCGGAGGTCCGTAGCCCGACGAGCAGAATGGGTTGAGCACGCTCGGGAAATCGCCGCGCAAAGCTATCGCCAAGCCTCAGAACATCGCTTGGCGTCAGGTCGAGATGGTTGAACGGTGATGGCGGGCTCAGCCGCGAAGACTGTAATTGCGCCAGGGGTGTCGATTCCAGAAGGCTGGTCAGCCTGCAACCAGATTCAGCAAGGCATTTTACGTCAATGCTTTGCCGACTTATAATGAGCAATAGGAAATCATTGAGCTCCGAAAGCCAGTGCTTCCGCCAGCGCGCAATCCGTCGCCGCGACCATGGCCTGTCCGAAATCGTTTCGACGAATCGATTCACTCCCCGGCCGGCAACGGTCGCCGCAACTCGATTTGGCAGCTGGAAGGCAGATCCGCGCAAGTACCCGTCCACGCAGTTCAATAGCCCACAGGATAGAAGAAAAATGTTAGTTTTAACTTCGCTGACCTGCCATTCGTTTGGCATGATGACGAGCTTGTCAACCTCTTCACGAAGATGACCCATAGCTTCGCTGACAATGAGATACGGATTTAAACACCAATCGTAAGATTGGTAGAACTCCAACTCAGCTGGCAACACACTTTGCTGCACACGGTGTTCCAAAGTGGAGCCGAGAACCGTTGGGGTAAACATTTCTAAGCCGTTATCGACTGAATTATACGGCGCGCTTGAATTCACGTTGTCCGCTCTCCTCCGTCCAGAAGTTAGACTGAGATCCCACTCGCTCGAGGATAGAGCGAATCCGGTTGATCGCTACCTTCTTAACAATCCTGTGCCAGATGCCCCGGGCCGACCATGATAGACAGAGCCTATCGGCCAGGTGTTGCTGTGCAGAGACCCACGCTCTCTCCAAGAACTGGCGCCTTTCTTGTCGTGACTCGATATTCTCTAAGATTGCAAATAAGACGCTCTCAACGAACATTTCTCTGCCCGCACGCACTGTCGGGCGATCAATCAATTCCATAACACCGGTTGCCGAATGCCAAAGCAAATGGCCAATGTCGGACGCTGCCGCCAATTGGGTGGCACTATCGTTGCAGGTGCTACAGCTCTCAATCGTGCCTGCATCGATAAAGGAAATTTTTTTCTCCTCAACGTCTAAAAGAACATTTTGCAGAGTCAGATCGCCATGTCGTCGCCCACTGGACCAACACTGCTCTATTGCATTCGCGAATGCACGCGCACCGTTACGGAGCATTTGCGATCTCAGAACGTCACTTTTAGACGTACCAAACTCGATGTTCGCCCCTGGAACCGTAGTCATCACCAGCGCCAGCGGAGATGCGCACACGTACAACGGACGCGGAACGAAAATCGTCCAGCCATCGATTTCACGGCCGTCCAGCACCGCGTGCAGTTTGGAAAGTGAATTGAATTGTGCGTGCACCATCTCCGGAGATAACGCAATCTCGGGCTTGTACAGCTTGGCTACGAGTGTCGACTCCATATTCCAGATCGGCTGTCCGACTGTCGAGCTAATCAAAAAGACATCTGCGTCGCCGCCTTCGCCAATCCGTGTGATTGTCCAGCGACTGTCATCGACGTGCCTCGTGAATTCCTGGAGCGCGCGTATCACAGGCGTCGAGTCGTATACCTTCGGAACGCGCATGATGAGCGCAACCCAGCGTCCGACGGCGCCGACCACACTTCCTCCCAGCAATCCATAAGCAGCACCCAATAAGCCCCATTCCGGCATGAATAATGAAATCAGGATAACGGTGACACCTGCCCCGACGAGGCCTGTGATCACGATCGCCCGAGGGGTTTCGATAGCTGCCAGTGCGTTCGATGGCGGCAAGCCGAGTGCCCCCACAGACATCGCCACTACCAATACTGTCAGCGTATGACCCAGACCCTCGAATTCCTTACCGTGATAAAGCATACGCATTACGCTTTCGCCTGCTCCGAAGGTGGCCAAACTGAGAGGCACCACCAGTGCTGCGATCAGTACGGTATTCCGAATGACTTCGTGCCAGAGCGCCGGGCCGCCGCCATTCTTCCACGCTAGAACCGTTTTCGGCATTAATATATTGGTGAGTCCCATCAACAGGGGATTTGCAATGCCAACGATGCTCATGCAGGCGGCATATGCGCCCGTGGCCGATGCGCCGGCGATCAACATCGTAATCCAGTAGGTCATATAACCTTGCACTTGCGCAGTTATGCGTCCTGCGAGCAACCATTTTCCCAACGCCCATGATTGCTTGAATGCTAATGGCACGTGCGGCATGCGAATAGTAAGTTCCGCGCGCGCATATGCCAGCCATATAGCAGTTGGAATTGCGCATGCTGCGCCAAAGGCGATTGAGGCGTTGAGGGCTGACATACGCCCAGTCACTCCCAGCCAGCCGAGCGTGGATAGCTGAATTATTGCCGCGATTAAATCTAAGAGGAGGGCGCGAACCATTTCGAGATGCGCGAAAGCAAACCGACGCGTAAAATCACGCGTCAGGGCAAACGGTAAGATCCCTGCCATAGCCCACGTAATAACGATCGTATCCGAGCGGGCATCCCATTCAAGAACACACACTGCAGCAACAGTCAGCACCAGAGTGCTCGCCACCGAGAACAGAATGCTGAGCATCAGAGTTGCGCCCGCGAGCTCTGCGGCTGTTCCCTCCGGACAGTACCTCTTGATCGAATAGGGTTGCGAAATAAGCGAATCCTGGAAGGCCACAAAAGACAGAAGTAATGACATTCCGAGGGCGTAGATTCCTAATTGACTTGAGCCACTGGCGCGGGCAATCAAAAGTGTGGTCACAAAACTCGTGCCACTGACCACTGCTTGATCCACCAGCGATAGGACGTGCTCTCGCGACACAAGGCCGCGTCCATAACCGAAGACCTGGCGCAAATTTTCGATTGATGCGCCCGCGAGCGGGCGCGTTTGCCGCGTCGACAATGGCGGCGCTGAGTCTGCGATTTTCCGGTCCTCATTCAAGCAAATCTCCCTAAGCGCCGCTAAAATACCGGAAACGAGCGTGGCTGCCCGGGTGAGTCAACGTCACGATTCTCTATCGCAGCCGCGGTTACGAAGGCCCGCCCGCGCGCCAAACACGCCCGAGGTGTTTACGCAGGGATGCAACATTAAAGGTTTGGATTCTCTGCAACCAGCCCGCCGTCTCCGGCCGCGCGCCATAGTAATATTTGTAATATTTGTTATCGTAACCGCCGTATCCCTCGTATCGACGCAGTCCAACTCTGGGGGTCTTATTCAAAACGACGCCGAGCACGCTGTCGTAAATACCTGATTCTTTGAGAGCCCTTTCGACCAAATCGGTTTTGGTCTGACCCCATTCAATGACAAACACGTAGAAATCGACCAGCCCTTTAGTCGCCCGCACGTCAACAATCGGCGTCAGCGGTGGTAAATCTACGATGATGTAGTCGTAGTCCTTGCGCAGATTTTCAAAGAGTTTTTTCAATTCATCCCTTCCGAGAATCTCCGGCGCGTGGAGGAGGTGATGAGTTTCGAATGCTGGCAGGAAGCTCAAGTTAGTAGATCGATCGGTCCAAATGACATCACGAAGAGTCTCGTCGCCAGAGGCAACCTCGAGCAGCCCAGCCCTCGCGCCTGGCGCAAATCTGCGAGTGAGCTTCGACGCGCGCAGGTCGCAATCGATCAGGATGACCTTTTTGCCCGAATGAGCGATCTGTTGCGCAAGCGAGGCCGAAATCGTGGACTTGCCTTCATTGGGCAAGCTCGACGTAATTCCAAGAATCTTGTTCGATTTGCCCGCCATTAATTTTATTGAGCGGATAGATTCAGCGAACGGCGACAGCGGAAAATCTACCACATGCCATAGGACGTCACTTTGGGGCGCAATGGTCCGTGGGCTGGGCGGCCCACCAATCGCGTCGAGCGATAGTTGCTCTCCCGTCTGCTCGGCCGGTGTCGAGTTAGCGGTAACATTCCTTTCGCGTTGTGATGGATCAGCCTGTAGCTGGTCAATCTTGGGCAAGGTTGCCAAACAATCCAGCGCCAACAATTCCTCGACCTGAGAGCGGGTCCGGAATACTCGATCCGAAAGGTCACGCAAACGTCCGATCCCTGCACCCATAATCAATCCGCCCGCGGCGGCGATCAAAAGCGCCAGAGAAGTCTGGGGACTGCTTTTAGTAAGCGGGCGCGCGGCCGACGTAACTATTCTCGCCTCAGTAAATGGAAACGATTCCTGTTGAACCGATTCCACATAGCGCCGAAGGAAATCGTCATATAGCGCACGATAGCTTTTGGCATTGCTGTCAAGTTCCATCAATTCGACCTGCGCCTGGTCGGTGATCATGGATTGACCTTCAGCCTTAGCGAGTGCTTGTTCAATTCCAACTTCGCCCTGCTTAGCGATCTCGTAATCACTCCTATAAGAATCGGCAATTCGCCGAAGCTCATTGACAATGGAATTTTGGATTTCGCCTATTTGGTTCCGAAGATTAACGACGGCAAGGTGATTTGGGCCGAAACGCTTCGACCAATCATCTTCACGCGCCGATAAATCCAAATACTGGTTTCGCAGCCTGTTGATAATGTCGTTTTTCAAACTGTCGCTGACCGTCGCATTAACAATAGTTTCGGGGGAATCGTCGCGGAGAACCGCTTGTATTCGTTCAAGACGTGCCTTGGTTTCAGATGAATGCGTGCGCGCGATTACAAGTTGACTATTGAGCTCACCAACCTGTTGCTCGTCGACGAGCCGCTTGTCGGATCCGCCGGTACTGATAATATTGTTCTTAGCTCTGAACTCAACTACGGCGCGCTCAGCCGTCAAAGCCTGCTCACGCAATTCGCGCAAGCGGTCCTGCAGCCAAACGCCTGCTCTTCGCGCTGCGTCAAACTTGCCCTCAAGCTGATCAGTGATGTACTTATCGGCCACCGCATTGGCGATGTCCGCTGCACGTTGCGGGTCGAGCGACTGAAAGCTAATTTGAATTATATAGCTTAATCCCATGCGTCTCACCGTCAGACGCTTTGCGAACACCTCTGCAGCCTGGCGCATACGCTCGTAATCTGATTTTGGTACTTCATGACTGAAAATATTGGAGACAGAATCAATCAACCCCCCGAAAAGACCAACACGCTTGCCGCTGAATTCGGGATCATTTGCAAGGTGAAACCGCTTGATCACCTCAAGGCTGACGTTTTCAGATTGAATGAGTTCGACCTGGCTCTCCACCATGCCGGTTGTATCGGTAGCGCTGAATTCGGGTTGCTGCTGTTTGTTTGAGAATTGGGGGCCGCGGGTATCGATGATCATCGATGCTTCCGCAGTGAACATTGGTGGCGTGGTCAGCAGATAGACGATGCCAAGGCCAATGCTCAGCAAAACGGCCACAACAATAATTGGAAATTGCCTGCGGATGTAGCCCTTGAAAGACGCGAGTAGTTCCTCCGCGGAAATTGTTCCAGACCGAGGGAAATTGCCGACTCCGGCAATGTTTAATGGTTTGTTGGTTTGCAACATCAGGGTACCATCACGCTATCGAGCACTGTTACCTTACTCGCCGTCATGCAAATTATGCACCACCTGACGGACCGAGCCTTTTTTCGCATTTATCGCAAGGTTCTGATCAGACTTGGAGCGCACCGTTTAGAAACGACCAGGCCACAGAATTGCGTTACCGTTTAAGGACCGCCGATCGCTAGGAACCCACTATGTGTGACTCCGAGACGGTCAGTCCCAGAAGTTGCCATCCTCGGCGCCGTACCTGCCCGGCGATCGGATTTCTGCCCCTCGGGGGACATACCGAAGACCGGTAGGAAGGAAAGCACATACGTCGCCTGTACAACCGTGGCCATCCTAGCAAACCAACTTGGAGGGCGTCACTGATCACCTCGAAAGCTCCTTGAGTTAACGATAACATCGATGGGACAAGCTGACGAGCCTTGTCTGACCTCGGGACTCCTATCCCAAAAACCGCCGCGTAAATTTTCTCTCCACCCTCGGCGCGGTTGAAATCGACCAGGGAATGGTGCGCGAGCGACTGGAGCCATAAGCATACCCACCCCGTCATCTGGCGCGAAACGGCCTTCCGACGGCTGCCCATTGAGCCACGGAGAGGGGGGAGCCCCCTTCAGCGCAAAAGCCTCCCAGCGCGATTGAGAGGCGGTCCAGGGCCCATGGAGGCGGATAGGAACTGGTTGAGCATACCCACCCCGTCATCAGGCGCGGAACGGCCTTCCGACGGCTGCCCATTCAGCCACGGAGAGGGGGGAGCCCCCTTCAACGCA